>ULLY01024224.1_pt1 | contig 8896 bp, 9 predicted proteins | sample 1951521 | NCBI WGS metagenome assembly ULLY01 (sample SAMEA4835537, study PRJEB28245) | human gut metagenome | biome: gut microbiome; material: fecal sample | place: Denmark | collected 2008 | reverse complement strand
ATAGATCTTTTGATAAACCTATATCCGAATGCGGAAATAACATTCGTCTTTCATAGAGGAACTTGGGAAAAAGAAGAAGGAAAACGCGGAGAAAAGAGAAAAGAAATTATAAAGCCGGTGCTGGAAAAAAATAAGATTAAATATATCGATATTGCTGGAAGCTATGAAGGCTTTACTGTTTACGATGATTGTGATTTGCACATCGGTTTTAGGGTTCACGCCCATATATACAATTTAAGCAAGAGAAATAGGACAATTTTATTAGAAGAGGATGGTCGGGGCGCTGGAGTTAATCAAGCACTTGGATTAAGTAATATACATGTTTATGATGATGCCATGCAATTCAAACCTATGATTATTAGACGAATTAAGAATAAAATAATCCCCTCTGTAAATGAATACTTAAGGGATGAGGTTATAAGAAATATAGAACGTAATGAGTATACTAATTGGTTGGAGTACGAGCTAGCTTTTAAGCGGATGCAGTTTTATTATGACCAATTGTGCAATCATATTAATAAAATCAAAGAATGGTGAGGATGTTATAATGGAAATACTGGCTATTATACCGGCAAGAGCAGGTTCAAAAGCGATACCCAATAAGAACATAAGGTATGTCAATGGGCATCCCATGATATTTTATGCGATTAATAATGCAATCAACTCAAAGTATGTTACGGATGTTGTCGTTTCAACAGATTCTTATGAGGTAAAGATTATTGCAGAACAGATGGGAGTGCGGTGTCATTGGCGCTGTTCGGAGTTATGCGAAGATTCGGTTGCACTTGATGCTGTTATTTATGATGCAGTTATTTGCGAACAGAAAGAGTATGATTACGTAATAACTATGCAGCCAACATCTCCCACACTTAAGACTGAAACTCTCGATAATGCCATTCAGTATGCTTTTGATAAAGGCTTAGATACATTGATTTCTGCCATAAATCATCCACATCTCTCATGGCACGATGAGAATGGAAAAAAAGTACCTAATTACGAGAAGAGATTAAATCGGCAGTATTTACCTGCTAATTATATGGAGACAGGTGCTTTTGTTATTTCAAAAAGAGAAGTAGTCACGGAAGATAGCAGAATAGGAAAGAAACTGGACGTATATGAGGTTTCTGAAAATGAGGCTATTGATGTTGATACTTTTATTGATCTATATGCCGTTGGGGAGATTCTTAATGAGAGGAAAGTGGCAATATACGTAAATGGTAATACACAGAGGGGAACGGGGCATATATACAGAGCTCTGGAAATTGCGGATGAATTCTTATCAAAACCTGATATATATTTTGATAGTAATCAGACTGACAGAGCAATATTTGGAAAAACGACACACAATTTGATACCTGTCAATGGGATTGCTGAGCTATTTAATATTATCAAAGAGAAAAAGTATACAGTTTTTATAAATGACATTCTTTCTACCTCATTGGATTACATGATTGGCCTTAGAAGCGTTATGCCTGATAACGGAAAGATAATAAATTTTGAGGATGAAGGTGAGGGAGCTGGTAAAGCTGATCTTGTGTTTAACGCATTATTTTCGGAGCAAATTGGCGGTAATATTTACGGAGGCGAAAAATACTATATAGCCCCAAAGATTTTCTTGATGTATAAACCGATTAAAATACAGGATACAGTTGAGAAAGTATTCATTAGTTTTGGCGGCGCTGATCCCCAGAATTATACGGATAGACTTTTTAATATTATTACAAAAGAGAAGTATAAAGATTTAAAATTTATCGTGGCATTGGGGAGAGCAAAACAAAATGTTAAGGCTCTTCTAGAATATGATAAAATCGATAATATTGATGTTTACTATGATGTTAATAATATGCCTGAATTGATGAGTGAGTGCGATGTCGCGTTGACATCCAGAGGTCGCACAGCATATGAATTAGCTATTCTTGGCATTCCGCCTATCGTTTTATCTCAAAATGTCAGAGAGGAAGGTCACGGATTTGTTTGTGATGAAAATGGATTTATGTATATGGGAACAAATCCTTCAAATCATATGATCGAATCAACGCTAGATATGTATGTGACCATGCCGCATGATGATAGGCAAAGATTACAGGACAAGCTTTTGCAGAATGACTTAAAAAATGGTAGGAAACGAGTGATACGACTGATTCAAAACTTGTGATAGGAGGAAGACATAATGAGAAATTCAAAGCCATATCTTATAGCTGAGATTGGTGTAAACTTTTATGATACAGCGAGAGTGTTAAATATTACACCCATCGAAGCAGCAAAACTTTATATTGATAAGGTAGCAGAAGCTGGTATTGATTGTGCAAAGTTCCAATCATATAAAGCCGGAACAATTGTTTCAAAATATTCTCCGGCGTATTGGGATACAACAAAAGAACCTACAAAGACACAGTATGAATTATTTCTAAAACATGATAGTTTTGGTGAAAGAGAGTATCGTGAACTATGTGATTATACACACTCAAAAGGTATTGATTTCACGTCTACACCTTTTGACTACATATCAGCTGATTATTTGGAAGATATGGTTGATTTTTATAAGATTAGTTCGTCAGATCTTTCAAATCTTCCTTTTATTTATCATATAGGAGCTAAGGGGAAGCCTGTGATTATTTCTGTTGGGGCCTCATACCTTTCAGAAGTTGATGAAGCTGTAAGAACCTTAAAAGAATCAGGTTGCAAGGATATTACAATTCTGCATTGTGTTCTTTCTTACCCGACTGATCCGAGGAATGCTAATCTGAGAATTATAGAAACACTTAAGAAGGATTTTCCCGATATTAAAGTCGGCTTCAGCGATCATGTTGCACCGGATGATACCATGATGACGCTTGCTGTTGCATATATGTTGGGATCTGATGTTATAGAGAAACACTTTACTCTTGATAAGACACTACCTGGAAATGATCATTATCATGCTGGTGAACCTGAAGATTTCAAAAAAGCTATTGCAAATTTTAAATGGATAGACACAGTTTTAGGCTCCAGTGAGAAAACGGTATTAGAGTGTGAGCAGATTCCACGAAGAGAGGCAAGAAGGTCTCTTGTGCTCACAAGAAAAATGAAAGCAGGAGAGATTATAAAAGCGGCTGATCTTATGCCGAAACGTCCTGGAACGGGCATATCACCAGTTTATACAGATATTGTTATTGGGCGCAAAGTTGTAAAGGATTTGGATGAAGATACCATCCTTACGTGGGATATGGTGTAAAGGAAGGCAAAATGGGAAACTACTCTGAGGGGAAAAAAATGTACGAATTGGCGGGAGAATTATTTCCTGTTTGCAGAAGTATTACTGGAGAGGGGACTAGAATGACATTGAAGCGTATTCAGCAGGAAATCCCTCAGATGACAATTAACGAGGTTCCAAGTGGATCAAAAGTATTCGATTGGACTATTCCAAATGAATGGAAGGTTGAGGATGCTTATATCGAAGATGAGAGTGGTTGCAAAATTTTAGATTTTAAAGAGAATAACCTTCATATTGTCGGGTATTCGATACCTATTGACAAGTGGGTATCTCTTGAAGAACTGGATAAACATCTTTATTCGCTCCCGGATCATCCGGATTGGATTCCATATGTAACCAGCTATTATAAAGAGCGGTGGGGATTTTGCATGACTCATAATCAGAGAACCTCCCTTAAAGATGGAAAGTATCATGTGGTTGTTAAGAGCGAATTATTTAAGGGTAGTCTTTCATATGGGGAGCTACTTATACCAGGTAGAATAGATAAGGAAATATTCCTATCAACTTATGTTTGTCATCCATCCATGGCGAATAATGAATTATCAGGACCCATGGTTCAAATGGAACTTGCCAAGTGGATTTTTAGCAACACAAACAGAAAGTATTCTTATAGATTGATATGGATACCTGAAACGATTGGATCGATAACATATCTTTCAAGGAATCTAGATTGTATGAAAAATAAGGTGGTGGCTGGCTACAATTTGACGTGTGTGGGCGACGACCGTTGCGTTTCATATTTATCAAGCAAATTTGGCAATACACTAGCGGATAGGGCAGCTTTAAATGTTCTCCATTTTATGGCTCCAAATTATGTTAGTTATGACTATCTGCACAGGGGTTCTGATGAGAGACAATATAATGCCCCAGGTGTTGACCTTCCGGTATGTAGTGTCTGTTGTTCAAAGTTTCATGAGTATCCAGAATATCACACTAGCGCTGATGATATGAGTTTGATAAGTCCTAAAGGTCTACAGACAGCATTTAATATCTACAAGGAAATAATACAGTCAATAGAGTGTAACGCCAAGTACAAAGTAAATTGTTTCTGTGAACCGCAGCTGGGATTAAGAGGCTTATACCCTACAGAATGTTTCAATAGATCTTCTATAACGGTTAAGGATATGATGGATTTTATTGCATATGCGGATGGGACATTGGACTTGTTCGAGATTAGCAATATAATTGATGTTCCAGTTACAAGATTACATGAGATATCTAAGAGACTACTAGAAGCAAAACTATTTAGTGAGGTGTGAATGGATGGATTACAGAAGTCTTGTTGAACAGTTCCATATAAACAAAGGTGATCGGATTTGGCTTTCTTCAGAACTGATTAAACTTGTACTTCAGTTTAAGAAAGAAGACATTAGGTTTGACGGATCATTACTTATTGATGAATTTCAAAAAGCAGTAGGAAAGGAGGGAACACTTTTATTGCCAGTATTCTCCTTTGAGTTTAGTAATAAAGGACGATATGACATTATAAAAACAAAAGGAGCGACAGGTGCATTAGGCAATATTGCTCTTGGAAGAAACGATTTTAAGCGTACACAACATCCTATGCATTCGTTTGCTGTGTGGGGAAAAGATAAGGAAGAATTAGTATCGCTACAGAATAGGAACTCGTTTGGGGTGGATTCTCCATTTGGTTACTGTTTAGGAAAACATGTAAGGCAAATTATACTTGGAACAGATTACGTTCATGCAATGACATTTATACATTATGCGGAGTATGTGTGTAATGTACCTTACCGTTTTGCTAAGAGTTTTACAGGACAATATGTTACTAGAGAAGGAATAGAGGAACAACGTACTTATGATTATCCGGCTCGAAAGCTTGAGATAGAGCCAAAAGAGATTTTTAATCAAATGGGACGTATCTTGGAAGAAAGAGGTGCTTCCAGAAAGATAGATATAAGTGGAATAGATTGTTATGATATCAATCTTGCGGCAAGTTTTCCGATTATTTGTGATGATATTATTAAGAATAAATGTAAGAGTATTTATGAATTCAATATCGAAAGAGAAAAGATATTTAATGTTTAGGAGGGATACTGGGAAATGAGGCCTACAGTTCTTCAAGATTTAGAAAAAGTAACATTTAAGTATCCGAATAAGGTTGCCTTTGCTGACTTAAAAGAGGAATTCTCATTTTCAAATCTACTTAATTGTTCAAAAAAAATAGGAAGTTATATTGCTCAAAGAGTAAGTACTCACAATCCTGTAATTGTATATATGGAAAAAAGAGCATATAACATCCCTGCATTTTTGGGTGCGGCTTATGCAGGGTGCTTTTATGTTCCGATAGATAGCCAGATGCCACCTGAGAGGATAAATCTAATTCTTGATACCCTCCATCCAAGTATCATCATTTTTGATGAGGTAACCAAGAAGAATGTTGACGCGATCTCGAATGGTATTTATACTGTTAATTATCGTGATGCCGTTTCTTGTGAGATAGATCAAGAGAAGCTTGACCATATTCGCTTGAATGCTAAGAGTACTGACTTACTCTATGTATTATTTACAAGTGGATCCACAGGTGTGCCAAAGGGGGTTACTCTTTCTCACGCTGCGGTAATTGATTTCATGGATTGGGTGTGTGAGAAATATTATCTTGATGACAACACAACATTATGTAATCAAGCACCATTTTATTTTGATGCATCTGTTCCGGACTTATATATTCCTTTAAAAACAGGTGCAACGGTCTATATTCCGCCGAAAACATATTACACATTCCCGAAGAAAATTCTTCAGTTTATAATTGAAAAAGAAATTAACACGTTAGTCTGGGTTCCGTCAGCATTATGCAATGTTGTAAATTGTCGGGCCTTTAATGTGGCAGTGCCAACAACGATCAAGCTTGTTATATTTTGTGGGGAAGTAATGCCGTGTAAACATCTTAATGTGTGGAAAAAGTTTATTCCAGATGCACTATATGTAAATATGTATGGTCCCACGGAAGCTACATATGCGTGCATGTATTATGATATAAATAGAGATTTTAGGGATGATGAAAAACTCCCGCTTGGAAAAGCTTGTGAGAATAGTGAGATATTACTGATTACTGATGAAAACAAGGAAGCTCGTGAGAATGAAATCGGTGAGATTTGTATACTTGGTCAATGCTTATCTAATGGTTACTACAACAATCCAGAGAAGACTAATGCTGCATTTGTGCAGAATCCATTAAATAGTAAATGGATTGAGTTAATGTATAGAACTGGTGATTTGGCATATAAGAAAGACGGAAACATTGTTTTTGCAGGTAGGAAAGATTTTCAAGTTAAACGTCTTGGCCATAGAATCGAGCTTGGAGAAATTGAAAATGCAATCATGTCTATAGAAGCAGTTGAAACGGCATGCTGTGTGTTCAATCCAAAGAACGGTGATATAATCGCAATATATACTGGGAAAATTGAAAGTGACGAGGTATCCAGGAGTGTAGAGGATAAACTACCTCATTATATGTTTCCAAGCAGATATGAACATTTGAAAGCAATGCCTATGAATCTTAATGGAAAGATTGACCGAACTAAGTTAAATAAAGAATATACGGAGGTAGAGTAATGGAAAAGTTATTAGTAATACTTAATAAGGTTAAGCCAGAAGTTGATTTCACATCGTCTAATGATTTGGTTGACGATGGTATTCTTGATTCGATAGATATTGTATCTATTATTTCAGAAATTGAGAGTGAATATGGAATTGAGATAAATCCAGATGAAATTGATCCAGATAATTTTAAGTCTGCATCAGCAATACTTGGAATGATAGAGAAAGCGATTAAATGATCAATGGACTCACCTATTCAGCTATTTATTCTTCCTTTTGCAGGATCAAGGGCCGCACAGTTTGATGAATTTGTTTCTGATCTTGGGGAAAATGTTGAAACTTATACAATAGAGTACGCTGGACGTGGAAAAAGGGCTAAGGAGCAGTATTATACAGATTATCATTTTTTTTTGGATGATATATCTGGCCTCATAAAAAAATATAGAGATTATAACAGACCATATGCGATATTTGGATATAGCATTGGAGGCCTTTTTGCATATGATCTTATTTCAAAGGGATACCTGGAGCAACCGGAATATTTATTCATTTGCGCATGTGAGGACAACCAAAAACCGCTACCACAGATATCAAAACTACCTGAAGATGAATTCTGGGATAGAGTAATTCAACTTGGAGGGGTAGATAAACGTCTAATTGCCAAGAGAAAGCTTTTAAAACTATTCTCATCTGCCTTAAGAGCTGATTTTAATATTGCAGAACAGCATAGATATTTAGAATCTGATAAACTGATATCCTGCCCGGTTTCAATATTATATTCAGAAACGGATACACCATTTGACACCATTAAAAATTGGCAGAGTGTTTGTCAGCTGAATATTCAATTTCATGAGTTTGTGGGTGATCATTTCTTTTTACTGCAACAACATGAAAAGGTGGCAAAAGTAATAAGAAACCATCTGAAAATACGATAGAAGTATAGGTAATAAACGTCGTTGGGTGGAAATTAGTGTTTCACAAATCGAGAATAATTTAAAAGTATTCAAGCAGTTCATATCAACCAATATGATATAATGGTCGTTGTAAAAGCAGATGCATATGGCTATAGCGATAGGGAGGTTTCCAAATTTCTTTTTGATACTGGAATCCGTCATTATGCAGTTTCTAACATTGATAAGGCAATTTATATTCGAAAGGCCGGAGCGAGGGGGGCAAATACTAATTCTCGGCTGTACATCTATTAATAGGGCTGAGGATTTTATAACATATGATATTACATAGGCTTTGGCATCCGAGGATTATGTTGAGAAATTTGTTGCTATAGGGCTTCCAATAAAGGCTGAGTTGGCCTTAGATACCGGAATGCGGAGAATGGGCCCAAGTGCAGATGATGCAGAGAACTGTGAGCGTGTTATTAGAGCTTATTCTGATAAGCGTGAAATAGATGGGATTTTTACTCACCTATGCGTAGATTATACGCTAGATCAGAATGATTTTACAGGTAAACAAATTGATCTTATTGAATGAAATTTACAACAGAGTAAAGGACTTGAATCTTTCATATTGCCATTATATGAATTTGGCTGGAGGGCCGTGGCATGGATGGGGTGTAAAATGTCTTACGCGGTTAGGAATCATTTTGTATGGTTGAAAACTAGATTATGTCAATAAACTTCCTAATGGTATAGGAGTAGCCTTGCCATGTAAATCTGTGGTATCAATGGTAAAGGATGTGAGACTCGGAGATACAAGTGGTTATGGATGGACATACAAAGCCGAAAGCCAATGAGAATAGCTACAATTCCAACGGATTATGCAGATGAGTATTCACGCCTGCTTTCTATATAGAGGATTTTTGGGGATAAATGGTCACAAAGCGCCAATCGTAGACAGAGTTCATCTACATGGCAATAGCAAGCCGATTTGAGTCGGATTTATATATAGAAAAATTGGATTGAAATGCTTTGATAGGTTGAGGGGGCAATTATAATGAGAGGAAATAAAATGACAAAATCTGGAAATAAAGAGGAATCATTGTCCAATAGATATAAAAAAATGTTTGAAGAACTTGAAAAGCAAGGACAAGACATTAATAGTGTTTTCAAACAGTTAGGTGAGAAA
>ULLY01016016.1_pt1 | contig 8989 bp, 4 predicted proteins | sample 1951521 | NCBI WGS metagenome assembly ULLY01 (sample SAMEA4835537, study PRJEB28245) | human gut metagenome | biome: gut microbiome; material: fecal sample | place: Denmark | collected 2008 | reverse complement strand
GAAGAGCACAATTGAGGCTGCCAAGGTTGTTCTTGAAGCTGCTGTTAAGGCAGGCGCTCCGGAGGGTATCATCGGCTGGATTGATATTCCTTCACTCGAACTCACAAACACACTTATGCAGGAAGCTGACTGCATCCTCGCAACAGGCGGCCCCGGCATGGTTAAGGCTGCTTATTCATCAGGTAAGCCTGCACTCGGTGTTGGCGCCGGTAACACACCTGCTATCATTGATGAAACAGCTGACATTTTACTCGCAGTTAACTCAATTATCCACTCAAAGACATTTGATAACGGTATGATCTGTGCTTCAGAGCAGTCTGTTATCGTTGAAAAGAAGATTTACAGCAAAGTTAAGAAGGAATTCAAGGCTCGTGGCTGCTACTTCCTTAACGAGGAAGAGACAGAGAAGGTTAGAAAGACTATCATCATCAACGGCGCTCTTAACGCTAAGATTGTTGGTCAGAAGCCTGTTACAATCGCAGCTCTTGCAGGTGTAACAATTCCTGAGGAAACAAAGGTTCTTATCGGTGAGGTAGAATCAGTTGACATCAGCGAAGAGTTTGCTCACGAGAAGCTTTCTCCTGTACTCGCTATGTACAAGGCTGAAGATTTTGAAGATGCTATTGCAAAGGCTGAGCATCTTATTGCTGACGGCGGTTACGGTCACACATCTTCACTTTATGTTGACGCTGTAAACGAAAGAGCAAAGATTGACGAGTTCGCATCAAGAATGAAAACTTGCCGTATCCTTGTTAACACACCTTCTTCACAGGGTGGTATCGGTGACCTTTACAACTTCAAGCTTACTCCTTCACTCACACTCGGCTGTGGTTCATGGGGCGGCAACTCTGTTTCTGAGAATGTTGGTTGCAAGCACCTTATCAATATTAAGACAGTTGCCGAGAGGAGAGAAAATATGCTTTGGTTCAGAGCACCTGAAAAGGTTTATATCAAGAGGGGCTGTATGCCTGTAGCTCTTCAGGAACTCAAGGATGTAATGGGTAAGAAGAGAGCATTCATCGTTACTGACTCATTCCTTTATAAGAATGGCTACACAAAGCCAATCACAGACAAGCTCGATGAAATGGGCATCACATATACAACATTCGCAGATGTTGAGCCTGACCCATCACTTATTTCAGCTCAGAAGGGTGCAGAGGCTATGCGTAAGTTTGAGCCTGACTGCATTATCGCACTCGGCGGCGGTTCAGCAATGGATGCCGGCAAGATTATGTGGGTTCTCTATGAGCATCCGGAAGTTGACTTCCAGGATATGGCTATGCGTTTCTGCGATATCCGTAAGAGAGTTTACACATTCCCGAAGATGGGTGAGAAGGCATACTTCATTGCTATCCCAACATCATCAGGTACAGGTTCTGAGGTTACTCCTTTCGCAGTTATCACAGACCAGAATACAGGCGTTAAGTATCCGCTTGCTGACTATCAGCTTATGCCTAAAATGGCAATCGTTGATGCTAACAACATGATGAGCGGTCCTAAGGGACTTACAGCTGCATCAGGTATCGACGCTGTTTCTCACGCACTTGAGGCTTACGCTTCAATGATGGCTACAGATTTCACAGACGGTCTTGCACTCCGTTCACTCAAGCTTATCTTCGAGTATCTCCCTGCTTGCTATGACAACGGTATGAACGAGCCTGTTGCTCGTGAGAAGGTTGCTCACGCTGCTACAATGGCAGGTATGGCATTCGCTAACGCATTCCTCGGTGTTTGTCACTCAATGGCTCATAAGCTCGGTGCTTTCCATCATGTACCGCACGGTATTGCTAACGCACTTATGCTTGAGCAGGTAATCAGATTCAACTCAGCAGAAGTTCCTGCTAAGATGGGTACATTCCCACAGTATGATCACCCGCACACACTCGCTCGTTATGCTGAAGTAGCTCGTTACCTCGGCCTCGGCGGCAAGAACGATACAGAGAGCGTTGAAAACCTTATCAAGGCTGTTAACGACCTCAAGGCAAGAGTCGGCATCAAGAACTCTATCAAGGATTATGTTCCGGACGAAGAGGACTTCCTCAACCGTCTTGACGCTATGACAGAGCAGGCATTTGATGACCAGTGCACAGGTGCAAACCCAAGATATCCGCTCTTCAAGGAAATCAAGCAGATGTACCTCAATGCTTACTATGGCAACAACAGCGAGACTGTTTAATCTATCTCGTAATGCATAATTATAAAACACCCTGCCCCCGTGGCAGGGTGTTTTGTTGTATATGGATAATACCGCAATTTTCCATTTTCAACTTTCAATTTAAATAAACTTCCGCTCGGGCGTAATATGCTTTTAACATTACAAACTATTATGCACAATGCACAAAAGAATGTTAAAAATTTCACAAATATTTAGTTAAAAGTTTAACAAATTTTTATGCACTTCGCATAAAATATCTTGCTCTTTTTGTTTGAAAGGTAAAAAATATTTTATTTGTATTTGCTAAATGCACAAAGAAAATTAAAATTATTTTGTTATTTTTACACTGTACTAACCCCTGAAATTGTTGTATAATATAACCGAAGCAATGAAAGATTGCTTGATGAATTTTTAATATTTTAAAGCGAAAGGGGCTTTATTATGAAATTAGATACAGTTCTTGCAAAAAGAGAGAACAAGGTAGTTTATAAAGACGGTGCGCTTGCCGCCAAGGTTTTTGACGAGTGTTATCCGAAATCAGATATTCTTAACGAGGCTCTTAATCAGGCAAGAGTTGAGGAAACAGGACTCAATATTCCGAAAATTGAAGAGGTTACAAAGATTGACGGAAAATGGGCAATTATCTCCACCTTCATCGAGGGCAAAACTCTTGCGGAGCTTATGGCAGAGCATCCCGAAAAAGAGGACGAATACCTCAATCTCTTTGTTGACATTCAGGTTAAAATCCTCAGCCAAAAAGCACCGTTGCTTAACAAACTCAAGGATAAGATGAAACGCAAAATCAGCGAAACCGACCTTGATGCAACAACAAGATATGAGCTTGAAACCCGTCTTAACGGTATGCCGAACCACACAAAGGTTTGTCACGGCGATTTCAACCCGAGTAATGTTATCATAGACGAGTCGGGTACACCGTATGTTATTGACTGGTCACACGCAACACAGGGTAACGGTTCAGCCGATGCCGCAAGAACTTACCTCTTGTTCCGTTTGAATCATCAGGAAGAGCTTGCAGAAAAGTATATGAAGCTTTACTGCACAAAGACCGACACAGCTCGTCAATATGTTGACCGCTGGCTTCCGATTGTAGCCGCATCACAGTCTGTTAAGGGCAAACCCGAAGAGAGAGAGTTCCTTCTCAAATGGGCAAGTGTTTGCGAATACCAGTAATGCCGTATAAATGTATTTTTAATTCATATTTTACTCAGCAAAATTTCATTTTGAAATTTTCTCTCCTCTGTTTTTTTCATAATTGTATTACGGAAACCGAATAAAAGCAGCTCCCGCTCCAAATGCTTGGTGCGGGAGTTGCTTTTTTGATGCGAAATTTATGTTGACGGTACGCTGTAAATATTACAAAAGGTTACAAATTTTGTAATAATTCGCTTTAATTTGGTGCTTGAAATAAAGATTTTGTGAGTGAAACTGCATCAAATTTTCTGAATTAGCAAAAAATACGGGCTTTGGGGTTGATTTTTTAAAAGAGTGATGTTATAATGGTTACAATGTTGTTATCAAGGTGTAACCTGATTTGTAATTTACTGTCAGATTTGGTAACAATTTTTCGGTCAAATCTTCCGTACAGATTAAAACGGACTGTACTTTGAGTCGGTCGTTATTTTTCTGTAAGAGCTTTGACTCTCTGATAAAAATGGAGGTAATTAACGATGCAGAGAATAAAAAAGATTACTGCAATCATTCTGAGTGTTCTCACACTTTCAAGTGTATGCGTATTCGGTTCTTCATTTTCTGCCGGTGCGAAAGGCACGGGTGCAGGTCTTGCAGAATGGGCACTCAATGCCTATAACAGCGGTTGGTCATATGTTTACGGCGGTTCAACCCCCGGAGCGGTTGACTGTTCAGGTCTTATCTATTCATATGCCGGCGGCGAAAGATGCGGTAATCCACAGCTTGAAACGGCTACCGAAACAGGTTCGGTAAGCGCAGGCATTCCTAATGTTCACGGTCTTGGACTTTGGCGTCCCGGTCATGTCGGTGTTTATGTCGGCAACGGTATGGAGGTTGACGCAAGAGGTGATGAATACGGTGTTTGCTATGAGGCAATCGGCGGTTATAACAATTGGACATACTGGTTCAAGCTTGCCGCAGTTTCATATGTAACAAACGGTTGGGAAAGCTTTAACGGCAGCTACTACTACTACGAAAACGGCGAGTACATTGTAAATACTTCAAGAACAATTGACGGTACTACATATTACTTTGACTCACAGGGCAGATCGAGCAAGACTCCTTCAAACACTTCTTCAAGCAGTTCATCGGGTTCAAGCTCATCAGGTTCTTCAAATTCATCAGGCAGCTCATCATCTTCAAGCAACACACCGAGTGTTTACAAGAACGGTTCATCGGGTGCTGAGGTAAAGAAGATTCAGCAAAGACTTGCTGACCTCGGCTATTATGACGGTGCAGTTGACGGTTACTTCGGTGACGCAACAGAAGAGGCTTATAAGGCATTCCAGAAAGCCGCAGGTCTTACAGTTGACGGTATTGCAGGCGATTCGAGAAATACACTTTATTCGGAGAATGCTCCTGAAGCTCCAAAAGCCGATACAACAACAAAGACTGAGGACAAGCCCGAAGAAGAAACAACTGCTCCCACAGAGGCGACAACAGAGCCTGTAACAGAGGCAGTTCAGTATCAGAACGGTGACGAAAACGATGAAGTAACTGCAATTCAGCAGCAGCTTATAAAGCTCGGCTACTTTGCAATGGATGCAACAGGCTACTACGGTGAATATACAGCGCAGGCCGTTGCAAATTTCCAGAATCAGAATTCACTCGATTCAACAGGTATTGTTGATGAGAAAACATACAACGCACTGTTCAGCGACAACGCAGTTGCAAACCCCAAAACAGAGGTTGTAAGTGGCGAGGTTTCTCCGGCGGTTTCAGCCGCTCCGATTGAGATGCCTTCTTCAACAGGTGCATCGCAGTTCATTCTTTCAAATGAAAAGAATCAGAACTACTCGGACACAGCATCAAGCGTTGCCGTTCAGTCCGTAAAGTCTGCCGACAAGGCTCTTGCAAAGTCAAATGCCGCAAGCACACCGACTCTTGTTGCCGCAGTTCAGAGATCCGCAAATGTAGGTCTTTGGTTTGTGCTTGTTGCAGTTATCCTCGGCGCAATCGCTTTTGTATTCTTCCTTCGTGACAGAAAGCTTTCAAGATATTCAAGATATGTCGCAAGAAAGAAAAAAAGAGCCACCAAAGCCGAACTTGACGCAAGATGGTAATTGATATATAATCCGATTATTAAACAGTCGATTGCAAAGCAGTCGGCTGTTTTTGCTTAATTAAAAATGGAAAATTGAAAATGGAAAATTGTGGTCGGCGGTGTGCCACCGCAATCTATTCGAGAAGATACTCGGATAAAGGAATTGCATCAGATGCCCGAATACGGCATTGATGCAATTTTTGCTTTATATTGCTTTATATTTCAGACGGGAGGATATTATCCGCCCTACGACACGGACGGGGAACGGCGACATACCGTACGAATAAAAATGTGGACATTTATTGCACATTCGTGTTAAAATACAAGATGAAAAAGTGTGTGGAAAGAAAGCGGTGACTGTTAATGAAAAAATCCGAAAAACCAATCGGCAAAATAAAAGTCAAAAAGTCGATTTTCAAAAGGCTTTTTTTTCACATACTTGTGCTGTTTATTTTGGCGGTGATTGTTTCGGGTACGCTCAATTGCATTGAAAACATTCAGCGCACAAGGCGGTTTACACGACAGCTGACCGAAAGTGCGTCAAAGGTTGCAACAGAAACTTTTGAACGCTGCGATATAAACGCATTGCTTGATAATCCCGATTCCGAAGAATATCGGAAAGCCGTTAAGACCTTGAGGTGGATTTGTCAGACGAACCACCTTGAATATATGTACATTTACATTCCGAATTTTGACGAAAACAAGGTTACATATGTTATGACTGTTGCCGATGATGACAGCGAAAACGAGAATGTTTTAAATGTGAGAAGTGCAGGTGCAGAGGTTGACCACGGCTTGTGGAACGCTGAAAAAGAGGCGTGGGAAAATCCTAACCTTGTCACGGCTTACGAATATCAGAACGACAGCTTCGGCAGTTTTTACACGGCATTTTCAGCGATTCAAGGCAAGGACGGCAAGCCTGTTGCATTAATCGGTGCGGACTATTCGCTGACGCAGATTTATACGGAAATCATTTTCTATACTGCAATGCGAGTTCTTGCGTTGTTTGTTGTGCTGGCAATTGTATTCTTGCTTGTAATGCGGTTTGTCAGAAAAAAGATGTATAATCCGATACTTTTGATTTTTGAAAAAATTCGAGGATACTTTTCCGACAAGGCTGACGGCACAAATACAAAGAAAGCGTTTGTGCCGATAAAACTCGGCTCTGACGATGAAATTCAGCTTTTGGCTGATTATTTCAACGATATGGCTCACGATGTAGAAACTTATGTTGAAAAAAATTCCGCCCTTGCGAGTGAAAAGGCTAAAAATGAAACCGAGCTTGAGGTTGCAAGGCGGATTCAGTACGGAATAATTGCGAGAGAAAAGAATGTTATCTTTGCCGATTGTTTTGATGTTTCGGCAAGAATGGAGTCTGCAAGACAGGTAGGCGGCGATTTTTACGATTGCTTTGCATTGCCTGACGGCAGAATATGTGCCGTAGTCGGTGATGTGTCGGGCAAGGGTGTTGCGGCGGCAATGTTTATGGCTTTTGCAAAAACTCTTATCCACGAAAAAATGACCGAAAATGCAGAACCCGACAGGGCATTTGAAGAAATCAACAGGGAACTCTGTTCGTCAAATCCCGAGGGAATGTTTGTAACTGCATTCGCCGTGATTTTTGACAAAAACAGCGACAGCTTTTTGTACATAAATGCAGGTCATAACAAGCCTGTTGCGGTGAGCAACGGCAAGGCTGAATTTTTGGAATGTAAGCCGTGTATAATGCTCGGTGTGTTTGATGATGCAAGATATGTTGTGAACAGCGCTGAATTTGGAAACGGCGATATAATCTGCCTTTACACCGACGGTGTGAATGAGGCAACAAATGCGGATAATGAATTTTTCGGCAACGAAAGACTTGTGTCTGCCTGTCAAAATGCCGAACAGACTGCAAAAGGTGTGTGTGACGGAGTTTATGACGCTTTGACGGACTTTACCGAAAATGCGGAGCAATTTGACGATATAACAATTGTTGCAATAAAAAACAGCAAAAACAGAGATTGAAGGGTTATGAATGTTTAAATCGGAAAACAATCAGATTACAATAGAACAGGTGAGAAAGCTTGACGAGGAATATACTCTTGTCGATATCCGAGATGAAATTTCGTTTGAATACGGTCACATTGACGGTGCAAAGAATATTCCGCTTGCAAAAATCAAAGAGGATAATTCACTTTTGCCAAAAGACAAGCTTGTTGTCCTCTGTTGCAAAAGCGGTCAGATAAGTGACGAGCTTGCAGAAAATCTGCGTGATGCCGGATTCAATGCCGTGAATCTTGAGGGCGGTTATTACAGTTGGTTGAGAAGTCAATTCGAGAATGAGGACTATGCAACCGATGTTGAAAAAAGCATCCGCAAAAAGTTCAGCAAGACGATTTGGAGCAGATTTACTGCGGCGATAATCGAGTACAAGCTTGTTGAGCCGAACGATAAAATTGCTGTCTGCATTTCGGGGGGCAAGGATTCAATGCTGATGGCAAAGCTTTTTCAGGAGTTGAAAAGGCACAATAAATTTCCGTTTGAGCTTGTTTTTCTTGTAATGGACCCGGGCTACAGCGTTGAAAATCGTGATGTAATCGAGAGCAACGCCCGTAGGCTGAACATTCCGATAACTGTTTTTGAAACAGATATTTTTAATTCTGTTTACAATGTTGACAAATATCCCTGCTACCTTTGTGCAAGAATGAGAAGAGGTTATCTCTACAAAAAGGCAAAGCAGCTCGGCTGTAACAAAATCGCACTCGGTCATCACTATGACGATGTTATAGAAACTATTCTTATGGGTATGCTCTACGGCGGTCAGGTTCAGACGATGATGCCGAAGCTCCACAGCACAAACTATGAGGGAATGGAACTTATCCGTCCTCTTTACCTCGTTCGTGAGGCTGAAATCAAGCATTGGCGAGATTACAACAAGCTGAATTTCATTCAATGTGCGTGCCGTTTTACGGACACCTGCACAACCTGTTCCCCGAACAGCAACACAGGCTCAAAACGACAGGAAATAAAACAGCTTATAGCAAATCTGAAGAAAATCAATCCCCAGATTGAAAGCAACATTTTCCACAGCGTTGAAAATGTCAACCTCGATACGATTATTTCATATAAACAAGGCGATAATAAAGTTTCGTTTCTGGACAGATATGATGATATGGGGAAGGGCAAGTAATTAAAAATTAAAAATTGAAAATTGAAAATGAATGTCGGGAAGACAGTTTGCAAAATGCAAAGCAATGTCTTCCCGACTGTTTTTGTTTGTGTAAAAGCTGTTGTTTAAATGTAGGGGCGTTCATTGGACGCCCGCAGGTAATGGTAGAAAATATATGTTAAAACGAATTTGATAAATCCCACAAAGCAATTGTTATACTGTAGCGGCGAACAGTGTTCGCCAATCGAAACGATTGTAAAATCGGTTCGACTTAATACAAATCGTTTGTTATATGAAATTTATATTTGCTATTTACCAAAAAAATTGCTTTTGCTTGATTTGTGTTTGCACACAAATCAATTGGCGAACCGTGTTCTTCCGTTAGTAACGGTAGAAATTATATTTAAAAACAAACTTTATAAATTCGACA
>ULLY01006912.1_pt1 | contig 9038 bp, 1 predicted proteins | sample 1951521 | NCBI WGS metagenome assembly ULLY01 (sample SAMEA4835537, study PRJEB28245) | human gut metagenome | biome: gut microbiome; material: fecal sample | place: Denmark | collected 2008 | reverse complement strand
GCCAAAACGTCCTGTTAATGGGAGTTCCGGTGGTGAATGAACATGCCGTGTTGTCTTTTCAGCCTCCTTTCATTTTAAAACATCTTTCGGTGAAAAAAATGCTGAAGGCAGATTTGAAAACGGCTTGGGAAGTGTGACTGAAATGGGAGTGAAGGGATACCCTTTCATTATTAGCCGGCGGTTGTCCGCACGTTTTGATTAAAATGTAAGGATGAACGGAAAAAAAGGAATAACCAATTTGATGAAAGGTAATCTCATCTGCCCTTACATAAAAAACATACCGGGCTTTTTTTAAAAGGTGGTGAAGTTTGTAAGAAACTTCCCGATCTTTTTAAAAGACATCAAGGTCTTTTTGACACATACAGTGGCACAAGCCTGTACCTATATATGTGTAAGCCCACACGTATATATGCATCGGGCTACACGGACGTACGCATAAGCCTACACATATATATGTCATTGTGTCAGATTCCGTCATATCCTGTACCGGAATTTGATTTGTTTGCCTCCTCTTCTAGACAAACGCTTTTTTATGTTGTATATTTGTAATTCGCCCAATCTCAAAAAGTGCCTCATGAATGTATTCATCACTCTCAAAACAATCTTCCCCGGAAGCATATTGAAAGAAAGCCGGGAAGATATCTTCGAAAAACATTGAAGAGGCAGTAGAATCAGAATCCTCAAAAGATGCTGTCAAGAAGACGACGCCATGCTCCCTGATACAGGAAGTAACCGCTTTTCTCACCTCCCGCTGCCGCTTCCGGCTCAATGTGCTGACCGAGGTAGCGAGTGTGAATACTGGTTCCTTTCATCCTGATTGAGACAAGAGCATACTTGCGTCACTCCATTTTTCCGCTATGTAATGGTAGGGAAAAGTGATGAAGTCAGGAGGATATACCCATGCCGGGTGAACAATAAAAAGGTCGGTCTCCCATTAGGAAAACCGACCTTCTATTTAAAGTCTTAATGAATCGTATTATTCTACTTCACTATAGTCAAGTACATTTTTGCGATTTGCCAAGATGCGATCGTATTCTTCTTTCGAACCAACAACAATCTTTTCAAATTCACGCTGTCCGGTACCGGCAGGGATCAAGTGACCGCAAATCACATTTTCCTTCATACCTTCCAATCTATCTACTTTACCATTAATAGCAGCTTCATTCAGAACCTTGGTTGTTTCCTGGAATGATGCAGCAGACATGAAGCTTGAAGTTCCCAAAGCAGCGCGAGTAATACCTTGCAGAATCTGAGTAGATGTTGCAGGAATAGCATCACGCACTTCAACGGGTTTCAAGTCACGACGCTTCAACATACTGTTCTCATCACGCAACTTACGGGCTGTTACAATCTGACCCGGTTGCAAGTTCTGAGAATCTCCGGCATCAACAACCACCTTCTTACCCCAAATACGGTCATTTTCTTCCATGAAGTCTTGCTTATCTACCACTTGCTGTTCCAAGAAGCGGGTATCACCCGGTTCATCAATTTCAACTTTACGCATCATTTGACGAACGATAATCTCAAAGTGCTTATCATTAATCTTCACACCTTGCAGACGGTAAACATCCTGTACCTCGTTTACGATATATTCCTGTACAGCCGTAGGACCTTTAATGGCCAAGATGTCGGCAGGAGTAATCGCACCATCAGACAGCGGAGTTCCGGCGCGTACATAGTCGTTCTCCTGAACAAGAATCTGCTTAGAAAGATTAACCAAGTACTTCTTCACTTCACCGGTCTTAGATGTTACAATGATCTCACGGTTACCACGTTTAATCTTACCCATGGTAACTTCACCATCGATTTCAGAAACCACAGCAGGGTTGGACGGGTTACGTGCCTCAAACAATTCTGTAACACGAGGCAAACCACCGGTGATATCACCAGCTTTACCAACAGCGCGCGGAATCTTCACAAGGATGTCACCGGCCTTTACCGATTGATTGTTTTCAATAACAACGTGTCCACCCACAGGGAAGTTATAAGTACGTATCAAGTTACCATCTTCTGTCGTAATATGAGCAGAAGGAACTTTTGTCTTATCCTTAGATTCGATAATGATGATTTCACGCAAACCGGTAGCTTCATCCGATTCTACCTTATAAGTTACGTTCTCAACCATACTCTCGAACTCAATCTTACCGGTTGCTTCAGTAATAATAACAGCGTTGAACGGGTCCCATTTAGCAATCAGTTTACCCTTCTCAACCACATCACCGTCAGCAGCATACAATTTAGAACCGTAAGGAACATTATAAGTTGATAAAATGATACCGGTATTTACATCAATAAAGCGAACCTCGGCCAAACGACCTACTACCACTTTCACAGCTTCACCGGTAGTTTCATCTACTGTATCAACAGTACGAAGTTCCTCAAATTCCAGACGAGCATTGTTTTTGGCAACAATACTTGCATTGGCAGCCATGTTACCGGCAATACCACCGGCATGGAAAGTACGCAACGTCAACTGAGTACCCGGCTCACCGATAGACTGTGCAGCAATGACACCGACAGCTTCTCCCTTTTGAACCATACGGCTGGAAGCAAGGTTACGTCCGTAACACTTGGCACATACGCCTTTCTTCGATTCGCAAGTCAATACAGAACGGATTTCTACACTTTCAATCGGAGAATCTTCAATTTCCTGTGCGATATCCTCAGTAATTTCTTCACCTCCGGCAACAATCAACTTACCGGTGGTAGGATGAATAATATCATGTACTGAAACACGTCCGAGGATACGTTCATACAGAGTGGCAATAACTTCATCGTTATTTTTCAAAGCAGTACAAACCAAACCGCGCAGTGTTCCACAGTCTTCTTCATTAATAATCACATCATGCGATACGTCTACAAGACGACGAGTCAAGTATCCGGCATCGGCAGTCTTCAAAGCTGTATCCGCCAAACCTTTACGAGCACCGTGGGTAGAGATAAAGTACTCCAATACCGACAAACCTTCCTTAAAGTTTGAAAGAATCGGGTTTTCAATAATCTGAGCACCTTCAGCACCGGCCTTTTGCGGCTTAGCCATCAAACCACGCATACCTGACAACTGACGAATCTGTTCCTTAGAACCACGAGCACCGGAATCAAGCATCATAAATACTGAGTTGAAACCTTGGTCATCATTTTTAATAGTCTTATAAAGGATGTCAGACAAATCGCTGTTGACATGAGTCCATGTATCAATAACCTGGTTGTAACGTTCATTATCAGTGATGAAACCCATATTATAGTTCATCATGATTTGCTCAACTTCTTCGTTACCGCGTTTTACCAGTTCTTCTTTTTCCTTCGGAATAATAATATCACCCAAGTTGAATGACAAACCACCCTTGAACGCCATGTGGTAACCTAAGTTCTTAATACCGTCCAAGAATTCACAAGCACGAGCAACACCCACAGCCTTAATAACATCACTAATGATGTCGCGCAAAGACTTTTTAGAAATAATGGTATTCAGATAACCTACTTCAGCCGGAACGATTTCATTTACAATCACACGACCTACAGAAGTTTCTTTCATCATCACATCTACAATGTTGCCATCCTTATCCAGGTCTTTTACAACAACATTGATGATAGCATGAATATCTACCTTTCCTTCATTATAAGCAATCAAAGCTTCTTCCGGTCCATAGAATGTCAGTCCCTCACCCTTCGCACCTTTTCTCAGTTTTGTAATATAATACAAACCAAGTACCATATCCTGTGCGGGTACAGTAATAGGTGCGCCGTTAGCCGGATTCAAAATATTATGTGCCTGAAGCATCAACATCTGAGCTTCCAATATAGCCTCATTACTCAAAGGCAAGTGAACAGCCATTTGGTCACCGTCAAAGTCGGCATTGAACGCAGTACATGCCAATGGGTGTAATTGGATAGCCTTACCTTCAATCATATGGGGTTGGAATGCCTGAATACCCAAACGGTGCAATGTCGGCGCACGGTTGAGTAATACCGGATGTCCTTTCATGACATGCTCCAAGATATCCCAAATAACAGGTTCTTTGCGGTCTACTATCTTCTTGGCAGACTTAACAGTCTTCACGATACCGCGTTCTATCAATTTACGGATAATAAACGGCTTGTAAAGTTCGGCAGCCATCAATTTAGGAATACCGCATTCTCCCATTTTCAATTCAGGACCAACGACAATTACCGAACGGGCTGAGTAGTCAACACGCTTACCCAACAGGTTCTGACGGAAACGTCCTTGCTTACCTTTCAAACTATCAGACAGTGATTTCAACGGACGGTTTGCATCTGTTTTTACAGCACTTGACTTACGTGAGTTATCGAACAATGAATCGACAGCTTCCTGCAACATACGTTTTTCGTTGCGTAAGATTACTTCAGGAGCCTTGATTTCAATCAGTCTCTTCAGACGGTTGTTACGAATAATCACACGACGATACAAATCATTCAAGTCAGAAGTTGCAAAACGACCACCATCCAACGGAACCAACGGACGAAGTTCGGGCGGAATCACCGGAACAATACGTACAATCATCCATTCAGGTTTATTGCGTCCGCGAGATGCACGGAACGATTCAACGACCTGCAAGCGTTTCAATGCTTCATTCTTGCGTTGTTGTGAAGAGTCGTTGCTTGCCTTGTGACGCAATTCATAAGAAAGTGCATCCAAGTCAAGTTTAGCCAACAAATCATAGATGGCTTCAGCTCCCATCTTAGCAATAAACTTGTTAGGGTCTGTATCTTCCAGATACTGATTTTCTCTCGGAAGTTTTTCCAGCAAATCCAGATATTCCTCTTCCGAAAGCAAATCATATTCATTTACGCCTTCTTCAGCGGCAGCACCCGGCTGAATTACGACATAACGTTCATAGTAAATAATAGAATCAAGTTTCTTGGTAGGCAATCCCAACAAGTAACCGATTTTGTTCGGCAATGAACGGAAATACCAAATGTGTGCCACAGGCACTACCAGCTGGATATGCCCCATACGTTCACGACGAACTTTCTTTTCTGTCACTTCAACACCGCAACGGTCACAAACGATTCCTTTATAACGAATACGTTTGTACTTACCGCAATGACATTCATAGTCTTTTACCGGACCGAAGATGCGTTCGCAGAACAAACCGTCACGTTCGGGTTTGTAGGTACGGTAGTTGATAGTTTCGGGCTTCAACACCTCACCACTCGAATTCTCAAGGATTTCTTCAGGTGAAGCCAAACCAATTGAGATTTTCGAGAAATTACTCTTTATCTTCGTTTCTTTTCTAAAAGCCATACTTTCTTGTTTATATTGTAAAGAGTTATATTTTTATTATTCAAGGTTGATACTCAATCCCAATCCTCTCAATTCATGTAACAATACATTCAGAGATTCAGGAATGCCCGGAGTAGGCATCGGTTCACCTTTTACAATAGCCTCGTAAGCCTTAGAACGTCCAACAACGTCATCAGACTTAATAGTCAGGATTTCCTGCAAGATATGCGCTGCGCCGAATGCTTCGAGCGCCCAAACTTCCATTTCTCCGAAACGCTGACCACCGAACTGAGCCTTACCACCAAGCGGTTGCTGAGTAATAAGAGAGTACGGACCGATAGAACGTGCGTGCATCTTGTCTTCAACCATGTGGCCTAACTTCAACATATAGGTCACACCTACCGTTGCCGGTTGGTCAAAGCGTTCACCGGTACCACCATCACAAAGATACGTCTTACAGTAACGAGGCAATCCGGCTTTATCCGTCCATTCATTTAAGTCATCCATAGATGCACCATCGAAAATAGGAGTAGCAAATTTCACGCCCAATTCTTTTCCGGCACGACCTAATACAGCTTCAAAAATCTGACCGATGTTCATACGAGAGGGCACACCCAACGGATTCAATACGATATCTACCGGAGTACCATCAGCCAAGAACGGCATATCCTCCTGACGGACAACACGAGATACAATACCCTTATTACCGTGACGACCTGCCATCTTATCACCCACACCAATCTTACGTTTCTTAGCAATATAAACTTTAGCCATCTGAATAATACCTGAAGGCAATTCATCACCTATTGTGATTGCAAACTTCTTACGTTTCAGTTCGGCGTCCAGTTCTTTATACTTCTTCAGGTAGTTCATTACCAAGTCACGAATCATATCGTTCTTGTGAGCATCCGCTGTCCACTTGCTCAACTGAATCACTGTATAATCCAATGACTCAAGGTCGCGTTTTGTAAACTTAGCGCCCTTAGCGATAACTTCGGTTCCCAAGTAATCTTTTACACCCTGAGAGACTTTACCATTAGTTAATACCAACAATTTATCAATTAAGATATCCTTCAGCTTAGCTGCCTTTTCTTCAAATTCATCATTCAGTTTCGGCAAAATAGCTTTGTCGGCATTCTTTTCACTTCTGGTTTTCACAACGCGAGAGAACAACTTCTTGTCAATAACGACACCACGCAATGAAGGAGAAGCTTTCAATGAAGCATCCTTTACATCACCGGCTTTGTCACCAAAGATAGCGCGAAGCAATTTTTCTTCAGGAGAAGGATCTGATTCACCTTTCGGAGTAATCTTACCAATCAAAATATCACCCGGTTCAATACGAGCACCGACACGTACAATACCGTTCTCATCCAAATCCTTAGTTGCTTCTTCACTCACGTTAGGAATATCAGAAGTCAATTCTTCCATACCGCGCTTCGTTTCGCGCACTTCCAATATATATTCATCCACGTGTACAGAAGTCAATAAGTCTTCACGTACAACGCGTTCATTCAATACAATAGCATCCTCATAGTTATATCCCTTCCAAGGCATATAAGCAACCAACAGGTTCTTACCCAATGCCAATTCACCACCTTGTGTTGAATAACCTTCCGTCAGAATATCACCTTTCTTTACACGCTGACCCTTATCACAAATAGGACGAAGGTCAATAGTCATGCTTTGGTTAGTCTTACGGAATTTAGGAATTCTATATTCTTTCAAAGCAGGTTCGAAGCTGACAAATTCCTCATCTTCCGTTCTGTCATACAAAATCCGGATAGTGGTTGCATCTACATATTCAATCACACCGTCACCTTCAGCAGCAATCTGAGTACGAGAATCTTCAACCAATTGCTTTTCGATACCTGTACCTACAATAGGAGCCTCTGTACGCAACAAAGGAACTGCCTGGCGCATCATGTTAGAACCCATCAATGCACGGTTAGCATCATCATGTTCCAAGAACGGAATCAAAGATGCCGCAATAGAAGCAATCTGTTGAGGAGATACATCCATCAACTCTACCTGATCAGGAGTAACAACCGGATAATCGGCATCGCGACGAGCCTTAACCTTGTCACGAACAAACTTACCTTCATCATCCAAAGGTGCATTACCCTGAGCAATAATCTTATCTTCTTCTTCTTCTGCAGTCAAGTATTCAATTCCTTCATCAGAAATATCCACCTTACTATCAGCTACCTTACGATAAGGAGTAGAAATGAAACCAAGTTCATTAATTTTAGCATAAACGCACAAAGAAGAAATCAAACCGATATTAGGACCTTCAGGGGTTTCAATCGGACACAAACGACCATAGTGAGTATAGTGTACGTCACGCACCTCGAAACCGGCACGTTCACGCGACAAACCACCGGGACCTAACGCAGACAAACGACGTTTGTGAGTAATTTCAGCCAACGGATTGGTCTGGTCCATGAATTGTGACAATGCATTTGTACCGAAGAATGAATTGATAACAGAAGAAATAGTCTTCGCATTAATCAAATCAATCGGAGTAAATACTTCATTGTCACGTACATTCATACGTTCACGAATAGTACGAGACATACGAGCCAATCCGATAGCAAACTGATTGGACAACTGTTCTCCCACTGTACGCACACGACGATTACTCAAGTGGTCAATATCATCAACATCAGCCTTAGAGTTAATCAGCTCAATCAGATACTTGATGATCTCGATAATATCTTGTTTTGTCAATACCTTCACATCCATGTCCGTAGTCAGTCCCAACTTTTTGTTGATTCTGTAACGTCCTACCTCGCCAAGGTCATATCTTTTTTCAGAGAAGAACAGGTTATTGATAACCTCACGAGCACTGGCATCATCAGCAGGATCTGCATTACGCAACTGACGATAGATATAAAGCACAGCCTCTTTTTCTGAGTTACTCGGGTCTTTCTGAAGCGTATTAAATATAATAGAATAATCTGATGAATTAGCTTCTTCCTTATGAACAAGGATATTCTGAACGCCTGAGTCGATAATTTCATCTACATGCTCTGCTTCAAGCACAGTTTCACGGTCAATGATAACCTCATTACGTTCAATAGAAACAACTTCACCGGTGTCTTCATCTACAAAATCCTCTGTCCATGTCTTCAAGACACGCGCAGCAAGTTTTCTTCCTACAACCTTCTTTAAGTTGGCCTTATTGACTTTAACTTCTTCAGCCAAATTAAATATTTCGAGAATATCTTTATCATTTTCAAAGCCGACAGCTCTCAACAGAGTAGTAACAGGCAATTTTTTCTTACGGTCGATATAAGCATACATCACATTGTTAATGTCTGTAGCGAATTCAATCCATGAGCCCTTGAATGGGATAATACGTGCGGAATATAGTTTTGTACCGTTAGCATGTACACTCTGTCCAAAGAATACACCCGGAGAACGATGCAGCTGAGAAACAACAACACGTTCAGCACCGTTAATCACGAAGGTTCCCTTCGGCGTCATATAAGGAATAGGACCCAAATAAACATCTTGAATAACAGTATCAAAATCCTCATGATCGGGATCTGTACAATAAAGCTTCAATTTAGCTTTCAAAGGTACACTATAAGTGAGCCCACGCTCTAGACAATCATCTATTGTATAGTGAGGGGGATCAATGTAGTAGTCCAAAAACTCAAGGACAAAGTTGTTACGTGTATCAGCGATAGGGAAGTTTTCAGCAAATACTTTATACAGCCCGTCGTTCTTTCGTTTTTCGGGTGGGGTATCCAGTTGTAAAAAGTCTTGGAATGACTTCAATTGCACT
>ULLY01032517.1_pt1 | contig 9151 bp, 7 predicted proteins | sample 1951521 | NCBI WGS metagenome assembly ULLY01 (sample SAMEA4835537, study PRJEB28245) | human gut metagenome | biome: gut microbiome; material: fecal sample | place: Denmark | collected 2008 | reverse complement strand
TCACAATTTATTTACTCATGCGTTTGTCCTGTGACCTGCTGGCGCAGATCGACGACGGCTCTCTGGATTTCGCCCTGCTGGAGGGAAATTTCTCCAAGGCCTCCTACTCCTATCTGGTCTACCTGAGAGAGCCGTTCATCCCTGTCTGCGGCCCGGATCTCCTTTTTCAGATGAAATGTATGCAAAAAGAAAAGGGCCTCCCTCTCTCCCTGGAACAGCTGACAGGCCAGAGGCTTCTGCTGCGGGAATCCGGCTCAGGAACCAGGATGATTCTGGAGCAGATTCTGGAAGAGCGGGGGCTCTTTGTATCTGATTTTAAAAACAAAGCGGAAATTGAAAACATGCAGGCTATCAAGGATCTGGTAGCCGCCGGCTGCGGTATCACCTTCCTCTACAAAAGCGCAGTCCAAAGAGAACTCTGCGATGGCACCATCTGTGAAATCCCCATTGAAAATCTGTGGCTGGAACACGAAATCTCTGTAGTCTGGCAAAAAAACCGGCTCTTCCAGAATCAGGTCACGCAGGCTGTCAAAGAAGCCTTTGCTCCTGGCTTTGAGGAGGAACTGGCCTAAAAGGTCTTTCCTCCCCAAAGCTCCAGCGCCACCAAATCTCCATTCTGGTATTCGCGCTCAAACTCCCTGACCAGAAGCTCTCCGCCCTCTGTTTTCACAAAATACTGGGTATAAAAGCCCATGTAGTCCGATTTCACTATGGTTCCTGTGAGCAGATGTCTGCCGGCCGGATTCTGCGCCTGTCTCTCTGCCGCTTTATCCTTTCGCGCTTCTGTCTCCTCCGCCTTCCCCAGAATTCTGATATCCTCTGGTCTGAAATAAATAAGACTTCCGTCCGGCATGGCTGTCCGATCCGCTGTTCCCAAAAATTCCATGACAAACAGGCTGGCCGGATTCTGGTACACCTCTCTGGGCGCTCCCATCTGAATCAGCCTTCCCCCCTCCATAATGGCGATTTTATCTGCCAGGGCCATAGCCTCCTCCTGGTCGTGGGTGACAAATATCATGGTAATTCCCGTTTTTTTCTGCAGCTCCTTCAGCTCGTCCCTCATGCGGATCCGAAGCTTGGCATCCAGATTGCTCAAAGGCTCATCTAACAGAAGCACCTTGGGATTCACTGCCATAGAGCGGGCCAGAGCCACTCTCTGCTGCTGCCCGCCGGAAAGTTCCTGGACAGAAGACGACGCTCGGTCTGCCAGCCCCACAATCTCTAAATATTCCCAGGCTCGCTCAGCCGCCTCCTTCTTTTTCATTCCCTGAAATTTCAGGCCGTACATGACGTTCTGGAGAGCCGTCATATGGGGAAACAGGGCGTAGGACTGAAATACGGTGGATACGGGACGTCTCTCAGGAGGAAGCTTTGTAATATCTTCCCCGTCCAGATAAATATGGCCCCGATCCGGTTCAAGAAATCCCCCTGCCATCCGGAGCGTCGTGGTTTTTCCGCAGCCTGACGCGCCCAGCAGGCAGAGAATCTCTCCCTGATTCATAGAAAGATTCAGGCCAGACACTACCTCCTTCCCGTCAAAGAATTTACTCAAATCTTTCATTTCCAGATACATGCCGCGCCTCCTCTTTTTTTCTTTTCTTCGGCTTTTCCCGAAGGACGAGAGCCGATACTCCGCCTGTCACAGCGATGGTAATTACAATAATCATGGACGAAATCAGGGACGCCACTCCGTACTCTCCCGAATTGATCGCGTCAAACAGCGTGTACACCGCCAGCTTGTGTCTGGCGCTGATTAAGAACATTACGGCTCCCGCCGTCGTCATGGCGCTGGAAAAGTTGTAAATAAATCCTGTCACAAAGGTGCGCTTTAAATTCGGCATCACAATATCTTTCGTCACAAAAAATCGTCCCGCTCCCAGGTCCCTGGCCGCGTCCTCCACCCGGCTGTTTAGCTGGGCCAGTGAAGCGCTTGTCAGCTTCATGACCATGGGAAGCTGTTTAAATATCATGTTCAAAATGATGATGGCCGCCGTTCCCGTCATTTTCAGCGGTTCCCTGTTAAAAACAAGAATATATCCGATTCCAAAGCAGGTGCCTGGAAGAAGGTACGGCATGGTGGCGATAAAATCGTAAAAGCCTCTAAGTCTCACCTTTCTCCGTTCCAGATAATAGGCGAACAGCATGGCGAACAGAGTTCCCGCCGCCGTGATCAGGGAGTACAGGACACTTCTGGCCAGACTCTCTATATTGTAGGTCAGAAGGCCGTTAAAGTGATCCAGCGAAAAATAATAGCGTCCCTTTTTGGACTTTAAAAACCCCGTCAGGAAAATGCAGAGATACTGCAGCGTCATCATCACGAAAAACAGGGAGGACAGCAGTCTGACGGCTGCCCCGAACCATCCGGCGAGTGGGAGAGGCAGACCGCCCTTTCCCTGTTTCTGTCCGTCCGCCGCTGTCATCCGATCTGCCCGCCGCATCAGAACGCGGTACAGCAGAAAGGCCGCTACCGCCGGAAGGAGCAGCAGCATATTCATGGCGGAGGCTTTTTCCAGATCCGCGTAGCCGATTAACTCCATATAAATGGCAGAAGCCAGGGTATTATATCTTCCTCCAATCACAGCCGGAGTCCCGAAATCAGCCACTGAGCGGATAAAGGACAGAATAAAGCAGATCCCCGCCGCAGGCTTCAGCATGGGAAGCACCACCCGCCTCATGGTCTGGGCCGGAGAGGCCCCCAAATCTCTGGACGCCTCCAGAAGGCGCAGGTCCAGCTTTTCCAGGATTCCCACTGCAAACAGAGCGTTTAAAGAAGCGAAATGAACTGTCTGCATGATAATAATGCCCCACTTATTGTAAGGGCTTAACATCAGTCCAAGCAGACGGTAAGTAATCCATCCCCTCTTTCCAAACAGCTGGATGTAGACCAGAGAGGAGATAAATGGTGGGGAAACCATGGTCATCAGAAGGATCCCCATGAAAATCCCTTTCATCCTCCCCTTCGTTGTTACAATGAAGAGGGCCACCGCGATTCCCAGAATCGTAGAAAAAACAGCTGCCAGCACGCCTGTAAAAGCGCTGTGGCGGATGAGAACGCCATTTTCCCGGAATAAATTTTCATAGGCAGCCAGGCTTACGCCCTCCCCCAGGTTCACGCTTTTAGCGGCAATCCCAAGGAGAGGCCACAGGACGAAAAGAAGAACAGCCGCCGCCATGGCGCAGAATAACAGCCTGTCCCCGCAGAGTCCCAGGAAGGCCTTTCTGTCTTTTGCGCAGGAAAAAAGGGCATCCAAGCCAGATACCCTCTTTCCTCTATTCTGTCTGTTCTTCGTCGTCAGCCTACTCATTTTCAGACTTATCGCCTGCCAGCTCGTCCCACTTGGCAAGGATAGTCTCTCTCTGAGAGCCGAATAAGGATAAATCCTCATCCATCAGAGATTCTACGTCAAAGGTAAGCTCCAGTCCCTCGATGTCTGGCTTCACCATCTTAATTGTGTCTTTATTGTCAATATCAGCTACCATCTTCAGGTTCTCGTCGTCAGAATAGAACCACTCGATAAATTCCTTAGCTTCCTCTGCGCCCTCAGAGTTCTTAAATACAGCGACTCCTTCCGGAACATAAGGAATTCCGTCCTCCGGATAAACGGCAGTCATGTTCTGCTCCTCCTGAAGCTTGTCCACTTCACGGTCCATGGGAGCGATTCCAATGGCAAACTCGCCTGCCATGGTCTTTGTCAGCGGATCCTTTCCTCTCTTGGAATAGTACTCGATGTTCTGATTCAGCTCCTCAAAATAGTTCCAGCCCTCTTCTTCTCCCTTGGCCTGGAGAATTGCGTTTACCACTGCATAGTTGGTTCCGGAAATGGCCGGGTTGGACATGATAATCTCGCCCTGGTAGGCTGTGTCTGTCAGATCGGCCCAGGACCTTGGAATCTCCAGTCCTTTCTCCTCAATAATGTCGTTATTTACCACAAAGCCTACTACTGTAAGGCCTTTTGCAAACCAGTAGTTGTCAGCGTCCTTGTACTCCGGAGCCAGATTAGCCGCCTCGTCAAAGTTCACCTGCTCCAACAGGCCGTCCTCCTTCGCTCCCATGAACGCGTCGATTCCGCCTCCGAACCAGAGATCCGCCATAGGCGTTCCCCCCTCAGCCTTAATCTTGGAAAGCACCTCTCCGGAAGACATAGATAAAAGCTCTGTCTTAATTCCTGTCTCCTCTGTAAACTTGTCAAACAGCTTTACATAATCCTCGCTGGTTGCCACTACCTTTAAGGTTCCATCCGCCTTTTTCTCCCCGGCTTCGGAAGCCTCTGTCTCTTCAGCCGCTGCAGAGGACTCCTGGGCTGCTCCGCTCTCTGCAGACGCAGCTGTTGTCTCCTGACCGCCCTGAGAGCTGCATCCGGCCAGCATAAGAGCTGCCAGACCTGCTGTCATAATTCCTGCCAGATTTTTCTTTTTCATGTTTCATTTCCTCCTGATACAACCGCGCCGGCGCCTGCTGCGCCGCGCTTTGCAAAGCATTTTGCTTTTATTTCAACTATTTATACTACCCCTCTCCTGTTTCCCCGTCAACGCTTTCCCCCGCTTTTATGCGTTTTTATGAAATTATCTATAAGTCTTTTTATTTATTGATTTTTTCTATCAATAAAGCTTTTCTTCTTCCTTGACGCTCTTTCTCCTGTGCTGATACAATTTTTTACAGAATCCCGCAGTACATCCGATGTCTCACCCACCGGCAGACGGCCCGAGAAACCGGACGAAACCCAGAGCGGGCACAGGGAGGTTACGAAATGTTTGTAGATCTTCATATGCATGAACGGACATTTTCAAAGGACAGCTTTTTAACGCTGAAGGAAATTGTGGAGATTGCCAGAGAGAAGGGGTTAGACGGCGTCTGCATTACGGATCATGACGATATTGGAATCAAGGAATACGCGGAGCAGTATGCAAGAGAGACTGGATTTCCTATTTTTGTGGGATATGAATTTTACTCTCTCCAGGGCGACATCCTGGCTTTCGGAGCGCCTAAAGTCCCCTCTGAGCGCATCTCAGCCCAGGAATTTGTAGACTATGTAAAAAGCTTCGGAGGCGTGTGCATTGCCGCTCATCCGTTTCGAAACAATAACAGGGGACTGGAGGAAAATCTGGCCACTGTCAAAGGCTTAGACGGCATTGAGGCTCTGAACGGAAGCACCCTTCCGGATGCCTGCAGCAAGGCATTTTCCTACGCAAAGCAGCTGGGAATCCAGTGCACCGGAGCCAGCGACTGCCACGTGCCGTCCAAAGTAGGCGTCTACGCCACCTGGCTTCCGGAAACCGTCTCTACTCTGGACGACTTTATCTCCGTGTTCAAGAAGGGCCAGTGCCGCCCCGCCGTGTATCAGAACGGCGGATATGTGGTGGTCGATCAGGCGCAGTAGGAGAAATAGGAAAAAGCAGAAAACTTTCAACCGTCCGACTAAAAACGGGAAGAGCAGGAAAGGTTTCCCACTCCAGCTGGAAGCCGCTGGAACCTTTCTGTTCTTCCCGTTTATTCTTACTTATTTCTTCATCTCTTCAATCGATTCAGACTTCAGAGGAATTTTTACATCATTCCCATTCCACCTGCTCCGCCAGGAACAGCCGGTGTCTCCTCTTTGATGTTTGCAACTACAGACTCTGTAGTAAGCAGTGTGGAAGCCACGCTTGTAGCGTTCTGAAGGGCGCTTCTTGTAACCTTGGCCGGATCCAGGATGCCTGCCTCTACCATGTCTACATACTTCTCATTGTATGCGTCAAAGCCCATTCCTACCTCAGACTCTCTTACCTTGTTGATGATAACGGAGCCTTCCAAACCTGCGTTGGCAGCGATGTGGAACAGCGGAGCCTCAAGGGCTTTTAAGATAATGCGGCCGCCTGTCTTCTCGTCGCCGTCCATAGACTCAACAACCTTCTCCACTTCCTTTGTAGCGTGGATGTAAGCGGAACCGCCTCCTGCGATGATGCCTTCCTCAACAGCTGCCTTAGCTGCGGATAACGCATCCTCCATACGGAGCTTCGCTTCCTTCATCTCTGTCTCTGTAGCAGCGCCTACGCGGATAACTGCAACGCCGCCGGACAGCTTAGCCAGTCTCTCCTGTAATTTCTCTTTATCAAATTCAGAGGTAGTCTCCTCAATCTGAGCCTTAATCTGAGCGATTCTTGCAGAGATCTCATCCTTGTTTCCGCAGCCGTCCACAATGATTGTGTTCTCCTTCTGAACCTTAACGGATTTTGCACGTCCCAGCATATCCATAGTTGTCTCTTTCAGGTCAAGTCCGAGCTCTTCAGAGATAACCTGGCCGCCTGTCAGGATAGCGATATCCTTTAACATCTCTTTTCTTCTGTCGCCGTATCCAGGAGCCTTAACGCCCACTACGCTGAAGGTTCCTCTTAACTTATTGACAATCAGTGTTGTAAGAGCCTCGCCCTCGATATCCTCGGCAATAATTAACAGCTTGGCGCCTGCCTGAACTACCTGCTCTAACAGCGGAAGGATTTCCTGGATATTGGAGATCTTCTTATCTGTAATTAAGATGTACGGATCGTCCAGATTTGCTTCCATCTTATCCATGTCTGTAGCCATGTAAGCGGAAACATAGCCGCGGTCAAACTGCATACCTTCTACCAGGTCAAGCTCTGTCTTCATGGTCTTGGACTCTTCGATGGTGATAACGCCGTCCTTGGAAACCTTCTCCATAGCGTCTGCTACCATCTGGCCTACCTCGTCGTCAGCAGAGGAAATAGCTGCTACTCTTGCAATATCAGCCTTGCCCTTTACTGTCTTGGACATGTTCTGGATAGCCTCTACAGCTGCCTCTGTGGCTTTCTTCATACCTTTTCTTAAAACGATTGGGTTAGCGCCTGCTGCCAGGTTCTTCATGCCCTCGTTGATCATAGCCTGAGCTAATACGGTCGCTGTGGTTGTTCCGTCTCCTGCTACATCGTTTGTCTTAGTAGCCACTTCCTTTACAAGCTGTGCTCCCATGTTCTCAAAGGCGTCCTTTAACTCGATTTCCTTTGCAATGGTCACACCGTCGTTTGTAATCAGCGGAGTGCCGAAAGATTTGTCAAGAACTACGTTTCTTCCTTTCGGTCCCAATGTAACGCGTACTGTATCTGCTAACTGATTTACGCCTGATTCCAGCGCTTTTCTGGCCTCTACGCCGTACTTAATTTCCTTTGCCATGGTTATCAACCTCCGATTTATTTGAATTTACTTTCTGCTGTTTTCTGATGTGTGTCCGGCCTCTTGGCTTACTCAATCACAGCCAGAATGTCGTTCTGCTTTACTACAACGTATTTCTCGTCCTCTACCTCAACCTCTGTACCAGAGTATTTGGAGTAGATAACCTTGTCGCCAACCTTAACCTGCATGGAAACTTCCTTGCCGTCAACTACGCCGCCTGGTCCTACTGCGATAACCTCAGCCTGCTGCGGCTTCTCCTTCGCCTGTCCTGGAAGCACAATGCCGGACTTTGTAGTCTCCTCTGCGATTAACTGTTTTAAAACAACTCTGTCAAATAATGGCACTAATTTCATTACTGACTCCTCCTTACTGTTTGTAGTTTTTCTAAAATCTGACAGCGGAACAGTTCGGCTTTTTTCCGACTGTCTCCTGTTATTGTCTGTTTCCTGTAAATCTTTACCTTTTTCACTTACAACACAAGTTATATCACGCTTTACTAGCACTGTCAAGAGTCGAGTGCTAATTTTTAGGAAATTTATATATTTTTTATTTTGCCGTTTCCAATCTCAGCAAAACCACCCTGTTTTTTTCTATTATTATCTGATTTTTCCCATAAAATCCATGTTTTTCCTCCTCTTACTACAGTTTCCTCTTTAGTTTATTCTATTTTTCACAATTTATTCATACCGAATCCCTTTATTTTTCCTCCAAATCGTATTACAATAAAGGGAAGTACTCTGTACTTCCCGCTACTCAAACGGAACGCAGTGGAGTTTGGGGTTCCTTACTCCCGCTGCTCAAACGAAGCACAGCGGAGTTTGAGGTTCCTTACTCCCGCTGCCCAAACGGAACGCAGTGGAGTTTGGGGTTCCTTACTCCCGCTGCTCAAACGAAGCACAGCGGAGTTTGAGGTTCCTGATACATCAACGGAACAGTTCAAAAATACAATAAACTAAAAATGATATTAAAAGGAGTATACTATGGCAAAAAAACAGTTTGGAAAACTCGCAGTCCTGGCCGCTCTGGCGGGAACTGCCGTTGGAATTACCTATTTTCTCAGATACAAATCCTTCCACGAAGAGCTGGAGGAGGATTTCCATGATTTTGAAGAGGATTTAGACGAATTTGACAGCAGGGAGGAGGAAGCCTCTGCGAAGCGCAACTATGTTTCCCTGACTCCGGAAAAGGCAGATTCCGCTCAAAAAGAGACTGTGCCTGCTTCTGCAAAAGAACATCCAGCAGCAGAACAAAGCCCTGAGGCAGAGAAGAAAGCTGATGAGACGCAGAACGACTTTTTAGACAGCGATATGGAGTTCCTGGACGACGAACCAATGGACGGCGAGTCTATGTTTGATGAAGAGGATATTCCAGACACTGCTTCATCTTCCGCTACCACCATTGTGGAAGATGAAGAACCGGAACAGTAATGGAAGGCGGTTGACTCTATGATTCAAAGCCTCATGCGCTCCCTGGATCTCCTAGAGGTTTTAAAAGGAGCAGATCACAAAATATCCATCGCAGAGCTGTCTGAGCAGCTGGAGCTTCCGCCCAGCACGATCCACCGAATCCTCCAGACCTTCTGCGAGAAGAAATATGTCATAAGAGACGAATACACCCACACCTACTGTCTGGGGCCTGCCCTGATCTCTCTGGGCCGCGCTGCAGCTTCAAATGTCCGGATCCAGGATGCGGCGCTTCCCATCCTGAAAAATCTCTCTTATGTAACCAGAGAAGATTCCTATCTGGTGATCCAGGTGGGTGACAAAGGCCTTGTCCTTGATAAGGTAGACGGCCCCAATCACCTAAAGGTGGTGGAAGAATTCGGGTACGAGCTGGATCTGCACTGCGGAGCCATCCGCAAGGTCATTCTGGCCTACCAGAGCCCGGAATACCTGGACTACTATACCAGACAGGTCTTAGACCGCCCGGAGGCCTTTCCGCAGACCAGCCGGAGCGGCCTTTTGGCAGAGCTTCGCGAAATCCGTG
>ULLY01052456.1_pt1 | contig 9182 bp, 9 predicted proteins | sample 1951521 | NCBI WGS metagenome assembly ULLY01 (sample SAMEA4835537, study PRJEB28245) | human gut metagenome | biome: gut microbiome; material: fecal sample | place: Denmark | collected 2008 | reverse complement strand
ACAAAGACAAAGACAAAGACAAAGACAAAGACACTCTCCCTTGATCGCTATGGAAAACATTTTATGGATGGCGACTGCTATAGGGAGAGCTGTTATCAGTGTGCTTATGCGAATACGAGCCGTATGGGAGATTTGACAGTGGGTGATTTTTGGGGAATTGCAAAGAGCCATCCGAACTTCAATTCTCCAAAGGGCGTGTCCAGTGTATTTGTAAATACCGAAAAAGGTCAAAAGCTCTTTGAAATAATGCGAGTTCTTGCAGAAGTAGAAGAAGCAACGTTGGAAGAGGGCATGGTGAAGCAGCATAATCTGGTGCAACCGAGCAACAGGCCTGTGACTAGAGATACTTTCTATAAGAGCATCGATGAACCAGGCTTTATAGAAAATATAAAGGTTGGCTTTCAGCCGAAAGCGCGACTAAAATCTGTGCTGCCGAATAAACTGATTCAAAAAATCAAATCTCTTTGAGATTTTGTGGAGGAAGAATACATGGGAGAGCCGATAAGAGTTTTGCATATCCTACAGCGAATGGAAGCTGGCGGTACGCAGGCTTTGTTGATGAATATATACCGGAAAATTGACAGAACGAAAGTACAGTTTGATTTTTTGGTCGTTTATAAGGAAAAACAGTTTTACGATGATGAGATTGAAAAAATGGGAGGGCATGTTCATAAGCTGTCTTTCCGGGAGGATTTGAATCTTCCTAAATTTCAAAAAGATTTGGCAGTTTTCTTTGCTCAGCATCACGAATATAAAATTGTTCACTGTCACGCCTATACGATTGGATATTTCTGCCTGAAAGCTGCAAAGAAAGCAGGTATCCCCGTCAGAATTGCTCATTCACATAATAATGAGACAGTACACGATATAAAATATTTACCGAAGCTGTTCATGCAGCGAATGTTTACCAAAAACGCAACAGATCTTTTCGCCTGCTCTGAGGAAGCTGGAAAATATCTGTTCAAAGACAAGCCGTTTCAAGTGCTGAAAAATGCGATTGATTCGCAGAACTTTATTGCGGATGCGGATACCAGAAATGAAATCAGGAAAGAACTGGGGTTAAAGGATAAATTTGTTGTCGGCCATGTTGGTCGCCTACATCCTCAGAAAAACCATGATTTCCTGATTGATGTTTTTGCAGAAATCAAGAAGGAAAAGCCTGACGCTGAATTGATTCTTGTTGGCACCGGGCCATTAGAAGAGAAAGTAAAAAGCAAAGTGGTCGAAAAAGGCCTTTCAGATTGTGTGCATTTTCTTGGAAATAGAAAGGATATGAACAGAATTTATCAAGCGATGGATGTGTTTGTTTTTCCATCTTTGTTTGAAGGTCTGGGTATTGTTGCAATCGAAGCACAGGCGGCAGGTGTTCCTATTGTCTGCTCTGAAGGATTGCCGCCGGAAACGGATATTACACCAATCTACCGGAAACTGCTGTTGAGTGATGGGGAAGAAAAGTGGGCGAATGCAGCACTTGAAATGGCACAGAATCTGAAAGCACATACCAATATGCAGCAGTATGTGATTGATGCAGGATTTGATATGGACGCAACTGCAAAATATATGGAAAGTTATTATTTACGAAAATATAATTAAGCGAATGATACTTAATTATATTATAGAGGTGAAAAATGTTTATTTCAGTGATAGTTCCAGTATATAATGTTGAAGAATATCTGGACAAATGTTTAGAAAGTTTGTTGAACCAGCATTATTCAGATATGGAGATTGTTGTTGTTGACGATAAGTCAACAGATGGATCTTTGAATATTGCAAAAAAATATGAAAAATATACAAATGTAAAAGTAATCGCTAAGGAAAAAAATTCAGGTTTATCTGATACTAGAAATGTTGGAATAAAAGAATCATGTGGGCAATATATTATGTTTTTAGACTCGGATGATTATGTAGAAAATGGATGCATTGCTAAAATACAAGGTATAATTGAAAAGGAAAATACACCGGATATTATATATTTGGGGTATTGTGAAGAATACGAAAGTACCGATAAACAATTAATAAAATATGGGTATGTGTCGGCTAAAAATTGTTCTTTTACAGGTGAGAAGTTTGCACTTGAGGAACTAAAGCAAAGGAATTTGTATGCGGCAGCTTGCTTCGGCGTGTACAAAAGAGCATTTATTGTAGAAAATCAATTATACTTTGAGTCAGGAATTCTACATGAAGACGAGCTTTGGACACCACAAGTTATATTGAGAGCAAACAAAGTATATACATCAGATTATGTGTTTTACCATTATTTAAGAAGAAAAGGATCTATTACAAGATCGGGAAATAAAACAAAACATGGGCAAGATATGCTCTGTATTTGTAAGAAATTAGATATATTAGCAAATGAAATTAAGAATCCAGAATTAAAAAAATACATGGATAATCACATTGCGATGCTTTATATGAAAGGTATGACAGAAGGAAGACTGTATCAAACGAATATGGAGATTGATCGGTTTTATCCATTGCGTAAGGTTTGCTTTAAAAAGGACAGAGCAAAAGCCATTCTGTTTGCATTTAGTTTAAGATTGTACTATAGGATTAATATAATGAAGATGCAAGGATAAGAGGATGAAGATTACATATAAAATCAATGTATATAACTTGTTGACATATTTGTTGGTATTTGCAATTATTAAACCATATTTTTTGCCTGCAGGACTAAGGCAGGCAAGTAAAATTATTATTCTCATAAGCGTTTTTTTGTTTACAATTTCAAGAGAAAAAAAAGAAAGAATTGTAAATTTGTCGTGGTTATTTTCTGGCTGTGTTTTGCTTTCAGCGGTTATGGCATATCTTAAAGGTGGATATCAGGATAAAGACTTTTTGGACGCACTTCTCTATGCCGTTACATTTTATGATATTTATTCTTTTATTGGACTTTGCAAGCAAAAGGATCGATTTAACGAGACAATAAAATGCTTATACAATATCGTTGGACTATATTGTATATTGACAATTGTTTCAATATTATTGGTCGGTACAGTGAATAACAGCAATCAGTCTGCATATATCTTTGGAAATAAATTCACATCTTCATATTTATTTATATTTTTTGTTGCTTTATATGGTGCAACACATGAGAAGATTTTATGGAAAAATAAAATTTGCTATATTGCTTTGTTTATAAGTTCAATTGCACTTACCTTATACATAGGTTGTGCTACGGCTACGGTAACTTTGGCAGTGCTGTTTATAGCAACAATAGTTCCATTTCAAAAAATCAGAATGTTGCTGTTAAATGAAAAATTTGCGGTAACAGCACTAATTATGTCTGCACTGGTTGTTTTTGTGATGGGACAAATTCTTAAAAATGAATTTATAAATAATATCGTATTTGGATATTTCAACAGATCTTACACCGTGACTGGGCGTTTGGAAATATATAATGATTATTTGCTGAATATCATTAGAAGTAGATTCTGGTTTGGATATGGGTATAGCAATTCGATGATGAAGAATATGACAGGATTATATGCAAATGCACAGAACGGATTACTTGAAATCATGGTGAATATGGGATTTTTGAGTGTAGTTTCATTAATTGTTACTGTCTTCTGGAGCTTTAAAAATACTCTCAAGACAGATAAGTCTTTTTATATTTCAATTATTGTGTATGGAATGATTATTGCATCAATTTTTGAAGTGGCCTTGAACTGGTTTTTTTTCTTAGGTGTATGTCTAATTCGATGGAATTGCGATGCCGATGGTTCAATACGGTCGAGTGATTGAAGGAGAAATTAAATATGAAGGTATATATTTTATCAATGCAACAGGTTAACAATTACGGATCCGTCTTACAAGCGTATTCATTAAAAAAAATGATAGAAAGTCTAGGTAATGAGGTGAGGTTTCTTGCGATAGAAAAAGGAACGGATGATGCTCTAAGTATACAATGTGAAAAAAAGGATATTGACAAAAAAAATGATAGCTGGTTAGAAACACAATGGAATCGCGTTAAGGGCAAAATACTTGGAAGAAATTTGCGGAGAGTTTTTTATGAATTTAGAAATAGCACAGGTCTGAATAGTGTGAACGGCGACGAGCATTTTGATACATGCGTAATAGGAAGTGATGAGGTTTTCAATTGCTTACAAAAATCCAAATGGGGTTTTTCTTCGCAGCTATTTGGGAAAGTTGAAGCTGCTGAAAGGGTAATCACATATGCAGCAAGTTGCGGATCGACAAAAGTGGATGATTTGTCGGACGAATTGAGAGAAGCTATTAAAAGTGCGATGTCGAATTTGTCAGTTGTATCCGTGCGGGATAAAAACACTGCAGACTTTGTAGAGAAGATTTCCGAAAAAAAGCCTGTATATAATTTAGATCCGGTGGCTGTAGGAAACTTTGATGATGAAATCAGGAATGTTACAGTGAATTCTAAACTTCCTAAAAAATATTGCATTGTTTATTCTTATGCCGAGAGATTTAGTGACCCAGAGGAAATCAGGGCAATTTCTGAATACTGCAAGAAGTACAATTTGAAGATTGTGGCTCCGTTTGGAAGGCAGAAATGGATACCGTCGTATGAAACACTAACTCCGTTTGAGTTGTTGAAAGCTTTTCAGAATGCAGAATGTATTGTAACGGACACATTTCATGGAACACTGTTTGGTGCAAAATTTGGAAAGAGAATGGCGGTATTGATTCGAGAGAGTAACCAGAATAAATTGGAGGATTTAACGCAACGCCTTCAAATACAGAGTCATGTTATTACCGATATCTCTCAATTGGAAACAGTGCTGAAAAAAGAGCTGGATAAGAAAAAAATCGGTCAGATACTGGGTTTGGAAAGAGAAAAATCATTGAAGTATTTGAAAGAAAACTTATAAATGGGTGACGGAGATGGAAAAAATAAATAAGATTTATAGAAGAATTCTTCGTATGCATATGGATAAAGAGTACCAAAGAAGAATAAAAAACAAGGATTGCTCGATTATTTCAATGAACTGTGTGGGGGGGTGGTGAGTCATGAATTGGGATTACGATTCAACTCACCAACTGTAAATCTTTGGTTTACTCCAAAGGAATTCATCAAATTTTTGAGTCAATTGGAGCATTATTTATATGATTGCAAAATCGAAATGGATGAGAAAAACAGTGAAAAATACGGTTATCCGGTTGGAAAGTTAGAAGATATCCATGTCTATTTTACACATTATGAAACGTTTGAACAGGCAAAACAGAAATGGATCGAACGTTTGAAGCGGCTGAATATGGACAATCTTTATATTATTATGGTGCAAAAAGATGGATGTACGGAACAGGATATTTGTTCATTCGATAGTTTGGAATTTAAACATAAAGTCATTTTTACAGTAAAAGAATATTCACAGTATCGTTCGGCGTATTATATTCCGAAAAGCGAAGCAGATATACAAAATGTAAAAAATCTTTGTGATTATCAAAGTAAATTTACTGGAAAACGTTGGCTTGATGAATTTGATTGGATTTCATTTTTGAATGAAAGATGACTATAAAAATAATCAAGGAGCAAGCAGTAGAGAATGGGAAATAGCAGAAACAGTTATTTGATAAAAAACACTATTATATTTACTTTGGGAAATCTTGGATCAAAACTTATTTCATTTTTTTTGATTCCGTTATATACAAATGCACTTACAACTGCTGAATATGGAGTCGTTGATTTGGTTGCGACAGTTGGAACAGTTGCGGTTCCACTTCTTACTTTAAATATCTGTGAGTCTGTTATGAGGTTCGCATTGGATAAGGATGCCAATACTAGAAAAATTACCCAAATAGGGACGGGAATACTGTTAATCGGAATGATGGTTGGGTTATTGATTTTTCCGATATGTCACTCTTTTGACAAGATTTCTGAATATGCCGTGTTTGTTTATTTCTATGTCGTTTCTTTGGCAGCAAGTCAGCTTTATTTGTGCGATTTGCGCGGGAAAGAACTGTTGATTTATTACTCGATAGGAAATGTTCTACATACTTTTTTTATTGCGGTGTTAAATATTCTGTTCCTCTTGGTCTTTAAAGAAGGTGTTGATGGGTATTTAAAAGCTTACATTATAGCAAATACACTCACTGCCATATATGCAATTATTGTAGGAAAAGGATATAAATCATTCTCATTTTCAAGGATTGATAGAAATCTACTGATCAAGATGGCGAGATATTCCGTAGTATTAATTCCGAATTCATTTATGTGGTGGATTATGAATTCCTCGGATCGCATTATGGTGTCTAGCATGATAAGTGTGGCAGCCAATGGAATTTACGCCGTTTCATATAAGTTCCCTACGCTAGTTTCTACATTGACAACAATATTCAATCAAGCGTGGAGTTATTCTGCAATTCGTGAAGAAGGAACAGACGATGAAAGCGAATATAATAATAAAATATTTAGAGTTCTAATTGGAATTGTTATGTTGATTGGAATAGGTTTGTTAACATTTATGAAACCGTTTTTAAGTGTGTATGTGGGAAAAGAGTATTATTCTGCATGGAAATATACGCCGTTTTTGACAGTCGGATGCGTATATTTGACAATGGCTAGTTTTATGGCTACAAGCTATACGGTTCACAAAGATAGTTTTGGCTATCTTTTTTCTGGTACTTTTGGAGCAATATTTAATATTGCAATGAATTTTATATTAATTCCACAAGTAGGCGTTTATGGTGCTGCAATTGCTACGTGTATTAGTTATATACTTGTATTTGTCTTTCGACTTTTTCATACAAGAAAATATATTCAATATAATATAAATAATAAAGAATTTATAGTGGGAAGTACGGCTTTAGTGTTGTCTGCGGGCTTGATGTTCATTGATAATAGGTTTGGTTTTTTACTACAATGCGTCATTCTAGCCGTTACTATATATTTGTTTTCAGATATCTGGCTCCCCATAGTGAGAAAAATACTAAAATTAAAAGGAAGATGATGATATGACTACAGTATGTGAAAAAGGTAAGTGCACAGGGTGTATGGAGTGTATTGATGTTTGCCCTAAAAAAGCCATAAAAGTAATTGATTCGTGGATGGAATATAATGCAGTAATTGATTCTGAGAAATGTATTCAATGTAATGCATGCCATAGTGCATGCCAAAACAACGCAGAACAAGTACTAACTAAACCGATTTATTGGAAACAGGGATGGGCGCAAGATGATTGCGTTCGTATGCGTTCTTCATCTGGAGGAGTTGCAACAGCAGTAGAACGAGCTTTCATAAAAAATGGAGGGATTGTTTGTAGCTGCACATTTAGTTTTGGGAAGTTTGAGTTTGATTTTGCTGAGACAGAAGATGAAGTATGTAAATTTACAGGTTCAAAATATGTGAAAAGTAATCCTGAGGGAGTATATAAGAAAATTTTACAAAAACTCAAATTGGGAAGAAAGGTGCTTTTTATTGGGTTGCCATGTCAGGTTTCAGCGGTCAGGCATTATACAAAGAATCATCAAAATTTGTATACCGCTGATTTAATTTGCCATGGAACACCTTCACCACAAATTTTGGACAGCTTTTTGTTTGATTATGGGATTCGATTAACAGAAGTTCAAAGCATTAGATTTCGGGAGAAAAATAATTTTAAATTGGAACAGAATGGAAAGCGTTTTGCAGTTCCGATAACAACTGATAATTATATGATGACATTTTTGAACTCGACAACATACACGGAGAATTGTTATCAATGTCAATATGCCAAGATTGAAAGGCCCGGTGATATTACCCTGGGGGATTCATGGGGAAGTGAACTTGAAAAAAGCACCCAAGATAAGGGTATTTCTTTAGTGCTTTGCCAAAATGAAAAGGGAAAAGAACTTATAGATCAAGCAGATTTAACTCTTGTAGATGTTGATTTGAAAAAAGCGATAGAAAGCAATCATCAATTATATCAGCCCTCTCAGAAGCCTAAGCAACGGGCAGTGTTTTTTAAGAAATTGAAAAAGGGGTATGGATTTAAGAAAGCAGTAAAAAGATGTTACCCTAAGAAGTACTTGAAAAATATCGTAAAGACCGTGTTATATAATATGAAATTTATAGGGGGCAGAACCGCTATTAAGTAATAGTTGTTATGGCTACAAAGAGCAGGATGCAATAAATATTTCGAACGCTGAAAAAATTTGTGATCAACTGGGTTATATAAGGCCAGAAAAAGCAGGATGTACATTTTCTGGTCTTAAAAATCCTTTTTGGGAGATGGCTTGCGATGGCTTCGCTATAAAATGCCTTGATCTTCATAAGCTAAAATACGAGATTTGTGAAAGTAGAGTCCGATTGGTTTGTTAGGATTTTATGGTTTACAAATAAATATCTTATGAAGAAAGAGGCATAATATGAAAAAAGTAGTGAGCGTTATTATACCTGTGTATAACGTAGAAAAATTTATTTTCAAAACAGTGGAATCAGTAATGAACCAGGACTATAAGAATATAGAAATTATTTTGGTCGATGATGGTTCACCAGATGATTCAGCAAAAATAATTGATGAACTGGCAAGAAAAGACGATAGAATCATCCGCACTATGCCGATTTCGGCATAGCGCAGATGATTTTGTCTGCTGTTTTCAGAATAAGCGGGAAGCGGAAGTGTTTCGCCAGAGACTGGAAGAGAGGTTCAAGAAATATGGACTGGAGCTTGCAGAAGAAAAGACCAAGATACTGGAATTTGGGAGGTTTGCCAGGCAAAACAGGGAACGCAGAGGAGAAAGAAAACCAGATACCTTTGACTTTCTTGGTTTCACGTTTTATTGTGGAATGGACGGAAAGAAGCAATTTTTCCGTTGTCGGGTAAAGACGAGCAAGAAGAAACTGCGTAGCAAGATAAAGCAGATGAAAGAGTGGATAAAAGACCACAGGACAATGCCATTAGAGCTGATTTTTAAAACGGTGAATGCAAAACTGCGGGGACACTATCAGTATTATGGAGTTACGGATAATACCAGAGAAGTAAAGAATTATTTAACGCAGACAAAAAGGCTGTTATTTAAATGGTTGAACCGGAGGAGTCAGAGAAGGAGTTACACGTTTGATACCTTCTATAATGGGCTTCTGAAAACATTTCCGCTACTTGAACCAAGCATTAAGGTTAGTTTGTTTTATCGGTAAGTATGAGAATATAGAGTGAAAAGCCGTATGCGTTAATGGCGCACGTACGGTTTTGAATAGGGGCATTGGGGCGTAAGCCTCATGACCTACTAGA
>ULLY01000136.1_pt1 | contig 9256 bp, 9 predicted proteins | sample 1951521 | NCBI WGS metagenome assembly ULLY01 (sample SAMEA4835537, study PRJEB28245) | human gut metagenome | biome: gut microbiome; material: fecal sample | place: Denmark | collected 2008 | reverse complement strand
AGGCGGCCCTTTAGTACATTAATCTTCTCGGTTGCTACCGCTCCGTCCTCCATATTCTGGGCGAGCTCAATCTCCTCATCTGCTGAGAGAAGAGGTACCTTACCTATTTCCTTAAGATACATACGGACAGGATCCTCGACGCTGACTCCCTCCGGTACTGAGAGATCAATCTTTTCAACCTCTACCTCGTCCTCATCATCGAGTATGATATCATCATCCACGTCATCATCATTGCTGATTTTAAGCACGTCTATGCCGTTTTGCTCGAGATAATCAATTACCATCTCAAACTTCTCCAGATCCAGATTTAAGTCCTTGAAAAAATCTGCAATTTCCTGATATTCGAGCATATTCTTTTTCTTTTTTCCAAGCTCAAGAATCTCAATAAGCTTCTGCTGGAAATTCAGTCTCTGCTCCTGCTCCTGTGCCATGTCTTTTTGTTCCTTTTTCTTTGCCATTTTATTTTCCTCTTTATTCTGGTATTTTTTGCAATTCTTCGAGTGCACGCTTATCCTCAATAATCCTCATCATGCCCTCCATATCTGTAGGTGCCAGATGCTTTGAGCGGTAGTCTATGCTGTTTTGCTTGATACGGACAACGGTTTCCCTGAGTGCGGTTGCCTTGTCATTTTTGCCCTCCACCTGATGGATTGTGGCATTGAAAAGCCCTGCCACCTCGCGCTGTTCGTCCTCATCGGTAAACATGCTTACTATCCTGGCCGGATTTACTGTATGCGTGGTCTCGTACTGTGAAAAAACCTCCTTAGCCACCTTGTGGTACAGCTCTTCGGTAAAGTCATCTGCACTGATACGCCCCTTTATCCTGTCAAAAAGTGAATTATCCTCTATGAGCCATGTGAGGAGAAGCTTCTGCGACTGCTTCATGCCATCCTCCTTTTTATTTTTCTCATTGATTCCACTTTTAAGCTTTGTCTGGGGCTTTACGATACCGCCCTTCATTGCCATACTGTTTACGAGCTTTCTTAAGTCGTCGTATGGTATGCTGTACTCTCTGGACACTGCCTGCGTATAGTTTGTCCGCTCAAGCTCCTCGGTAAACCCAAGCAGCTTCTTTGCGATTTCATTATAAAATGCGGTTTTTGACTCAGGATCGTCCATATCATAGCCTGCCTGCATGATCCGTATCTGAAACATAAAGCTGTTTTCAGCCTTTTTGATACGCTCCTCATACTCCTGTGCGCCAAGCGCCTTGATAAACTCATCCGGGTCCTTGTACGGCCGCATGTTAATGACCTTTGTTGTGATGCCTACCTCCTTGAGTATCGGAATCGCACGCAGCGCTGCCTTTACCCCGGCGCCATCACTGTCATATGTCAGATACACTTCATTGGTATATCTCTTTAATAGTGAGGCATGTCCGCTCGTGAGCGCCGTGCCAAGCGACGCCACCGCATTGTCAAAGCCCGCCTGATGCAGTGCTATGACATCCATGTAGCCCTCACACAAAAGGAGCTGATTTTTCCTCGTGCTCCTTGCTATATTAAGCCCGTAAAGATTACGGCTCTTATCAAATATCTTTGTCTCCGGAGAGTTTAAATACTTTGGCTCTCCGTCACCCATCACTCGGCCTCCAAAGCCTATGACGCGGTTGTGCACATCCATAATCGGAAACATCGCACGATTCCAGAACTTATCGTGCCCGCCTCTGACCTCATCTATCGTCACAAGACCTGTCTCCTTAAGTATCTCATCATCATAGCCCTTGCTGCGCAGATACTTGTACAGATCATCACTGTACTGGTCCGAGTAACCAAGCCCGAACTTCTGCATTGTCTCATCAGAAAGCTCTCTCTTTTTGAAATACTCATGTGCCCTTTGTCCTCTCGGTCCACGAAGCAGCATATAAAAATACTTTGCAGCCTCTTTATTTATCTCAAGCAGCTGTGTACGCCTGTCTGCCTCCCTCCTTTGTGCTGAGGTCATCTCCTGCTTGGGAAGCTCAATTCCCACACGGTCTGCAAGCTCCTGCATGGCCTCAGGGAAGGTAAAGTTCTCATACTGCATGAGAAATGTAAATACATTGCCTCCGGCTCCACAGCCGAAGCAATAGTACATCTGCTTATTCGGTGAGACGGAAAAGGATCCGGTCTTTTCGTTATGGAATGGGCATAATCCAAAATAAGTACTTCCCTTTTTCTGAAGGTGCACGTAGCTTCCTATGACATCGACTATGTCATTTCGCGAACGTACCTCCTCTATAAGCTCATCAGAGTAGTACGGCATTTTATCATCCCCTTACTGTTCTTCTTTGTTGTCGCCCGGTGAGCGCGTCTGCAGTGCGGCACTTAGCTCTTACAACCGGCTAACGCTACGCTGCTAAGAGTCTGTACGAATTATCAGTAACCATCTATTTCCCAGGCTACCGGTACGAAATACTCGTGGAACTTCGTGGTGGCATACTGGTCTGTCATGCCTGATATATAGTCGCATATGATGCGCCCCTTGTCATCCCCCTGCCCTAGCATGGCGAGGTATTTCTGCGGCAGCTCCTCTATATGCTCCATATAATAGAAATAAAGCTGCTTGAGCATCGCCTTGGCCTTTTTCTCCTCGCTTTTTGCGACTGGATTGTTATAGAGGTTTGCGAACATGAATTTACGCAAATCCTGCATTGCCTGCGCGGACTCTTTTGACATGCATATATCGTCCTTTCCCATGCTGTTTGTGATGATATTGTGCACCATATGATTGAGCCTGGCCTTGGTGCTGTGTCCAAGCGTGTTTCTTATCTCAAGCGGTATATCATCCTCGCACAGGAGCTGTGCACGGATTGCATCATCAAAGTCCGAATTTATGTAGGCTATCTTGTCTGAAAGCCTGACTATTTTGCCCTCTAAGGTGTGTGGCATGAGCGAGGTCTGGTGATTTAGCATACCATCTCTGACCTCCCAGGTCAGATTGAGTCCTGCTCCGTCCTTTTCGAGCTTCTCCACTATGCGCACACTCTGCTCATTATGCTTAAAGCCACCCTCGTATATCTCATTGAGGATGCGCTCACCCGCATGTCCAAACGGTGTATGCCCCAGGTCGTGTCCCAGCGCTATAGCCTCCACCAGATCCTCATTCAGTCTCAGTGCCTTGGCTATTGTCCTGGCATTCTGCGACACCTCAAGCGTATGCGACATACGTGTGCGGTAATGGTCGCCCTTTGGCGTAAGAAACACCTGTGTCTTATTTTTCAGACGCCTGAATGCCTTGCTATGCAGTATCCGGTCCCTGTCCCGCTGAAAAACAGGCCTGATATCGCACTGCGGCTCATCATAGTCCCTGCCTCTTGAGTTGATGCTCAGGCATGCGAACGGACTAAGTATTTCCTGCTCACGTTTTTCTATCTGCTCGCGAATAGTCATTTATCTGCCTCCTCGCTGTCACAGTCGTTATGTTCTGCTGCTATTCACACACAAATGTAACAAATAGCGTTACATTCCACTAATTATGCTCTACACTAGTTATTATTCGACGTGATTTTTAAAAATCCTTTTTTTATTTCTTTTTACTTTAATTTTCTTTCGGCAAAAATTAAATGCTATATCAATTACCGCCGAGCACATGTCGCAGCATCTGAAGCTGTCCGCCTGTGATTTCATTGTCATAGCTTCCATAGTAAAATTTATCATCTTTTGCCAGTATGCAGCCCACCCAGGTGCCCACATGACTGTCACTCTCTATGGCATCCTTCATGGATTTGTAGCCCTCTATTGTAAAATAGGCATCATAGCCCTTGAAGTCTGCCGGATTTATTTTCACTGCACCAAAGGTATCCTCAAGACTTTTTATGAAATCCTCATCGCACTCCGTATAGCCTGTGACATCCTTGCTGTAGCGCGACTCTGACTGCCACTCCTCATCCCACATGAGAAAAACGCTGCAGTCCTTCCATGAATTGCTTTTTTCAACTACAGACAGCTTCTTGTATGAATTTGATGCGTTGCCCGCCATCTGTAAATATGTATCGTCACCGTTCTTATTCATATATAAGAGGTTTGAAGCTGCAAGCTCATAGTACCTGCTGCCATAGTCCTGATCCTTGTATACAATATAGCCAAGCGGACTGCCGGTCCCTGCATAGTCAAGCTCTATGGTTATCGGAATATACACCTGACTGTCATAAACCATAGGCCCAAGCCTGTCATCATTTGTGATACAGCTTGCGACCTTTTCATACTCAGCCGGCTCGTTTGAAGGCGACATGAAATATGTGTAAACAACAATAACTGCAATGACAACGACCGGCACAATGACTATTACAGCTTTTAATGTTTTCCTTCGAACCCTGCGTCTGTGAATGCGCACTTTCCTGTCTGCATGCTCATCGCAATACCTGTATTTCACCAGTCTGTATACAACGAAAAGCTCCAGCACAAGCAAAAGCACAGCAAAGGCCATCATACAGCCGGCCTGCCACATCACCTTGTGATTGACAAATTTCTTATCTATAAACCTAAGCGGTATGAGTATTATCGTCCAAAAAAGCGTATTTCCCAACACATACCGTGCATATATTTTCCTGTTTTTTATTACTATAAGCGGAAAAAGTGAAACAATCACTGTCAGCATGAGCACAATTGCAAAAAAATATCCCCATATCTCTGACAGGGTTGAGCCGTACAGTGCCTTGAAATACTGCGCCGGACCAAGCTTTTTGATATTTCCCCAGCCTGAGTATTTTGAGATAAAGAGCACTACCGTGCCGATAAACCATGTCAGTATATAGATGCCCATGTAGCATGCCATATTTTTCCTTGCAAAGCTGCCATATCTCATAACGGAATATGACACAAGCGCCCCTGCAAGCACAGGAAATCCGCCCACTCTGCCAATCAAAAGATTTACATACTCCATAACAGCAAAGGACAAAACAAACACACATATTACATTAATATAAGATAGATTCAATCTCTTCACGCTGCAATCCCATCTCCAATATAATAATCAAATTCCTGTGACAGCTGTACCCCTCAGTGTGGCAGGCAACGGTTACAGACCATTAATAGCCAATAGGCTTTCAAAATTATCTGCACAAAATAAAATAGGAAGCCGTTCACCGACTTCCCTGTTAATGCAGGAGATGGGACTTGAACCCACACGATATTGCTACCACAGGCACCTGAAGCCTGCGCGTCTGCCAATTCCGCCACTCCTGCGAACAAGCATTATTCTACCAAAAAGTTTAGAATAATGCAAGCATAAATTTAAAAAACTATACGAAATGTACGAAAAACTATAAATCTGTTACTACACCAGCTTTGATATATCTAAAACCAGTGCATCAACCTCCTCCTGTTTTGTGGCCCAGCTGGTGCAGAATCGCACTATAGTGCCCTCTTTTTCTCTTTCCATCTCTTCAAAATAGTATTTCTCGGCAAGTGTCTTCTTCTGCTCATCCGATAAAATCACAAACTGCTGATTTGTAAAGCTCTCAACCCAAAACGGTACCTTCTTCTGTTCAAATGCCTCTTTAATCTGCATGGCAAGCTCATCAGCACGCTTTGTCTTTTCAAAATAATCGCCATTCTCAAGCATAGTGGCAAACTGTAAGCCCATCAGCCATCCCTTTGCAAGCACTGCACCATTTTGCTTCATATAAGCCTTAAAACGATACTTGATATCCTCAGCATTTATAACCAGCGCCTCGCCAAAGAGCGCACCACACTTTGTGCCACCGATATAAAAAACATCCGAAAGCATGGCAAAATCACAAAGTGTAAGGTCATTTTTATCTGAGCCCAGTCCATAGCCCATTCTCGCACCATCAACAAACAGATACATGCCGTATTTCTTGCAGACAGCACTGATATCGCAAAGCTCTCTTTTCGTGTAAAGAGTACCCTGCTCAGTCGGAAATGAAATATAAACCATCTTTGGCTCTGTCAGATACTCAGGCTTTGCATTGTCATAATACTCTGCGGCACACGCCTCAATCTGCGCAGCACTGATTTTACCATCCGTGTTAGGAAGCGCAAGAATCTTATGACCTGTATTCTCAATAGAAGCTGCCTCGTGGCAATTGATATGTCCCGTATCCGCTGCAATCACGCTCTGCACCGGTGAAAGCGCCGCCGCAACCACAACATAATTTGCCTGTGTCGCACCCGGAATAAATTTAATCATGGAATCATCTCTGCCAATAAGCCCCTTAATAATCTGCTCAGCCTTATCGCACCACTCATCCTCACCATATCCCGGATAGCTGGTTGTATTTGTATCTGCCAGTGCCTTCAAAATGCAATCAAATGCACCGCGGTTATAATCGTTATTAAATCTAATCATAAAAATATTTCCTTTCCTGTCTTATCATTATAGAGAGCCTGCCCCGCAACAACCGGAGCGAAGCGGAAGATGGGGCGAGTGAGGTCCGGGGGACCTCATGCCACGAGCCGACCGAGCTGGAGGCGAGACCTTGAACCATGGGTTCAAGGCTCGCTTCGGCTTTGAACAACAAGACAGGGACCAAACGCTTTGCTTGGTCCCTGTCTTGTTGTTCAATGCGGAAGATGGGACTTGAACCCACACGATTGCAATAATCACAAGATCCTTAGTCTTGCTCGTCTGCCAGTTCCGACACTTCCGCATGTATTTTGTTTTCGTCGCTTGTCTCACGCGACTCGTATATAATATCAGATTGTTTTCAAAAATGCAAGCACTTTTTTCAAAAAAATCTTATTTTTTTACAGACTCTTTTCATAGCACAAAAACGGCTGCCCAAACAGGCTGCATTCACCCACTGTATCAAATCCAAACACTGCATACGAGCGCAGAGCCTTCACATTGAGCTTGTTGACTAAAAAATGCACACTTTTGTATCCTCTCCTTGCGAGCTCTTCCATCCCAAATACCAGCATTTGTCTCGCAATTTTCTGATTCTGAAAATCCGGATGAACCGCAAGTCTTGAAAGCTCAGCCCCGGGTGCCAGCTTATGGCTCCAGCAATCAAGCCTCTCCACCTGTGGATCATCATCAATTGAAATCGCTGCGATAATTCTGTCCTCTTTGCTTCCGGCATCAGCATTAATCTCCTGCCCATCAATCATTACAAACAAAGATTCTCTACCAAGATCAAACTCAATCTCCTTCATTCCCGGATAAGAATCATCCCATGGACAAAACTCCCTGCCTAGCTGTATCTTATACAATTTTAAAATTTCTTCTTTATTTTCTTCTGTAGCTGCTACTATTCTTCTCATTCTGTTTCTCATTTCCAACTAAATATAATGGACAAGGGGATTCAAGCTTGCAAGCTTAAAGTTTGTACTCTAATGAACATGAAACTACCTTCTTATAAATGAAAAATCATATACATTTCTGAACTTTTGCGTTACTCTCTGATTGTGTGTATAACAATTATAATACGATAACCATACCCATTGCTTCGTTTCTTTTTCTAATCGACAATCCTCCATTTGACAAAATTTCACAACCCCATTTGGTAGACTGTTAGAATTTAATACTTCTGTCAATGCTCTTGAAAATGTATTTTCACATTCTCTAATTTCTTGAATATGTTTTGTTTTTTTCATATTTTCTTCCGCAATTGCTACTTTTTTTAATCCGAATGGAATCCCAGATTGTTGATAATCCAACGTATATCCAAGGCGAATATAGTAAATGATACCATCTCGTACAATAAAAGCACTTGATTTAGTCAAATTCGTTTTTTCATTGTTTTTTATATACCAAATAGTAATTGGGACAATTATAATCACTAAAACCATCCAATACACCCAATACACATCCAAAAAAGAATAACAATCCCCATACAAGAATAATTATTCCAAACATCAAATTAGGATGTTTTTCGTAAATCCTATGACTTTTTATATCTCTTTTCATATAAACAATTTCATTTATATCGTTGTTGATTTCCATATTTCATTTACCTCAAACCTAATACATTAACCTCAAATTCTTCTCTCAGTATTACTGAAATTTATTGTTTAAAACTTCTAACAATAAAGTAAACCAGCCATTCTACCACTAATATGCCATAATAAAAGAATTCTACTGCATGTAATGTTATAAAAAACAGACAGATAATCTACTACCCATTTCTATGCTCATTTAGCAACAATATATTCCATTTCTTCGTTTTTAGAAAGAATATCTAAAAGCCTGAACACTGGTCCTGTTGGATGAGTTCTACCGCCTTCCCATGCTTCCACTGTTTTAATTGAAACTCCCATATATGAAGCAAATACACTTTGAGTCATCCCCGCCTTTGTCCTAATATCACGTATTTCTTTTCCACTATACTCTTTGACCGGCAAAATCATATATGTTTTTACTCTACCCGCTCCATATCCTTTCTCATAAGCTATAGCTTCCTCGAGTCCTTCTTTTAAATCCTCAAATAATGAACTCATAGAAAAATCACCTCCTATTTTTAGCAGCTTCCTCTCTCAACGATTTAACTAATTTCTTTAAAACGCTTTTTTCTTCCTCTGTAAGATTTTCCTGACTCTTTTTTTTGAATGCTGTAATCAGATATATTACTTCATACTCCGCAAAATCAGTATAACAAACTCGTACGCTACCACTTTTACCTCTATTTTGGAGAGGAAATCTGACCTTGCGAATTCCACCAGTTCCTTCCATTATAGGTCCTGACACAGGATCTTTAAGTAACATTATCTGAAGTGCTCGTAATTCATCCTCACCTAATCCAATCTCTTTCCATCTTTTTGAAAACAACGGAACCTCTATAAAAGTTCTTGTCATTTGTAATTTTCCCTTCTCTTTTTAACCATATTACACCCTATATTATAGGGTGTCAACACAATTCATCTTTATAAAACATAATTTTATCAATTTTCTTTATTGTCTGACATATACTTCTTCCAAAAAAACATCCATCCTTGTTTTCCTTATGACATTTTTCTAAATCTGATCTTGTTTGAAATGCTACATCTCCGATCAGAATACAACCACCCTCTTTTAATAATGTTTTTAATAATTGAATAAATTGAATTTTCACATCATCTGTCAGGTGATGTAAGGAATACGTTGCAATAATAAAATCATATGCATTGTAGCATTTTTGTAAATGGAGATTGATTCATCTATAATTATTTTATTGTCGACTGTATTTTACTGCTTTCACGACTGTCTCAATGCAATTAATTGTTAATGCCAAAATGATGATTGATAGAAATACCTTATTAAAGTGTATAAAAACATGTGAAATACCTTCTGCATCCGTTCCAAGTAACTGCTCAATACCATCAAAAAATCCACTATT
>ULLY01044349.1_pt1 | contig 9312 bp, 10 predicted proteins | sample 1951521 | NCBI WGS metagenome assembly ULLY01 (sample SAMEA4835537, study PRJEB28245) | human gut metagenome | biome: gut microbiome; material: fecal sample | place: Denmark | collected 2008 | reverse complement strand
TGTGTTGTTCTGTACAATTCCCTCCGCATTAGTGGCAGCCATAGAAAGGAAAGTCTGATTTTTCTCATTACCATTGCTAATAGTCAATGAATTTGTTTCATTCCAACCGGTTTGATAGAAGTCTAATGGATCGTATGTACTAGGTTGAGCAAGTTTCTGCCCCCAGCTTTGAAGTGAACCACTAGTGGCTCCATATGTACTCTGAAACTCTGGAGTTACAAACGGATTGTAAAATGAAGTGTTATTGGCGTAGCTTACACGTAATTTATCTTTCGTACCTTTCTTCGTGGTAATCATAATGACACCATTTGCAGCCTCACTTCCATAAAGAGCAGATGCAGCGGCACCACTGAGTACCGACATACTTTCAATGTCCTCGGGATTAATCATAGAGGCACCGTCACCCGACTGCCCCATACCAGTAAAATGATCCTTGGGTTGTGTCGTATCCAATGAAGGCATCGGAATACCATCGATCACGTATAGGGCATTGTTATTTCCGGAAAGAGATTTCGCTCCACGCATCACAACTTTAGCTCCACCGCCAATACCGGATGAGCTGGAATTGATAACAACACCTGCTATCTTACCGGACAAGCTGTTTACAAAGTTAGCATCCTTCACTCCTACTATTTCATCAGAAGATACTTCCTGCACATTATAAGAAAGTGCTTTCGCCTCTTTACGGATACCGAGAGCTGTGACAACAACCTCATTCAATTCTTGAGTCGCATCATCCAAGGTTACGTTCACGATATTCCCAGTCACAGGCACATCTTTAGATTGATAACCTACATAAGAAAACACAAGTACAGGAGACGTAGTCTGTGTAGCAAGTTTATAATTTCCGTCGATATCGGTAATGGTTCCGTTAGTGGTTCCTTTCTCCATAATAGAGACCCCAATCAGCGGTTCGCCATTCTTGTCTTTTACCGTACCTGCAACGGGTTTTGTTTTTTGTTGAGTTACTTTCGTTTCTTTAGCCGTCAGTACAATCTTATTATCCAATATTTTATATTCGACATTTGTACCTGCAAAGACCTGTTCCAACACCTGAAAAATATTCTTTTCGGAAGCTGAAACCGATACCCGGCGATTAAGGTTAAGATTCTTGCTATTTATAAAAAAGCTGAATCCAGATTCACGTTCAATCTTGTGCAGCACTTCTTCTATAGTACAATCGCTAACCCGTAAAGTGATAGAAGTTTTTTGCGCATATCCATCTGATGCATACGCTAGTCCGGCTGAACAAATAAGGAGTATAAATAGTAATTTCATAGCCAATAATATTTCCTTCAAGGTCCGTCTAATAGACTTTAATCCTCCAAGAAATTGGACGATACAATAATTTTGCATAAATTTGTAACGAGTTTAATTAGAAAATTGGTAGTTATACTTGTCGGGAAACAAGTAGGTTCACAATTACTGAAGCTCATACGGGAGGATACGGCCAATATCATCCCGTATTTTTTGGGTTGCTAGGGATCTTTGTTTTTCATGGCAATAAGTTTTTGGGAATTAAGGTTTTTATCTTTTAGTACTAAATAAATATCTCTATCTTTATTTTCTCTTTACCGGCATCTGCGTTATTATTCAGATAACGCCAACGAACTTTCGAGGAGACACTGATAAAGTTAAGTACCTGTTCCAGATTCCGGTTGGTAAATGTTCCGGAGAATGAGTCGTCATGAGGCACATTCTCCTGTATGACAAATTCGGCATTGTATCTATCTGCCAAGATATCCAGTGCATCCCGTAATGACGTTTGATGGAAAATGATTTTGCCATCTTTCCACGAAAGTTCTCTCTCGCCGGAAGTCGCATAGAGCTCCGTCTTTCCATTCTGGGAATAATAGACCAGCTTCTGTCCCGGAGCCATCACAATATACTGCGGTTGTTGACTGGCGTTGTTGAATTCAAAATTAACTTTCCCTTCAACTAAAGTAGTAATTACCTCATCTGCTTCTTTGTATGCCTTTACATTGAATTTTGTACCTAGAACTTTTATGGCAGACTGGTGAGCGGTAGAAACTATAAACTGTTTTTCCGGATTTTTCCGGACATCAAAATAGGCTTCTCCATCAAGTTCCACAGTACGTGTACGGGAAGAAAAATGGCTCGGGAAAGTCAATGTACTTTTTCCATTTACCCATACTGTAGTTCCGTCAGCAAGTGTCACCAATGTACGTTGTCCGGCTGGCACGTAAACAGTCTGCATTTCCATATCCTCTTTTTGAAGAACTTGTATCATTGCATAACTTAATCCGAAAGCTACAACAAACACTGCTGCAATCCGCAAGATTCGTTGTGTAACAGGATGCAATGAAATTGTCTTTTTTGTCCTCTTTGAGAATGCGCCTGTGTCTTGCCAGATGAATGCATCATAACTCTTACGAAGAGAAATGAATTCTTTAAGATTGGCTGCATCTGCATCAATCCATGCAGCAACGTCTTCCTTTTCCTTTTGGGATGCCTTGCCTGCAATATATTTTAATAGTAATTCCTTATCCATACAATAAATAATTTATGAGTAATGAGAATAGGGGCATTATTCCCCTTTCATTAAGAATACCACTCACTAAAGAGATTCCCTAGTAAGAAATGTGATTTTTTTTGTTATTGCTTAAAAAAAATAGCAAGCAAGGAGGTATTTTCCTTCTTTTCAAATGAAAAAGAAAAGGCATGGAGCATAATCTTTTAGATTATCACGCAGTATTTTAACTGCTCTGCTGATATGATATTCTACTCCTTTTACACTAACGCCTAGTTCTTCAGCTATTTCTTTATGGGATTTTCCATCCAGGCGATCGCGAATGAAAGCAGTACGAGTTTTTTCCGGCATACTCTCCAGTAATGCGTGCACTTTTGCCCGTAATTCTTCTGATAATATTTCCTTCGGGTCACAAGCTTCCAATGTTGATATACGAATTTCCAACTCACGCTGTCCCTTATCAAGCAAAGTTTGAAAAACATTCTCCTGTGCTTGTATATGTTTCAGGTAATTGAGTGATTTGCTGCGAATATAAGTAATTAAGATCGCTTCAACACTTGGGATTTCCCGTTCTTTACTTAGTTCCCATAAATAGATAATAGCTTCTGACACAATATCTTCTGCTACTAAGTCATTATGGACATAGGACAAGGTAAATAGGAAGGCTTTCCTATAATAAGCAGTATATATCGAGTTGAAGTTGATTTGAGCCATTCGCCAGTATATCCATAAATATTAAATGCTGCAAAGAAATATATTTTACCTATAATAAGAAAACTTTTTAGAGAAAATTTAAATTTGGCTAAAATACCTTTTCTTGTAAAGAAGAAAAGAAATGCCTTGATTATAATATGCACGCCAACATCAATAAAAGAGGCCTGCTTACCAAAAGAATATTATCTTTTCAGTAAGCAGGCTTTCATTCATATTCAAAAATGCAAAGAGCAAAAACTCTCACAAATTTGTGTGTTCATCAATTGATAGCTATCGGAGCATCCAGCGTCTTGATGGTAATACTACCACCGGTTGTACCGTTGAGTCCTTTCGCAGCATCCTTTATTTTTCCGTCCTCCTGAATTTCGGTTCCATCCAACTTGTAATAAAGAGCCAATCCTTCCGATGTAGGATCTACACCAAGCATATTCTGCTTCAACTGATTCTCTGTACGGGCCACACTCCACACGCGTACTTCACTCATATAACCATTCAGCGGACGTTCCCCCCATTCAAAGCCGTTGATACGACCGATATAGAAACCAACATCCGAATTCGGATCAAAACCGTCAATGCCCCATTCTGAACCTGTCCATTTATCACCGTTCACATAAATACCTGTCTTTCCAGTAGGTTGTTCGTATGTAATAGCCACATGATACCAACGTTTGGACTCCAACGGCTTCGTCACATTGTATTTCTGTCGACCAGCTATTTCCAGACAATTGTAAGGGACTCCCGGATCATCTCCAATACGGAATTGCATTACACCCTCCGTTCCCATGATCGTATTGTTTCCTCCGAATGAATTGACATAAACCAATGCCTCATACGTAAACGAAGAGAAATAAGTACCTACCGGGAAACGTACCCTAATGTAGCTATCTTCATACCAAGAAGTATTGAACTGCCCCACCTTGGTAATCTTGATAGGTTTAGAGAGCAGGTAATAGGCAACGTTTGTTCCGAGAAGCGTATGCACGCCATCCGAATTCACCCGCACGGGTACCACATACACAATATCCGCTAACACTCCTATTATTCAGCAAAGAAAAAAGTTTCAGCAATGTTTCAGCAATAAAAAGAAAATCGCCTACAACTTTTTGATTTGCAGGCGATTAAAGGATTGCTCTTGTACTCGAAGCGGGACTAATATAGTTACATTCAAACATATTAAAACACATTTATAATTACCTATAAAACAATATAATAAGAAATCTAAAAAACAATACAAAGGTAATAAAACGTAATAGAATAACAAATAATTGCCCGTAAATTTGCCCGTAAAATTAGATATCATTATATTTGCCATAGATAAAAAATAGGATTATGGCAACTTATAGATTTGAGTTAAATGATAAGCCGTCAAGAAATGGAAAATATTCCGTCTTTCTACGGGTGACAGTAAACGGAATCAGGAAAAAGCTAAAGACCAGTATAGAAGTTAACAGAAAATCCGATTGGAATCCTACCCCCAAAGGTGATAATTGGATCAGACCTTCAGAACCAAATTCTAAAGCTTGGAACATGATACTATCCAAAACTATAGAGAAAGCCAAAGAAACCTATCAGGAGCTTGCAATCGAAGGAGCGGTTACATCAGGAAAAATCATATCAGGAATGAATGCAGAAGCAAATTCTTTTTCCTTTATTAGCTATGCAGAAGAATATGCACAACGTACCTATGAAGCCGGAGAATACCGAACATACACCAAATACATAACTCTTCTCAATAAATTAAAGTTTTTCATAAACGGGATCACCCCAACCGCAATACCTTTAATCCCACGCAACGGGAAAGAACTAGAAGAATATTTGAAGAGATTAAAGAAGGATTTACTTTTTAACGAAATAAACCTATCTTTCTTAAACAAGTTTAAAGCATATCTAAAGAAAGTTCCCAACTCTAAAAATTCTTCTCTAACCTTACACCCAAATACTATTAGTAAACAATTCGATAATTTTAAAAGCCTTTACAATAAAGGAAGAATAGAATTAAGAGAGAAAGGTCTATCTCTTAAAAACAATCCTTTTGATGATTTCGAATGCGAAACCATTGATACAAACAAGGAAAAATTAACTATTGAAGAAATAGAATCTTTAAAAGCCTTACAGTTAGAAGAAGGCAGTTTAATATGGCATACTAGAAATTGTTTTCTATTAGCTTTTTACTGCGCTGGGATGAGAGCTGGGGATTTAATACAATTAAGGGAGAATAATATAATATACGAAAATGGAAGATGGCGGATAAGCTATCGCATGGACAAAACTGGAACATTAAAAGAAATACTTCTACTTCCTGAATCAATGGCTATTATTACGAAATACGTAGACTTGAATAGCCGAACATCGAAGTATATTTTTCCTCTGCTTGATAATAAAGCGCCATACGCAAAAGCTGCCACCTGGGAAGAAAAAGAGCAACTCCCCTATGAATTAAAGAAGATGTTGCTTCAACATACCAACAGTAAAAACAGTTTATTAAACAAGTATCTAGGAAAATTAGCAACATTGGCGGGAATCGAAAAGAAGATTTCCATGCATATAGCCCGACATTCATTTGCTAATATAGCGAGACAGAAGAAAGCCAACGTTTATGACATCAGCAAAGCTCTAGGACATACTAGTTTAAAGATAACAGAAACATATCTTTCGAAATTTGATACAACAAGTCAAGATGCAACAATGAAACAAGTATTTGACACCAACAATATTGATGAAGAATTATTAATAAAACAACTTCAGGAGATCGCTCCTGATAAATTAAGGGATATACTTAAAAGAATTGAAAAATAAAAAGATATAGATATGGAAGATGAAACGAACAAAAAAATAGCAGAGCTTGCATTTGAAGCGGCCATGAGAAAAAGATTCATATACCCTCCCAAAGACACCCTATTGGTTACTGGAGGGAAAAGAAAAATCAATTTTACCCTCCCCCCTGAAGAGTTTGAAAAAATTGAAAAGGAAGATGAGCAGCATCAAGAATCCTTTTTACGTATTTTGTTAAAATCCCCATTTGAAGAATATGCAAAAGATATCTATCAAGCACTATCACAAATAAGGTATGCAAATGTTGAATTTTTAAACGAATCAAGAAGGAAAGAAGTATTAGCTCACCTTCAGAAAGAGCTAGAAATCGCTACTGCCTTATTAGTATGTAAAACAGACACAAACGGAATAATCATCAGCAGTGCAAAAAAAAGATGCAAACTCCCCACTTTTTTAAAGCAAAAAATAGAAATGGCATTAGAATCTGAATATAAAGATGCCGATTTAGATTCTAGTCCTATGACCTACGATGAAGCAAGAGAAATACTTGAATGCGATTTATCCGAAGATGTGCATGACTTTATAGATAACTATTGGAGAGAATATGCGATAGAAGCTGGACTAAGTGCAGAAGAAATAGCGGGTGGATATAGCTATGATGACATCGACGATGATATGATAGAATATTATAGATCAGGATCTTATTTAAAAAGAGAGATTACCATCGAACAAATTCAAGAGACTATAAACGAGTTAAAAGATCGGATAAAAGCTAAACAAAGAAAGGGCGCCCCAAGAACCAATGAAAGACAATACTCTGCATTGTTAGTCTTTATAAAATATGGTTGCAAAAAAAAACATGAACATCTAGGATATGCATATGAATGTTTAGATCATTGGGGCTTTATTGAAGATGAAATAAAAAACGGATGGAACAAAACAAACAAATACGCTAATATTCAATACATGAAAAGGTTATTTGATGAGTGTACAAACTATAAATTAGTTATCAAATCAGATACCAATTACCAGATGTCATACTAAATAGAACATAAATAATAAATACAGTCCTATTAATGTTCTAATAATAGAATATTAATAGGCTTTTTGTACACCATAATGTTCCATTTTTAGAACATTATGGTGTATCACTTTCTACGATTAAGTTCTACAAAACATTATCAATCAAATAATTACACCATATTACATTTGCATCACAGCAATCAGAATTAAGTTTTAACCTGTAAATATATGATGCAATGGTAAATGAAAGTAATGCACCGGCTTCCCTATCAATGGCGGTAGTTCCACAATCTTTTCTTAATGGATTGATGGACGAAGTAAGAGAAGTAAAAAGCCTTCTTCAAAAGAAATCAGAAGAAGAAGTTAATAGCCAATGGATAGAATCCACCCAAGTAAGAAAAAGACTTGGAATATCGGCTAAAACTTGGCAAACCTATCGAGATGAAAGAAGAATCCCTTTCAGCCAGTTCGGACGAAAAATCTATGTAAAACGTGCCGACTTAGAAAAATTCATGGAGGATCACTACATAGATACTACTAAATAAGAAAGGGGCTGACTATGGAAGAAAAGAAAAAGGCAGCCTCCACGACCGCCAATCTCCTCAACAACAGGAGCAAAGATAGCAAATCATCTCGAATCAAACAACAGATTCGCAAACTATTCTTAGATGGTGGCAAGTACACTAGTAAAGATTTAAACACCCTTACTGGCGGAAACGATAGCCGGAAAGTCATATCCGACCTTAGAAAAGAAGGATGGAACATAAAAGACGTTCGTTTGGACGATAAAAGAAAACTATACTGGTTAGAGCCGGACAAACGGCAAATGTCTATTGACTGGGAAGGAGGTACAAAATGAATGATGAAGATTCCAAGCTATACCAGAAAGTAATGGATTCCCTTTCATACAAAGACTTTCAAAAAGTAAATAATGCAGTAACGAAGTATGTTTTTTCTGAAAAAGAGCCTCGTATAAGAGGATGCCGGAAAGATGCTTTTGAGAAACTTCGTCCAATGTTAAACAGATGGAGAGATGAGTTTCAAACGTTGAAAAAAAGAAAGGAGGATCACCCCAATGGATAAAAATAGTATTTTATTATACCTCTCTGACTACGAACCAGTTAAAGATTTATCTTTGGAAGAAAAAGGTATGTTGTTTGATGCTATTTTTGAATATGCGTCAACCGGGAGCACTAACAATCTACCACCTGTTGTACTATTGGCTTTTAAGTTCTTCCGAATGCATATCGATGAAAACAATAAAAAGTGGAACGAAATCAAAACCAAGCGCATAGAAGCCGGAAGTAAAGGAGGTAAGCAAAAGGCAGCAAGTGCTAAGCAAAACCTAGCAAACTTAGCAAATGCTAAAGATGCTAAGCAAAGCCAAGCAAATCTAGCTGTTAATGTAAATGATAATGTTAATGTAAATGATACTCTCTCTCTTACTCTCTCTCATTTGGTAGAGAGTGCGAACGAGAGTGTGAGTGAGAGCGAGAGTGTGAGTGAGAGAGAGGAAGCTAATAAAGTTTTCAATCCCCAATCAATCAAAGAGCAACTACTATCTGACGAAACATGGAAAGAATCTGTTTGTATGCAGTCTACTTTAGGCGTGTCTTTTATTTCTATGCTTCCCGACCAATTAGATAAGTTCATTGCTTATATCGTTTCAATCGGAGAGGAACGGAGCATATCAAACATATCAGACGCAAAGAGAAGGTTTACTTATTGGTGGCAGAATCACGGAAGAAAGGAGGTACAGGATGAAAACAAACAAGTATACACCGTCCCCAATTAAAGGAATGCCGAACGCACCTGAAGCGGAGCAGGCTGTTATCGGTTCACTTCTTAGCTTTGGCGGTGACAAAGTATTCGATGCCATATCTCCCGAACTGAATAAAGATATGTTTTATGATAACCGGTACGCTGTATTGTATGATGCTATCCAGTCGCTTTATGCAAACAATAAACCGTGTGACATAGTATCGGTATCAAATGAAATCCGTTCAATGGGTAAGATTGACGAAGTGCCACTCCATTTCATCGCAGAAACTTCCAATTATGGGTATGATTCATTTCATGTTGTAGAGCATGCCCTGATGGTAAAGCAGAAATACCTGCAACGGAAGGCCATTGAATTATCCCATATACTCCAACAACAAGCCTATGACGATACGGAAGATATCGGAGATGTCCTTTTCAATGCGGGGAAAGCACTGGAGCGAATGCAGCAGGATTTAATCGGGCAAAGCGAATCCCAGTCATTTAAAGACATTGCACAATCCGCATTAAAAAACATAGAGAGGAAGATGGGA
>ULLY01021980.1_pt1 | contig 9326 bp, 17 predicted proteins | sample 1951521 | NCBI WGS metagenome assembly ULLY01 (sample SAMEA4835537, study PRJEB28245) | human gut metagenome | biome: gut microbiome; material: fecal sample | place: Denmark | collected 2008 | reverse complement strand
CGCAAAACTGGCTGAACAGTATATTGTGAACCGGGGTGCTATTGCTAACTTGAATAACGCCACTTCCTATGGATTTTATACTTATGAAAGGGGAGCTGAAAATGCTCCTACCGATTTTGGAAGTGTCATTGTCGTCGACGGAGCCAATAGAGCCGTCAACTGGGTGCAGTTGGCACTGGGGTATGATGCAAAAAATGCAAATGCTTCCATCTTTATTAGATATAGGACGTCTTTCACGGCATGGGCCGATTGGGTTAAAATCTGGAAATCAAATGATTTCAACCCGGACGACAAATTCGGGTTCAGCGCCGCTCAGCTCTCGGATTTGAACAATGCCCCGAACAATGCCTTTTTCGTCGGCGCACACAACGCGGCGAACGCTCCGGTTGCCAATAGTTGGTGCAATGGATTTACCATCGCTTATGGCAATAACCCCGATTTCCGCAAACAGTTCTGCTATGCAGGCGACAAGTGGTGGACAAGAGGTCGAAACGGTACAACGTGGTCCAGTTGGAGCCAGATTTGGGACTCGGGTAACTTCAATCCATCCGATTATTTGTCGAAAAAGAATACAACGGTCTACGTGCCGACCGGAGAATACAACCCGGCTACAAAAGGGTATGTCGATTCGGCTGTGGAGAATGGAAGTATGAAGAAAGTTAATACCACTAATCTGAATACGCTTATTTCAGAGGGCACGTGCTTTTTCCAATTTGCCGCATCGACGACGAACGCTCCTATGCCTCAAGGAGGCGGAGGACTTCAAATAGTACTTACCGATAAAATCATACAGTTCGTTACCATTTTCTACTCGACATCATATGCCGGCCCTTCTTTCTATCGTACTTCCAATACAGCTTCAGCATCCACATTCTCCCCGTGGAGTTGCTTTGCGGAAAACTGCGATTTCGGGCAGAACGTCTATTTTGAACAACAATTAGACGCGACGCATTTCAACGACACACCCGTTGTCAAGAAGCTCGTCAAAGGATCGTATACCAATAAATTAGGGCCTGCGACTGTTGCACTGGACAACTATGCCTCGACTCAATTCCCGGGAACGTACTCCCAATATGCGCCTATCGCTTTTCGCGGATACGCTAAGTTCACGAACTATTCCACCAAAGCGACTTTGGCTATCGTGCCCGTTAACAGCCAAAGTAATAATAACTATACATTTTTTACCTATGTCAATCCGTCATCGATATACCAAGTTATGGCCAATTTCACAGGCGGTTTGGCATCAGTTCAGGAACAAGTCGATTATTTGGTAGAGATAACCTACGGCAAAGTGGTATAACAATCAGCACAATGGAATACATCGCAGCGATCATAGCGGCCATCGGCACCATCATAACCGCATGGTTCAAATACAACCAGTACCGACGGGACAAGATGACCGACCTGAAAATATCCCAGATAAAGCAGGATATGTCGGAAACTTCCCTGCGTCGGGTAGACAATTCGGCAATCGTGTTCGGCGAACTGTGGGACATACTGTACACGCTGGATGCCGACAGGGTATATATTATCCAGCCTCACCCGCTGGACAACGAGGCTTACGTTTCGATCTACTTCGAGGTGAAGCGTAAAGGCATCGACGGGATGAAACAATATATCCATGGCATAAGCATGTCGGACATGCCTAAATTCTGTGCGGACCTGAACCGTAATCCGTACATCCACATATCCGACATCGAGACGCAAATGGACGATATGTATGCCCGTTCGCTCTTTTCCTCTCACGGCAGCTCCATATTAGGGATATACCGTATGAGCGACAACCAGCACGACTGGGTCGGGTCCATCGTCTGCGAACTGAGAAAAGACTCCAGCATCTCAGAATCTTTTCTCAGAAGCAAATTGCACGTAATCTCAAAAAACATTCAGTACATTTTGCCCAGATACATTGGCTCTCACACTAATTAAACTTTATTGCTATGGTTAAGAAAATCACCAAATCCGATCTGCCTCCTATCCCGAGCATCGACAGGATGGCCAACAAAATCAACGAAAACTTCGAGTCCATCGAAGGGGGCGGCGCAACTCCGTCCGGCGCTGCCGGTGGCGATTTGACCGGAAGCTACCCGAATCCGACTATCGGGAACGCAAAAGTTACTCTGGCAAAACTCGCGTCGGACGTTACCGCCAAACTGGTTACACCGCAGACCACGCCCACATGGGGTGCATCGGACACGGCCGAAGGCGTGCAGGCGAACCTGGTCCTGCTGGCAAACGCTCTGAAAACCGCCGGTATTCTGAAATAGCCATGCTTCTATCTCTGAGGCGAATCTATTTCGCGCCCACTTATACCATCGGGCGTTTAAGCATCCCGTCGGCATCCTTCGAGTGCGATACGCTGGAAGATACCGACCGGGATGCCAACGCCAATGGCGTATTCGACGGTCAGGAAGTCAAGATATACGGCAAGACGGCTATACCTTACGGTCGCTATCGGATCGCCATGACCCAGTCGCCCAAGTTCTCGCCCCGGTACGGCGGACGAAATGTCCCCCTGCTGCCGGATGTGCCTCACTTTTCAGGAATACTTATCCATTCGGGGAACACGCCGGCCGACACGGAAGGTTGTATCTTGGTCGGAGAGAACAAGGTAAAAGGACAGGTCATCAACTCCCGGGCTACCCTGTTCCGCCTGCTCGACATTCTCGACGAGGCCGAATCCCGGGGCGAAGATATTTACATCACGATTCGGAAATGAAAATCATCTACAACTCCCTGATCCCGTTTCGCGGATATAAGGCCATGATGCTGTTCGGGGTCATATTCGCGCGCAAAAAGTTCAAGCCCCTGAGCGCCGTTACCGTCAATCACGAATCGATCCATGCGGCCCAAGCCAAAGACTGTCATGGATATTTCCCGTATTACTGCCGATATATCTGGCAATGGATATGCCACGGCTACAAGGGGAATCCTTTCGAAATAGAGGCCAAAACCCATGAACGGGATTTGAACTACCTCTACAACCGAAAGCCCGAGGCGTGGCGCGACATGATGTAGACATTCGCAGCGGTTCTTTGACATATTGGAATTACCGATCTGAGCAATGTGCAAAATTTACACATTGCAATTGCCGAGAACCGGGGGGCACAATGATCCCCCCGGTTCATATAGCTTGTGTACTCCACCAACAAATGCCTGGAAATTATAAGTTTGAGTTATACTCCGCCTGATTCCATAAATATATAAAAACAGGGCGTGAGATAAAATTTCATAAAACTTGGTTCAAGGAAACCCCGAAGTCTTTAGCTTCGGGGAGGAATTGAACCACTATTCCCTCTTTTGTCGAATTTAACATAATTATTTCTTTCAAATATTTGAGTATATCGGAACTGTTTTGTACCTTTGTGATATGAAATTGACTTTGCAGATTAGGCTGCTTCCAACCGACGAACAAGCTGTTATGCTGAAAAAGACATTCAGTGTTTTCAATGAGGCTTGTAACACTATTTCGCAGATAGCGTGGGAACGTCATGTGTTCAAGCAGTTCAATCTGCACAAAGAAGTCTATTATCCCATCAAGGAAACATATCATCTTTCCTCTCAGCTTGTCGTGCGTGCAATCAGTAAGGTTGCCGACGCATACAAACTTGACAAGAAGAAGCAAAGACATTTTAGGGAGTTCGGAGCTATCACCTATGATAGCCGTGTTCTTTCCTATAATACCGACAAATCCATCTGTTCCATTTCGCTTATCGGTGGCCGTGAGAAAATAGCGTTTACATGCTATCGTCCACAACTTATGCAATATGCGAAAGGGGAAGCAGACCTTGTCCTTATCAAAGAGAAGTTCTATCTGTACCAAACGATAGACATTCCTGACGAGGAAGAAGAAGCTGCTGAGGATTTCCTTGGTGTCGATATGGGTATCACAGACATCGTTTCTTTGTCTGATGGTACTAATATTTCTTCTGATGAAGTCAAAAACATAAGAAACAGATACAACAGAGTGAGAGCTTCTGTTCAGTCCAAAGGCACGCGCAACTGCCATAAGTTGCTGAAACGGTTGAAAGGACGTGAGAGAAGATTTGCCACTATTGTCAATCATCGCATAAGCAAGCAAGTAGTAGCGAAAGCAAAGGAAGAACACAAGGGAATTGCCATTGAGGACTTGAAGAATATCCGATGGGGTATGAACTCCAAGAGACGTAACAAGACGTTCCGCAGGAGAAGTAACTCTTGGAACTTCTACCAGCTCCGTTCTTTCCTTGAATACAAGTGCAAGATGAATGGCGTTCAAATCACCGTCATTCCTCCTGCATATACTTCGCAAACTTGTCATGAGTGCGGTCATATAGGCATTAGGAATGGCAAGCACTTCCGTTGTGTACACTGTGGCAACGTTGCTGATGCAGATGTTAATGCTGCCCTCAACATTGCTACATGGGGGTATGTAAACACCCATGAAAGATGGGAATTGCTGTCGTGTCCTATACATGATGACTATTCTACGTCTAAAGCCCACAAATCTTTAGTTTGTGGGTAGTTTACATGTTTGTATTGACATATTGAATAGCATTAGCTATTGTTTTGTTGTGATTTGATGTAGAAAGCGGTAATTCCAATATTCGGAGTTACCGCCTTTTTTATGCCCGGGCGGATAGGTTCGGGCATTTTTATTTTACTGAAACATGAAAAACGTTGTTATAGCTTTAGCCCTGATTGCAGCCGCATTTCTGCTGGGGCGACGGAGTGTGAAGCCGGAGATCGTCAAGATCCACCGGACGGACACGGTGGTCGTGCGCGACACGGTCCGGGAAACTGTCCTCGTTCCCAAAGTCCGCTACCTGACCCGTGTCGATACGGTACTTTTGCCTGTCCCGGGCGATACGGTGGAAGTCCCGGTACTGGTCCCGATTTCCCGAAATGTGTATGAAGGGGAAGATTACCGCGCCGTCGTGTCCGGTTTCCGCGCGTCGCTCGATACACTCGATATTTTCCGAAAAACGCAGACCGTGACGAATACGGTCGTCCAGCGGGTCGAGGTTCCCGGCAAGCCCAAGCGCTGGGGAATCGGCGTGAGCGCCGGGTATGCCCTCACGCCTCAAGGGGTCAAGCCTTATATAGGAGCCGGAATCAGTTACTCTTTTATCACATTCTGATATGCCGAAAATATTCGTTAAACCGCTGACCGTAAACCGAGCATGGCAGGGTAAGAGATTCCGCACCTCCATGTATGATGCCTATACGACGGAGTGCCTATTGAAGCTGCCCGACATAGTGCTGCCCGAACCTCCATACGAAGTACACTATGTATTCGGGCTATCCACTTCTTTGGCCGACTGGGACAATCCGATCAAGCCCTTTCAGGATATATTGCAGAAAAGGTACGGATTCAACGACAAGGACATTTTCAGGGCCGTTGTCGAAAAAGTCAAGACACACAAAGGGGAGGAATTCGTTTATTTCGACATTAAGAACCTCACCGTACCATGAAATTATATAGATGAGCTTCCTTTCATGTCACCCAACAGCGAATTCAGGTGCATCACCCAAAATCTCAACTGGCTTGTGATATTGAGCAGATCGTTCTCGGTAGTCGGGTCGAATTTATCGGCATAGCATCCTTCATGGACGAGCGCGATGATTTTGTCTATCTCATCGCGTGTTTTTGCTACCATGTCCCATGTCGGCATGATTAATTTCTCGTCTTCCACTTTGGATTCAGAAATACACAACCCCATGCTGAACGGAGGAATCATTCTGAGCTGGCGGAATATCTCGCCCACCTTATCCGTCCCGTCGTCGAGTACCTTGTATATCTTATCGAACATTTTGTGCAGAGCCTCGTATTCGTGCCCTGTCACCATCCAATGCCTTCCTTTCACATTGGACTTGGTTACCTGCATTGTAGCAAGTATCGTGTCTAATTCTTTCTCCATTTTCACAATCAAATCATTTTTTTCCCATTCTTAAAAATCAGCCGTCCGGTTCCCACCCAAATCGTCTGATTATCCTCGGTCTGTATCTTCAGTCCATAATCATTGCCGTTTTTCCTTCCCTTCAAGGATGTCAGAAAGAATTTGATACTCATTCCGTTTCCTCCATCCCTCCGGGCGAATTCCCGAATACACCGGTCAGGGACCAAGTCTGTCCGTAACTCGCATAGAATTGTTATTTTATCCTCGTTATCCATGAATTCATCGTTTCTACATCAAATCACAACTCAAAATGACAGGTCACTGTCTTTTATCTGACCTATGTACTTACCGTTCTTATCGTATAGCTTGATAACCCCTTTTTGCTTCTTTCCTCTCATTTTCAGCCGTCCCTGCTCGTCGTACACACGGATATTGTCCCGTTCCATTTCCACCCGTCCGACATTTCTGCCGTCCTTATAAATGGTCTGTTTTTGTGTGGTCGGCGGCGCTGCCAGCCACATCAATGCAATCATTAGAATCGTTTTCATGTCTCTGCGTTTTAATTTAATGATTACCTTCCTTATAAAAGTGTGCCACAATTCTTTCGCATTGCTAAATATACGGAATTATTCCGGTATCGTCATCGTCCCAATGCTTTGTATTATTTCACCAGTTGAAACTCGATGCGCCAAACAAAAGGATTACGATCCCATGTACCTCTCCCGGAAACCTTGTCGATCAGCGAGGCAAAAGCTTCGCGGGGTGAGTCGAACATGTAATATCGTAAATGTTCATCTGCATATCCCCATTGTATACGGCCATCATCAGCCGATACTAAGAATGTTATCCCTTCCTTAAAGTAATCGTCCGAAATATCCTGCAACCGCTCAATCCGAAGGTCTCTAATCTGTATTTGGTGGGGCATCAGATCAGCCTTAACAAACATTTTGTTATCCCAACCTTTTGACGCAAGTGCGGTGGTCTGATAATCGTGCTCAATCACTCCATTGTTGGGGTGCAAGAAGCTATCATATCTTTGAGCCACGGCTACGATCTCTCCAACATTGTATCTTGGTTCAATTACCTCCCAACCTTCATTCTCGGTATAGCCATACAGACATTCTTCAAACTCAAGACATGGCTGCCACCACCGTAGTTCTTCGTACTTACCCTGCGGATCAACAATCCGCCTTGTCACCGTCTTTCGACCACTGATAACCGCCTGCGTCAGGCCGTAACGGTCGTTAAACATCATCTTTTTCATTGTTAAACTTTTATCGTTTGCGTCAATTTCAGTTCTCCATGATAACCGCGAAATCTCAACTCTTCTATAAGTTCACGAGGTTTGAATTGAGCCAAATCGGGGTTACCCCCCCCTAAATCGGCAATATGTGACTTCTTCTGAATCCGCCTTTTGCGGGCACACGCCTTGCATATATTAGCGTAACCGTCAGCGGATAAGTGAGTACGGCGGAAATTATCCATTGTGAAATAGTTTCCGCATACAGTGCATTTCTTTGCTGTGTTCTCGTTCATAGTTGTATAAGTGTTATTTCCTGTATAACAGCGATAACCGTTCTTGTTCGTTTCGTCTATTTTATCGGGTCCGCATTATCATGGATGTTGCCTATAACCCACATTTGATACGAATCGCCAAAACAATCAGACAGATCGAAAATATCCATGTCTCCGAAGTTCACGACAAAACCACCGTCTCTCCATTCGACGCCTCCCATGCTTCCAAATTTGTCGGTAAGGATATCTGCCTCATATACCTTCTTTCCGTTCTTGTCTTTTAGCCCCGTGTACTGGCCGACGGTGGCCGGATCGACTTCTACCGCAGCGACGGAGATGCGGCCGTTATCGTTCGTTGCTTGGTAAATGAAGGTACGACCTTGATTTTCGAGTAGGTATCCGCTCTCCCATTTCCCATTGTCGAGGCTCTTGCCTCTGAAAAGTATCTCTCGCATGATTTACAATTTTTGTTAGTTATCGGTTTTAGATTTCTGAATCCCCTTGAGTATCTCTTGCGCCGGGATAAATCGACCTTCCTTTTCCGCGTCAACCGCCATTGCTCCGACGATTGCGAGGCCGGCAAGGAAATCTTCAGCAGAATATCCTATCCTACTTCTGTAAGTACGGCCATTTTCCCAAATCTTCTTTGCGTACTTTCGGGCAGCTTCTTCTGGTGTTTTCATCATTCATAAGGATTTTCAGGTAAGGTATTCACGTCGATTGCCAGTCCGGCGTAGATCAGGTTCCGGTAGTCGAACATCCATTCATTGAGCTTGTCGTAGTACCTTAACGCCTTCTCTGTATCAGATACAGGGAAACAATTTAATTTATCTAATGCTAAAGTCGGCACAAACCTTTCCCCTTCGTGGGTGATCTCTTTGGTTAGGTCGGACATCGGGCGAAGAAGAGGCTTTCCATGTTTGGGAGGTATTTTGAGAAACACATATCCACCTATATGTGACTTAATCTCAACGGCAAAAGGACAAACATTTTTATAATGCTTTTGCATTAGCCCGTACGGCATATAGCCGCAAATATCTTTCAACTCAAGTGTTTTCATAGCTCTTTCTTTTCAATCGTTTTACAAAATTCTTGACATTCAGCGCCTGTTCGTAGTAGCAATCCTTCTCCACCACTATTCTCTCCTTGTAGAGAGGCAATCCGTCAAAGCCCATCGCACACTTCCGAATCACGTCGGCCGGCTTGATCTCGCCTGTTTTGTAGTTGAAAGAGAACAGAGTGTGCCCCGGTACCTTCTTCATGCGTCCGATCAGCTTCAACTCTTGCTGCTTTTTGATTTGGGCCTCGATGCGGGATTGTTCTCTTTTATCCCAAACTATGTCTGCATCAGGGATCATTTTCATAGTTCATTACGCCTAAGCGCCATCATACAATCGAAACAGAAAAATCCACCAACAGCACCTATGATATCATCAGGCAATTCTTCTTCCGATTCAAAATCACCTTCAACACATTCAGAACCAGTCGGTATACGTTCGTGGCGTTCCCTATACTTTTGCCATTAAACAGAATGTCTGTCGTCCAGCCGTCTTGTGTGATTTCAATGTTAATTTTGTTTTTCATAGCTCATTCTTTAAAGTGTTTAATGTTTTTTAATGTTTCAGTTATTAAGAATTACTTAATAACTGGCAGATTTTCAGTTGTCAATTATTATTTGACAACTGGAGGATGAAGCTGTCATTTATCCCGCACGCACCGCACGCTGAAGCCGAAGGCGCTATCGTGGGTGTCCGGCGAGTAGACGCAGCCCGAGTAAAAGCTGAAGTATCCCGCGTAACTGCTGCCTACGTAGTCCAAAAACGAGGACCAATAGAGGCCGTCTATGTTCGTGTTGGCTAACTTGTCGCTATTATAGAAGCTGCGCCAGCCCGCAGCAGGCAGGAATAACGAGCCCTTGTGGTCCGAGTCGTG
>ULLY01024864.1_pt1 | contig 9630 bp, 8 predicted proteins | sample 1951521 | NCBI WGS metagenome assembly ULLY01 (sample SAMEA4835537, study PRJEB28245) | human gut metagenome | biome: gut microbiome; material: fecal sample | place: Denmark | collected 2008 | reverse complement strand
GCCACGGCGGTGTCTTTATTGTAAAGAAGATCTTAGAGACAGTGATTCGAAATGGGGCAAGGACGGCAGAGCCTGGAGAATTTACAAAACGTGCTTTCTTAAATGGACGTATTGACTTAGCCCAGGCAGAGGCAGTGGCGGACGTGATCCAGTCTACCAATGAATATGCCTTAAAGAGTTCCGTAAGCCAGCTGGCAGGCTCTGTTTCACGAAAGATACGGGAACTTCGCGAAAAGATCTTATATGAGATCGCCTTTATTGAGTCTGCTTTAGATGACCCGGAACATATTTCATTAGACGGGTATCCAGAGCGTCTTTTGGCAGCTTTGGAGCCTATGGTAAAACAGGTGGAGCGGCTTTTAGCCTCCTGTGATGACGGCCGGGTCATGTCAGAAGGCATTAAGACTGTTATCTTAGGAAAGCCAAATGCAGGAAAATCTTCCCTTATGAATGTGCTTTTAGGGGAAGAAAGAGCCATTGTCACGGAGATCGCAGGAACCACCAGAGACACCCTGGAAGAGCATATTTACCTTCAGGGCATCAGCTTAAATGTGGTGGATACAGCTGGCATCCGTGATACAGAAGATGTAGTGGAAAAGATCGGTGTAGAGCGTGCCATGAAGGCGGCAGAGGATGCAGATCTGATCATCTATGTAGTGGATGGCTCCAGGGCGTTAGATGAAAATGATAAGGAGATCATGGAGTTTATCAGGGGGCGCAGAGCCATTGTCCTGTTAAATAAGACGGACCTTAAGCTGGCCGTAGATAAGGATGAGTTAGAAAATGCCTGCAGCCATGCAGTGATCCCGATTTCTGCAAAAGAGGAGCAGGGAATTGAAGCTCTGGAAGAAGAGATCAAAAGGCTGTTCTATCACGGAAAAATATCCTTTAACGAGCAGGTGTACATTACCAATGTTCGCCATAAAGAGGCACTGGAACAGACATTAGACAGCCTTAAAATGGTAAAACAGAGCGTATCAGACGGCATGCCGGAAGATTTTTACTCCATTGATCTGATGAATGCTTATGAGCAGCTTGGAAAGATATTAGGAGAAGCAGTGGAAGATGATCTGGTAAATGAGATCTTTTCCAAGTTTTGTATGGGAAAGTAGTCACGGGGAATATAGAAACAGGAAGGAATTAAGAAAATGCCATATTTGGAAGAAACATATGATATTGTGGTAGTAGGTGCCGGTCATGCCGGCTGTGAGGCAGCGCTTGCCTGCGCCAGACTGGGCCTTGAGACCATTGTATTTACAGTCAGTGTGGACAGTATTGCCCTGATGCCCTGTAATCCTAATGTAGGTGGAAGCTCCAAGGGACATCTGGTAAGAGAGCTGGATGCATTAGGCGGAGAAATGGGAAAGAACATTGATAAGACCTTTATCCAGTCTAAGATGTTAAATGAGTCAAAGGGACCGGCTGTCCACTCTTTAAGGGCCCAGGCGGATAAGCAGGAATACAGTCGTCAGATGCGAAAGACCATGGAGAATACAGAGCATCTGACCATCCGTCAGGCAGAGGTTTCTGAGCTGATAGTCGAGGACGGCCAGATTAAGGGTGTTAAGACCTTCTCAGGGGCCATATATCACGCGAAAGCAGTTGTACTGTGTACAGGAACCTATCTGCGTGCAAGATGTATCTACGGGGACGTAAGCAACCCTACGGGACCAAACGGACTGCAGGCAGCTACCCATTTGACGGACTCCCTGATCGCAAACGGAATTGAAATGTTCCGTTTTAAAACAGGAACACCGGCAAGAGCTGACAAGAGAAGCATCGACTTTTCAAAGATGGAGGAGCAGTTTGGAGATAAGAGAGTGGTTCCGTTTTCTTTCTCTACAGACCCGGAAAGCGTTCAGAAAGAGCAGGCTTCCTGCTGGCTGACTTATACCAATCAGGAGACACATAAGATCATCCGTGATAATTTAAGCCGTTCTCCTCTGTTCTCAGGAGCGATCGAGGGAACAGGACCAAGATATTGTCCGTCTATTGAGGACAAAGTGGTAAAATTCCCAGATAAAGAGCGTCATCAGGTCTTTGTGGAGCCGGAAGGACTTTATACCAATGAAATGTATTTAGGCGGAATGAGCAGTTCTCTTCCTGAGGATGTACAGTATGCAATGTACCGTACTGTACCGGGACTGGAACATGTGCGTATCGTGCGAAATGCTTATGCCATTGAGTATGACTGCATCAATTCTTTGCAGCTTAAGTCTACACTGGAGTTTAAGAAGATCCGCGGCCTGTTTGCAGGCGGTCAGTTTAACGGAAGCTCCGGTTATGAGGAAGCAGCTGTACAGGGCTTTATGGCAGGTGTAAATGCTTCTATGGAAGTCCTTGGCAGAGAGCAGGTGGTTCTGGACCGTTCCCAGGCTTATATCGGCGTTCTCATCGATGATCTGGTGACCAAAGAGAACCATGAACCATACCGTATGATGACCTCCAGAGCAGAGTACAGACTGCTTTTAAGACAGGATAATGCAGATCTGCGTCTGCGCGAGATCGGACATAATATTGGCCTTGTAAGTGATGAAGAATATGAGCATCTTCTTGAGAAGAAAGCACAGATCGATGCAGAAATCGAGCGTCTTGAAAAGGCAACTATCGGCGGTACTCCAAAGGTTCAGGAACTTCTGGCTAAGTATGAGAGTACACCTCTTAAGTCAGGAACTACCCTGGCAGAGCTGATCAAGCGTCCGGAACTGGACTATGAGAAGCTGGCAGAGGTAGATGAAAAACGTCCGGAACTTGCTTTTGATGTGCAGGAGCAGGTAAATATTGAGATCAAATACGAAGGTTATATCAAGCGCCAGATGCAGCAGGTAGCCCAGTTTAAGAAGTTAGAGGGCAGAAAGCTGCCGGAAAACTTTGATTATGCCCAGGTAAACAGCCTGCGAAAAGAGGCTGTACAGAAGTTAAATAAGATCCAGCCGTCTACCATTGGACAGGCATCCAGAATTTCCGGTGTATCACCGGCGGATATTTCTGTATTAATGGTATATCTGGAGAGAAGCAAGAGCGAAGCTTAAGGAAAAAATATGCACCCGCGAGAGTTCTCGCGGGTACATGCTGGTATGAGAGGTTAAAAATTTATGACAGAACAGTTTGTCCGGAAAATGGAAGAGGGAGTAAAACTTTTGGGCATCCAGCTAAGCGAAAAGCAGCTGGAGCAGTTTTACGATTACTTCCAATTTCTGGTAGAAAAGAATAAAGTAATGAACCTGACGGCCATTACAGAAGAAGATGCAGTAATCACAAAGCATTTTTGCGACAGTCTGTGTCTTGTAAAAGGGTTTTCTGACATTGAGAAAACGGTTTCGTTGATTGATGTGGGAACAGGAGCAGGATTTCCTGGCATCCCATTAAAGATTACTTTTCCTCATTTGAAGGTCACTTTATTAGACTCTTTAAATAAGAGAGTCCGCTTTTTAGAGGAAGTCTGTGAGCGCCTTGATCTTGAAAATGTCACCTGCGTCCATGCAAGAGCAGAGGATGGAGGCAGAAATAAGGATCTCAGAGAGAAATTTGATCTGTGCGTATCCCGTGCAGTGGCTAATCTGTCCTCTTTATCAGAATATTGTATGCCATTTGTAAAGGTGGGGGGATATTTTGTTCCTTATAAATCAGGAGATATTGAAGAAGAACTGGCTCAGGCAAAGAAGGCAGTGGCAATATTAGGCGGAGAGATCGAAAATGTGACTGGATTTGAGCTTCCGGGAGGCGAAGGATCCAGAAGTCTGATCAAAATTAAGAAAATGAAACCGATTTCAGCAAAATATCCAAGAAAAGCGGGACTTCCAGGAAAAGAGCCACTGGGAACAAAATGAGCATGAAATCGGTTACATGCAGATGAAAAACACATATTTATCAGATTATTATATCAAATACGCATTAAAAATCAGACTATTTTCATTGCCATTGCGGTCAGAAACATCTGAGACAATCAAATGCAGTGATAATAAAAGCAATAATAAAATAAAACGATACATTAAGAAAAAGGCAGAATGCAAGTTATGAATATCAAAGAAATGGCAAAGCTTGCGGGAGTTTCCTGCGCTACTATATCCAGAGTTCTAAACGACTCTGGATATGTAAAGGAAGATACCCGCAAGAAAGTAATGGGGATCATTAAAGAATACAACTATACGCCAAATATGATTGCCAGGAGTCTGAGCAGTAAAGACAGTTTTACGATCGGTATGATTATCCCGGGAGTGGGAGAGAAGCAGTATGGAAAGATATTAGAAGGTGCGGCAAAAGAAACAGCAAAACATGGCTACAGTCTTGTTTTTATGGACAGCGAAAATGACCTGAAAACAGAAAAAAAGTGGCTGGAAGAAGTAAAAAATCAGCATATGAAAGGCCTTGTTTTAGTGCCTGTGCGCAGTGAAAATAAAGAGTTGAGAAGCATTTTACAGGAATTAGAAGCCAACGGAACAGCGGTTGTACTGACTGAAAAAGACGTAAAAAATGCAGGAATGGATGGCGTTTTTGCAGACGAATTCCGTGGCGCTTATGAGGGCATCTGCAGACTGATCGAAAAAGGCTGCAAAAGGATTGGGATTGCAGTAGGACAGATGGAAAATGATGCAGCTACAGAGGAGCGGTACAGAGGTTGTGTGCAGGCGTTAGAAGATAATGGAATTGCCCTGCCGGAAGAACTGATCCTGCGGGAAGTAGAAGATATAAACCGGGTATTGCAGGGAAAGAAACTTCCGGATGCTCTTTTTGCTTTAAATGAAACAGCAGTTGGACAGTGCTTTAAGGAGCTTTTTAAAGGGAAAAAACAGGGAACAGAAAAGATCCTTTTTATGGGAATGGATGCTGAAAAGACGGCAAAACTCTTAGAGGATGAAATGCTTTCCGTAGAAAGAGATGGACGGAAACAGGGAAAAGAAGCAGTAAAGCTGCTTTTAGAGGCGTTTGATACAGAAGAAAATGACCGGATCCGGGGAAAAAGAGTAATGATCCCTTATAAAGTAACAGGGGTATAACAGTCTAAAATAATTCGCCAAAGCCTGGAAAATAATTACCAGGGACTTTGGCGAAGGATATTTTTTGACTTACTAATATTTCCATGCTTCCCGCATCATATCAATTTCTTTTGCATATCCAGCCAGATCATTAGGCGTTTCCAGATAGAAGGGAAGATGAGCCAGCGCCGGGTGATTGATCAGTCTCTTTAAAGAGGTCAATCCAATATGACCTTCTCCCAGTCTGGCGTGGCGGTCTTTATGGGCTCCAAGAGGATTTAAACTGTCATTTAAGTGAATGGCTTTTAAACGATCAAGACCGATGATCCGGTCAAATTCTGAAATTACTTCATCTAAGTGATCTGCAATATCATAGCCTGCATCCCATACATGGCAGGTATCTAAACATACTCCAAGTTGGCTGTTTAACCCCACTTTATCAATAATTGCTTTTAATTCTTCAAAGGTTCTCCCTACTTCGCTGCCTTTGCCGGACATGGTTTCCAATAGGACAGTAGTAGTCTGATCGGGCTTTAAAATCTCATTTAACATATCGGCAATATAAGAAATGCCTACATCTGCGCCCTGTCTTACATGGCTTCCGGGATGAAAATTGTAAAGATTTCCAGGGGTAAATTCCAAACGTGCCAGGTCATCGGCCATCGTGCGTCTGGCAAAATCGCGGAGAGCCGGGTCTGGAGAACAGCCGTTTAATGTATAAGGGGCATGGGCTAAAAATGGATGGATATCATTTTTATCTGTTTCCACCAGAAAACGGGCAATGTCTTCCTGGTCCAGCGCCTTTGCATTACCTCCTCTGGGATTGCGGGAAAAATATTGAAAGGTGTTTGCGTGGATTTTCAGGGCATCTTTTGCCATAGCACAGTAACCTTTGGAAGATGATAAGTGACAGCCAATACGAAGCATAAGTGGTACCTCCTAAACGGGTTGATGTAGTGATCTTGTAACAGTAAAAAAGAACAGCCATAAAATGTTTCACGTGAAACATTATTATGGCTGCTGTGAAACAAACCTATGAACCTGTAATTTGAAAATTAAATAGTGGATGTTTCACGTGAAACATTTTTCAAAACAGGTGTTATTCTAAAAATGTTTCACACATTTCGTGAAACGCAGCAGGTGCTTCTAACTGAGGTAAATGTTTGGTATCCGGGATCATAATGGACTCAATCGCTGGATTGTAATTTTTATATTCTTCCAGGATTTTCTCCATTCCGGTCAGATGATCGCCGCCTAAAAGATAGATGCTGTTATCGATCTTCTTTAAAGCATTGATGATGTTGCACTTGGTGTAGTTACATTTGACACTGGCATATACAGATTTAGGAGAGTCGCCTAAATGTGCTGCTTCGTAGTAAGCGTCAATATCCCGGGCAGTGACAGAGTACGGATTAGAGAAATAGTGATTTTTAAATTCATCTGCAATATTCTGACGGCTGCTTGCAATGTGGTAGATCAGGGTGCCTACGATCGGCAGATCCAGAATGAACTTGTAAAGTTTCGCGTTCTTTCCAGGTACCATACTGCAGGAGAGCAGGGACTCCGGGTTGACCAGGATCAGACGGTCAAATAATTCCGGAGAATTTCCACATGCCATAACTGCCAGAGAAGCAGCAGCACCGGTAGCTACAATGTCTGTGCGGTGACCAATCTCTGATTTGATGAAATCGGAGAGCAGCTGCACATACAGATAGTTGGTGTAAGTGAGGTTGGGCTTTTCGGAACGTCCGAAACCTAACAGGTCAATGGTGTATACAGTATGGTTCTTTGCAAGTTCTCTGCGGACGGAATGCCATTCATAACTGCAGGATGCAGGTGAAAGGTCGTGTACAAGAAGGACAGGTTTCCCTTCGCCGATCTTTGTATAATGGATATTGCCCAGACGCCAGCGATAACAGAGAGAGACGCGGCTCTCTAAAATGTGCTTTGATACAGCAGAAAGTTTAACTGCTTTATTGATCAGCGCAGTAGTAGTAGCAGCGCCAGCAGAAAGGATAAGTAAGGTCAGTAATTTATTTCTTGTTTTCATTTAGATAATCTCTTTCTTCCTTATTATAATAGTGATGAAGTAATGTGGTATCTAAACAGTATTATAATACAATGGGTACGCTATTACAACGGACAAAAGATTTAAGAAAAGTTGATGGAAAGTTGTGAAACTATTTATATGTTTCACGTGAAACTTTTTGCTATAACTATAAAGTTGTGCTATAATCGTTTTTGACGGTCAGAAAATGAATGTTTTTCTGAGAAAGGATGTAAAAAATATGGGACGAATTATTACAATTGCCAACCAGAAAGGCGGAGTAGGAAAAACTACAACAGCAATCAATTTATCAGCTTGTCTGGCAGAGGCAGGACAGCATGTAATGCTGGTAGACTTTGACCCCCAGGGAAACGCCAGCAGCGGACTGGGAGTAGAAATAGAAGAACACGAACATACAGTATATGATCTGATGGCGGAGGAGGCCGGACTGGACGAATGTCTGGTAAAGAATGTACAGGATAATCTGGATGTACTTCCTTCTGATATGAACCTGGCAGGAGCAGAAATCGAGTTTCAGGAAATAGAAAATAAAGAAACACTTTTAAAACGTTATCTGGATCAGGTAAGAGATGATTATGATTTTATTCTGATCGATTGTCCGCCATCTTTGAATATCCTGACAATTAATGCATTGACAGCAGCAGATACGGTACTGGTACCGATCCAGTGTGAGTATTATGCTCTGGAAGGATTAAATCAGGTATTAAAGACAGTAGAACTGGTAAGAAAAAAATTAAATCCACAGCTGGAACTGGAAGGGGTTGTATTTACCATGTATGATGCCCGCACCAATTTATCTTTGCAGGTTGTGGAGAGCGTAAAGAGCAATTTAAATCAGACCATTTATAAAACTATTATTCCAAGAAATGTAAGACTTGCAGAAGCACCAAGTCACGGTAAGTCCATTAATCTTTATGACACCCGTTCAACAGGTGCGGAAAGTTATCGGATGCTGGCAGCGGAAGTGATAAGCAGAGGAGAAGAGTTATAATGGCAAAGAAGGGATTAGGAAAAGGCCTGGGGGCGATTTTCGGTGAAGATGTTGTAAAAGAGAGCAAAGAAGAGCTTGAAAAAGCAAAAGCGAAAAGGGCAGCTGCTGCAGAGGAGATCGATGAAAAAGGACGCATCCTTATGCTCAAACTGGATCTGATCCAGCCGAATAAGGAACAGCCGAGGAAAACATTTGACGAAGAACAGATCAATGAGCTGGCGGGGTCTATTAAACAGTATGGAGTTCTTCAGCCTCTTCTGGTACAGAAGTCAGGCAGCTTTTATGAGATCATTGCAGGGGAGCGCAGATGGCGCGCTGCAAAAGCAGCTGGATTAAAAGAAGTTCCTGCAGTATTAAAAGAATACAGCAGACAGGAAGCAATGGAGATCTCTCTGATCGAAAATGTACAGAGGGCAGACTTAAATCCGATCGAAGAAGCTTTGGCTTATCAGCAGCTGATCAGGGAGTTTGATCTTACACAGGAAGAGATCGCTGCCCGTGTGGCAAAGAGCCGTGTTGCTATTACCAATACCATGCGCCTTTTAAAACTGGATGAGCAGATCCAGAATATGCTGATCCAGGGTGTGATCACCAGTGGACATGCAAGGGCTTTCCTTTCACTGGAGGACAAGGGACTGCAGTTAAAAGCAGCAAAAGAAGTTCTGGACAAAAAGTTAAGTGTCCGTGAAACAGAAAAACTGGTAAAGCGGATGCAGCGGGAAGCAGCGGGAGAGAAGAAAGAAGAAAAGAAACCGGATGAAGCTCTCACACTGATCTACCAAAATCTGGAAGACAGAATGAAATCTGTTATGGGAACCAAGGTAAGTATACATAATAAAGACAAAAATAAAGGCCGAATTGAAATCGAATATTATTCTGAAGCGGAACTGGAAAGAATCGTGGAAATGATAGAATCCATCGGCTGATCGACAGAAGGAGAATGATGCATTCATGATGGAAACCAGTATTTTAAATCAGCTTCCGTTTGATCCGGGATTTCTTATTTTGGGATTGATCGGTTTAGTGTTAATATTACTGATCTTTTTGATCTCCACTATGGTACAGTTAAAAAGTCTGACCCGCAAGTATGATTATTTTATGCGGGGAAAAGATGCAGAAACATTGGAAGATGTGATCATGGATCAGATTGAAGAGATCCGAAACCTGAAAGCAGAAGACCGGGCGGCAAAGGATTCCATCCGTACCTTAAACCGTAATTTTCGCGCATCCTTTCAGAAATTTGGAATGGTGAAGTACAATGCATTTCAGGGAATGGGTGGTAATTTAAGCTTTGTATTTGCAATGCTGGATTATACTAATACAGGTTTTGTACTGAACTGTATCCACAGCAGGGAAGGCTGCTATATATATATGAAGGAAGTGGATCGGGGACAGACAGATGTAGTCCTTGGAAATGAAGAACAGGAAGCTTTGGAACAGGCTTTGGGATATGTAGAGAAAAAGCCTGAATAATGAATTTTTATAGATACTCTGCAACATGTGTTTGTTTCACGTGGAACAGAGTATCTTTTTTTGTTTTATAATACTTAGATTTATAATACTTAACTAAAACTTCCCACACCTAAACAGGGCTT
>ULLY01016015.1_pt1 | contig 9653 bp, 7 predicted proteins | sample 1951521 | NCBI WGS metagenome assembly ULLY01 (sample SAMEA4835537, study PRJEB28245) | human gut metagenome | biome: gut microbiome; material: fecal sample | place: Denmark | collected 2008 | reverse complement strand
GCAGGCAATACCATTCAGCCAGATGACCCGAAACTGCCGGATATGCTCCGCAAAAAGAGTGAGATCGGTAAGACGTCTATCAGCAAACGTAAAAATATTTCTGCTACGATGCTACGTGATGTTAAAGAAATGCTACGTGAGTATTTCGACATCATGGATGTACCGGACGATGAAGATGGTCTGATTCGCTTTGTGACGGAGAAGTTTACCGAGCAGCGCGATTACTATGTTTCTCTGGATGCCCGTTATGACGGACATAAATACCCAGACCGTGCATTAGTTCAGGAAGCCATTCATCTGATGGATGATGTACTTTCCCAGAAGAAAGACAATATTGCTCTAATTGAGCGTGTGCTGAAAAAAGAGGATGCTCTCTTTGATAACAAAGAAGCCATGAGCAACGGCATTGAAAATTTCTTCAAGACTCAGGTGACGGTATTCGACCAGGCAGTACAGTTTGAAAACTCTCTGCATGATGACCTTGACCGAATTGCGGAAAATGAGGAAGCACACAAGGCACTGAACACTATTCGCCTGATTACGATGATTCAGACCGGAAGCAAGTTCAACTATAACCGGATTCATGAACTGAATCCGTTGATGGATATGGTTCGTACCGCCCATGATAAGATGCTGGAAGAAAAACGTGCTGAGGTTCTGGAAACGGTTCGTCAGTGTATGGAAGCAACCCACACTGCCGCAAACGGCGATTCTAAGGCATCCCATCTGATTGAGAAATCAGACAGGTATTTCAGCCAGTGCAAGGAGAAAATCGCAGAATTAAAGAGCCTTGCCCTTCTGGATGCTATGTTCCTGCCGATGTGCCAATATAAGGATGATACCGTCAGCAATATCGAGTCTGTTCTGGCTCCGCCTGCACCGAAGCCGCCAGTACAGTCGACGCAGCTGGGAAAAGAAGCAGCTCCAGCAAAGAAGAAAGTGGTTCGTGCCTATAACCGTCAGGTTGTATTCCAGGCAAAGACCTTACAGACGGATGCGGATATTGATGATTATGTAGAGAAGATTCGTTCTCAGTTGAAACAGTTATTGAAGAATTGTGATGAGATTAAGTTGAATTAAGTATTATGATTAAGGAAGAATAATGAATAATTATGAAAAGAAAGAGAAAATAATAGATGAAGCTAAGAAAGAAACGGACACAAAATTAACGGATTCAATAGCAAATGAATCAATAAAACAAATACAGAAAAATCAAAATAAAATTCTTGAGTCATTTCAACCAATATTAGAAAAGCAGACTAATATGAAAGTGGGGCTAGAAAATTTTAAGAAATCGTTGGGTATGTCTGTTTCAAAATGGAATCAAATGCAAGAGGTTATAAAAATCTTAAAAAAATCATTTAAATTTTCTCATAATATTGAAGTTGGTGAATTTTCAAAAGCTATCTATAGAATGACAGCAGAATTTTCAGAAGTAATTCGAAAAATTAAAATTCCATCAATTTCTGAGAAAAAAAAGCAAGAACTTCTTGAAATACATAGGTTGTGGGGACATTATGGATGGACAATAAATCCTTGTGCAGATGAAGAAACGCTATTTAGTAGTATGCCAGCTAATAAAAAAGATGCTGACATTATGGCATTAAAACAATGTCCTAATAAAATAATGGAACAAATATTTGAAGTTTTATTAGAAAACAAACGAACGAAAAAGACAGATTTTAGAGAAGCAGTATTTGATTATAGACATAAGCAGTATAAATCATGTGCGTTTATTTTGTTTGCTTTAATTGATGCGATATTGATTAGATTGCAGAAAAAATCGACTTTAGATGGAAAAAGGCGTAATGTTGGGTTAAGCGCTGTGCGAGATGCAAAGAAACGAACGGAAATAGATGTGAATACAGAAGTGCTTTATACAGCATTGTTTTGTACAAATCTTTTTGCTTGTCTTCAAAAAGTGTTTGAAAGTGGAAACGATTTTAGAAAACAACCGGAGGTTATAAATAGAAATTTTCTTGACCATGGAATGCTTACAAGAAAGGTTACGAAGAAAGACTGTATGCAATTGTTTTTGCTGTATTACAATATGCTCAAGCTGTTAGAGTTGATTTATTAAGAGGATGAATATAATGGATAAGAATGCGATTAAAAAATTTGCTGTCTGGGCAAGAACAGAGCTGATCGCCCGTGTTTCCCTGAAAGGTGTGGAATACGGTATCACAGAGGACAACATTGAGGATGCTAATGTGGACAGCGTTGGCGGCAAAGTCCTTACTGCCGATGAAAAGAAGCAGCGTCAGGCTCTGATTGCCGAGATTAATGATAAAGGATATAAGCAGGTCATGGAGGAGGTTGCCTACACTTGGTTCAACCGCTTCTCTGCTCTGCGATTTATGGAAGTCAACGGCTACATTCCTTCCCATGTGCGTGTATTTACGGACGAGGAAAACAATTTTAAGCCGCAGATTATAACCGAAGCCATTCATCTGGATTTGGATGGACTGGATATGGAAAAGGTCTATGAGCTGAAAGATGCAGAAAAGACCGAAGAATTATATAAATATCTGCTGATTGTGCAGTGTAACGCTCTGAATAAGATTCTGCCGGGAATGTTCCAGAGACTCTCAGACTACACTGAGCTTCTTCTGCCAGACAATCTGCTCCGTGAAGGTAGCGTGATTCAGAAGATGATTGAGCTGATACCGGAGGATGATTGGAAGGATGCTGTCCAGATCATCGGTTGGTTGTATCAGTATTATAACAGTGAGAAAAAGGTCGATGTTTTTGCAGCACTGAAAAAGAATGTGAAAATCACAAAAGAAAACATCCCTGCAGCAACTCAGCTTTTCACACCAGACTGGATTGTTCGCTACATGGTAGAGAATAGTCTTGGTCGTTTATGGCTGGAGGGACACCCAGATGTTAAGAGTCAGCTTCTTCCTACCGAGGAAGAACAGTCTGCTTATGCTGCCGGAAACCGTGACCCGGAAGATACCAAATGGCACTACTATCTGGAAGAAGCCGAGCAGGAGCCGGAAGTGCAGACACAGCTTGCAGAGATTCGCAAGGAATACGCTGCACTGACACCGGATCAGCTGAAAGTCATTGACCCTTGCTCCGGTTCCGGTCATATTCTTGCATATATGTTTGATGTACTGATGAAGATTTATGAATCCTACGGCTATACCACCCGTGAAGCAGTGTCAAGCATTGTAGAGAACAATCTTTACGGTTTGGATATTGATGACCGTGCGGCACAGCTGGCTTACTTTGCGGTAATGATGAAAGCCCGTCAGTATGATCGCCGCTTCTTCAGCCGTGGCATTCAGCCCCATGTGTATGCTATTGTCGAGAGCAATCATGTAGATAAATTTGCAGTAGATTATTTCTGTAATGGCGATATGAAGCTCACAGCTTCTATGGACACCATCATCAAAGAGCTGCATGATGCAAAGGAATACGGTTCTATTCTGACTGTGACACCGCAGGATTGGTCTGCTCTGTATGACCGTTTTGCTGAGATTACGGAAGATATAAATATGTCTCGTGAGACGGCACTGAGAGAATTACTGCCATTGGTACAGGTGGCAGAAGCATTGGCACAGAAGTATGATGTGGTTGTGACAAATCCACCGTATATGGGTGCATCAAGCATGGGAAGCAATCTTACAAATTATGCCAAGAAACAATATCCAGATAGTAAAAGTGATTTGTTTGCAATTTTTATTGATCATTGTGAACAAATGACGAGAAAAAATGGTTTTCAAGCAATGATTACACAGCATACATGGATGTTTTTATCAAGCTTTGAAAAACTAAGAGCAAAATTACGAAATATATGTGTTGTGAATATGGCTCATTTGGGAGCAAGGGCTTTTGAAGAAATAGGTGGTGAAGTAGTCCAGACAACATCGTTTGTGTTTAGAAAAGCTGTTTTAAATAACCATAATGGTGTTTATTGTCGTTTGGTAGAATCTACTACGCAACAGGCAAAAGAAGATCGGTTCCTTTCTAAAAGGAATAGATACATTGCACAACAGATAAAATTTCTAAAAATACCTGGAAATCCATTGGCTTATTGGGTTAGTGATAAGTTTGCAAATTTGTTTGAAAAGGAATGTGTTCGAGACGTAGCTACTGCATGTATTGGAATGCGTACTGGGAATAATGACCGTTTTTTAAGACTTTGGTATGAAGTGGAAAATAAAAAAATAGGCTATAAGTATCCTTCAGCTGCATCTGCTGAAAGAGATGGAATGAAATGGATTCCTTATAATAAAGGCGGTGAATTTAGAAAGTGGTATGGTAATCATGATTATGTTGTAAATTGGGAGAATGATGGATGTGAGATTAAAGAGAATACTCGCAGAGTATATCCACAGCTTGGAGATAATCTTGGTTGGAAAATAAGCAATGAAAAATATTATTTTAAAGAAGGCATTTCTTGGACGGTAGTTACGTCTAAAGTTTGTTTCCGTAGATATTATCAAGGACATATTTTTAGTAACAGTGGGCAGTCCGTTATTTCAGATAATTCGGTATTACTTGATTATCTAACAGCAGTCCTTAATAGTCGAATTTCGGAAATGGTTTTAGCAATGATTTCACCTACATTAGGATTTGAGTCAGGATATGTAAATAAAGTGCCTGTGGTTATAGATAAAAACAGAGAGTGTGAATGCTGTACTATTGCAAACAGTAATATTTCTATTTCAAAAATAGATTGGGATTCCTTTGAAACCTCATGGGACTTTCAACACCATCCATTGCTTCGCAAAGTTCCTACCATTGCGGAAGCCTTTGACCAGTGGCAGAGTGAATGTGATGAGCGTTTCAATCAGTTGAAAGACAACGAGGAAGAACTGAACCGTATTTTCATTGATATTTACGGTTTGCAGGATGAGCTGACACCGGATGTTGAGGATAAGGATGTCACTGTCCGCAAGGCCGACCTTGGCAGAGATATTCGCTCTTTTATTTCCTATGCGGTTGGCTGTATGTTTGGTCGCTACTCTCTGGATGTGGAGGGTCTTGCCTATGCAGGCGGCGAATGGGACAACAGCAAGTACGATTCTTTCGCTGCGGATAAGGATAACATTATCCCAATTTGCGACGATGAATACTTCGAGGATGATATTGTTGGTCTGTTTGTGGAGTTCGTAAAAACGGTTTACGGTGAAGATACACTGGACGAAAATCTGAAATTCATTGATGATGCGCTGGGCGGCAAAGGTCAGCCGAAGGATGTGATTCGGAATTATTTTCTGAGTGGCTTCTATTCTGACCATTGCAAAATTTATCAGAAACGTCCGATTTACTGGCTGTTTGACAGCGGCAAGAAGAATGGCTTTAAGGCTCTGATTTATATGCACCGCTATCAGCCGGACACCATTGCTCGTATTCGTACCGATTATGTACATGAACAGCAGGCTCGTTATCGTACTGCTATTGCCGATTTGGAACAGCGTATTGCGAATGCTTCTACCGGCGAGCGTGTGAAGCTGAACAAAAAGCTGACCACTTTGCAGGCACAGGATACTGAAATCAGAACCTACGAGGAAAAGATTCATCACCTTGCCGACCAGATGATTTCTATTGATCTGGACGATGGCGTGAAGAAGAATTATGCAATTTTTCAGGATGTTTTGGCTAAAATAAAGTAGGAAAGAGGATGAGAAAGTGCAGTCAAAAGAGGATGTTTTAAATAGAGAACCATTTGTCAAACAGATAGTTGATTTGACTAAGATCCTTTCAGAAAAACGTAAAAATTGTTGTTTTGCTATTGAAGGAGAATGGGGAAGTGGTAAGAGTTTTGCACTGGAAAAGATTCAAGAATGTCTTCAAGTGGAACAATCGGAAACAACAAACACGGATCGTTTTTTTGTTGTTCGATATGATTGTTGGCGGTACGATTACTATGAAGAACCGATAGTTGCTATTATTTCTGTATTAAAAGATCAGATTGAACAGTATGTGAGTTTATTATCAAATGAGACTAAGAAAGAAATGTTAGCCATTGTTAAAAATACAATAACAAAGATTGCTGTCGAAGCAATCAAATCAAAGACGGGATTAGATTTGGATGGTATTGTTGGAACATCTGAAGATGATGGAAAAATATATGATAAATATTTTGGCTTCCAGAATATATTTAAAGAAGTACAAGAGCAAATTAAGAAGATATCAGAAGAACAAACAGTAGTTATCATGGTTGATGAATTAGATAGATGCTTGCCCTCGTATGCGATTAAAGTGTTGGAACGTATTCATCATGTATTCAATGAGTTGGAAAATGTAGTGGTTATAATTGCAATGGAGAAAAAACAAATGTCGAATTCATTGCATCAAATTTATGGTGATGAAATGGATGTTGATCGATATTTGAAAAAAAATAATCTCATTAAGTTTTAAACTGGATAATGGATCGGCTAATAATTTTATTAAGAAATATGAGAGTTTTATGAATATGTTTATCATCCAAGATCAAGAAAGGGATGAGTTGGAAAAATTTTTAAAGGAAATTACTTTTGGAATAGAAATTCGCGCACAGGAAAAAATTTTTGAAAATGCAGAAAGTATACATAGACTGATGGCAGAGCAAGAAAAAATGGATAGTGCTATATTAGCGTTTGAGTTGCTTGTTTTATGTATAAAAGAAAAAATGTCAACAGTTAGTATGAAGTGGATAGTTGATACATCAGGTTATCCAGATGTCGAAACTAGAATTGGAAAAGATTATTTTGATTCGATAAGGGATTATGCAAAACATATTAGACAATATCCTAAAAAAGTAAACTACAAATTTGTATGTAAGGAAAATGATTTTGTTGACAAAATGATTTTTATAATTTCTGGATTGTATAATGAATATAAAAACAACGAATGCGATTCGTTTTATTGTGCAGATAAGGAAATACAACAAAAGTTGAATTTTTCAAAAAAAGTCTATGAATTATTAAAAATATAGGAAAGGTTGACATATGATGACGGATGAAAAAATCAAAAATTCCAGTGAGCTGGAGTTTGCTGTATTTTGCATTGAAAATGTAGCAGCAAAGCTGGGGGTGGATGCAGAGCGTGTCTATCAGGCATTTACCGAACAAAGCGATATTCTGAACGGTTATATCGTGCCGGAATATGAAGTGCTGCATACCCAGAGCCGGGAATATATCGTTGATGATCTCCTTGATGTGATGAAAGAAAGGGGTGTGGAAGTATGATTCTTTATCATGGTTCTTTTTTAGAGATTGCAAAGCCGGATTTGGTTCATTCCCGCCCCAATGTAGACTTCGGGCGTGGCTTCTATGTCACGCCGCTGTATGAACAGGCAGCGAAGTGGTGCGGTAAGTTCAAACGCCGTGGGAAAGATGGCATTATCTCTCGGTATGAATACGATGAAAGCCGGGAATCTGAACTGAAAACGCTGAAATTCGATTCTTATTCCGGAGAATGGCTGGATTTCATTCTGAACTGCCGCAGTGGAAAAGATTCGACAGATTACGACCTTGTTGTAGGCGGTGTTGCCAATGATAAAGTGTTCAATACCGTGGAGCTGTTCGTTGACGGACTGATTGATAAAACGGAAGCTATCAACCGCCTGCGTTATGAAAAGCCGAACCTGCAAATATGTTTCCGCACAGAGAAAGCACTGTCTCTGTTGCATTTTGAAGGGAGTGAAACATTATGACAGCAAATCCGATTTTGCTTCAGAAAAAATATAGCCGTGTTATTGAGTGCTTTGCCAAACAGCAGGGACTTTCACTGGATGCGGCATTGGATTTCTTTTATCATTCCCAGGTTTATCAGCTGCTCCGTGATGGTGTTTCCGATATGCACTGCATGAGCGATGCGTATTTGGCAGAGGAATTGAAACAGGAATATGAGGAGAAAGTGCCTGAAAAAGCGGTAGTAAAGGAGAGAATAAAGTGAGACATAATATTTTTGATTCAATACCATCCGATATAGTTTCCAGTAAAGATAATGTATTTGCAAATTTTTTGCAAACGGCTGGACTTTATGATTCCATGAAAATAGATGAAGATAATATTGCTGACTTAATTGAGTTGCTTAAAGGAAACGTTAAAATTAGTGCTTATTGTAAAGAATGCAAACAAGAACGTGTTTTTAGCATGAAACCTATTGAGTATTATTTTGAAACGGGTCCAGAGGGGGATGAAGAAATTAGTTGTGCATCTCTTGGTGAGGAAATAGAGTCACTTCAAAATATGATATTTAGTACCAAATCCAGACAAGAAAAGAGTCCTGCCGAAGAATGGAAATGGATAAATTGGCAAATAGCTGATACTACGAGATTAATGAAATTGGAATATATTTGTTCAATGGATGAGAAGCATCATCTTGATTATATTGTTCTGACAACGGACAATTCAATGATGAAAATTGGGCAGTATCCATCTATTGCAGATATGACATTTCCAGAATTAGATGCGTATAAACATGTAATTTCGAAGGAAGATCGTAAGGAACTTGGAACTGCAATAGGACTTTTTGCAAATGGTGTTGGTGCTGGTTCATATGTTTATTTGAGACGAATTCTTGAAAGACTTGTTTACAAAGCAAAAGAAGCTGCGGCTGATGTCATTGATAACGAGATGTTTGAACAGGCGAAAGTTGCTGAAAAAATTAAGATGTTGGAAGGATATCTTCCAGATATACTGGTCAAAAATACAACTATTTATGGAATCTTGAGCAAGGGTATTCATGAGTTAAGCGAAGAAGAATGTCGAAAGTATTTTCCTGTTGTGAAAGAATGCATTTATCAGATACTCGGTATGTGGGAAAGTGAGAGAAGAAAGCAGGCTGATGAAGATGCTTTAAGCAAAGCACTGAGCTCAATTTCTTCATCAATTAAGTAAAAATATGGCAGTAAAGGCTGCCAAAGAGAGCGAGGTGTTATGATGACCATAGAAGAAATTCTTGCAGGCGAATCGAAGAATGTAGAGTTTAAAGAGAACCTGCCGGAGAAAAGCATCAAATATATGAAATCTGTGGTTGCCTTTGCAAATGGAACCGGAGGAAAAATCATTTTCGGAATTGCCGATAAAACCAGAGAGGTTGTCGGCTTTGACAAAGAAGATGTGTTCAAGAAAATGGATGCCATTGCAAATGCTGTATCAGACAGCTGTGAACCGGCAATCATCCCGGATATTACTTTACAAACGGTTGATGGCAAGACTGTTATTGTGGTAGAGGTTTCAGAGGGCAGACAGCGCCCATATTATATCAAGGCTCTTGGCAGAGATGGCGGTGTATATGTCCGTGTTGCCGGAACTACCCGCCTTGCCGACGAGTATATGGTAAAGGAGCTGCTGTTTGAGGGCAGTAACCGCTACTACGATCAGGCTTTATGTACTGGGTTAAATGTTACAGATGAAGATATTGATGTACTTTGTAAAGCTATGAAAGAACAGGCTGTTAAAAATGCCCGTACAGAGGAACAGAAAGCAGCGATTAAAGATGTCGGTAGACAGCAGCTGCGTTCCTGGGGTATTTTGATTGAGCGTGATGGAAAAGATTATCCGTCCAATGCGTTTGCTATTTTGACAGGTAATGGTGGACTTCATGTTGCAACGCAATGTGGCGTGTTCAAAGGGACAACGAAAGCGGTATTTGTTGATCGTAGAGAATATACCGGACCGCTTTGGGAACAGATAGACGAAGCATTTCAG
>ULLY01040532.1_pt1 | contig 9678 bp, 9 predicted proteins | sample 1951521 | NCBI WGS metagenome assembly ULLY01 (sample SAMEA4835537, study PRJEB28245) | human gut metagenome | biome: gut microbiome; material: fecal sample | place: Denmark | collected 2008 | reverse complement strand
GCTGCTGCCTGCTCGAAACTAAGCGGCAATTCATCGGAAAGAGAACTCCTACCTATTTGCGATGAATGCCTGTATTTCTATTGATATATGAAGTCCTTAGCAATGAACTTTATATATAAACTTTTTCAATATAATCATCGCTTATTAATCTGAGAAAGAATTTCCCTGCACTCTCCAAAAGTATGAATAGTATAATCTGGAATATATCCATTTTCTTTCCACTCATTTTTATATTGTTGCTCTCGCTGGAAATCTTCTTCTTTCCAATGTGATATAGCTACCAATTTACTATATAGGTCCCGAATATCGTCTCTCGGAAAATCACACCATATTGATGTAATACCAGCTTGTTTTGCCATCATCATGTCTTTAGATAAACTATCTCCAATATACACTGCTTCACATACAGAAACTTTCTCCCCACAACAAATTTCTTTTAATACCTCTGCATTAGGTTTCTTGCCATGTACTATATGTGTTTTGGGAGATGATGGAATAGTATCGGGGCGCTTATACAAACTATCAGATACGTATACCTCCTTAAAATAATTATCAATCCCTAATTTCTTTAATCGATAAAAACCATTTTCTTCTGCTGACTCAGTATATGCAACAACCATTATATTATTGTCATAAAAAAATTTTAAAGTCTCTTCTACTCCCGGATACAATTTTAATAACTTTTTACGAGTAGAATTAAATTTATGAAAAGCAGGGTTAAGTTCAATTTTGACTTGTTCATCAGAAATTCCACAATATTTCTTTTTAACAGATGGGAGGTTCAAAGTTGCAAATGGATACTCAACACTTCCTACTTCTTGATGAATTGCTTTATATTCCTCCAACAGTTTCTCTTGAGGCACGTTAATTAATAGAGATAGCTCCTGTACCATATCATAAAAAGCTGGTATAAAAAAGCCAATCCATGAGTATAATGTATCGTCCAAATCTGTAATTACTAGCTTTATCATCTATTATCCTCCATCTAATTTTATATTGGTATACGCAATGTTTGAACACATTTATCTGTTTCAGTGTTATCAGCATATATTCTAAAAAATTTCAACTCAATATGATCATTGCAAAACGTCAATGTAGAAAACTTATTTTCACAATTAAAAGCTCCTGTCCCTCCCATTCCAATAACGTATATATTTTTCATTCTATCTTCATCAATTTCATAAATGCTGTTATCAAAATGCCCTATTTTAGAAACAAAGGATTGATGCTTATGCCCATGTAAAAGTAACTTAATGTCATATTTTGCTAACCACTGTACAAGACGCTCAGCATCATATACAACGCTACTTGGCTTTTTTACATCTACCTGCTCAACCAAACAAGTTGGCATATAATGATGGTGCATTATCACAATACGAACAGAATTTGTTTGAACATTTTCTTCCCATCCCATTTTATTTGCAACATACTCTAACTGTTTATCTGACAAAAATCCATGTCCCTCAAAATCCTTATATTGCTGTAAAATAAGACTATTTAAAGCTACTATTTCTACAGTTCGTCCTGTAGACATTAATAATCTACGCCCACATGCCATATATTCATTAGGATTCAAATTATGAATCGAACTATAGAACTCCTTATATGCACTGATACTATCTGGGTTTTCTGAAACCATCTCAGGAACTCCATTTCCAAGCATCTCATTTTTACGCACAAAATCATGATTACCAGGGCAAAAAATTATATTTTCAGATATAAGTTTTCTTGTAAGATTCCTATTCAAATCAACAATAAATTCTTCTGCCTTGGTGAAACCCTCTGGATTTCCAAGTGATGTGATATCTCCTGTTATTATCAAGCCTCCCACTTTGTTAAGGTCATTATATGCGTTTCTAATATGTGCAGTTAAAGTTACATCTGTTTCCTTTGCCATTTTAACCTTAAAAACATCATCTGTTCCAAAATGCAAATCTGATAACCATAACAAAGTGTCACTGCCAGTTTCAAAATATTTGTCACTAAAGTCATGTGGCTCTACAACACTAGAATTTAATAATTGTATTTCATAATCAGAATCATCATTCTCATTATAGTTCCGCACAAACCATATTGTCCTGTTTTGCTGAATCATTTCCTTAATATTATAAACTCTTTTTCCATAAAATTTTTCATAATTAGAATGATTTTCTACGAATAGTGAATCTACATTCACATATGTATAATTCTTAACTTCATCAGCCTCACATTCTTCAATTTTATCAAATTTAAACCATGCATAATACTTTTGTTCATTATAATAATTGGGGGTACATTCCAATTCTGGCGATAATATCTTATCGCCTCCAGAACATTTTATATCAAGGCATTCAGCCTTATACAACTTTTCCTGTCCCGAATCCATAAGATAAAAATATTTTGGTTTGCTCTCAATTTCACCTTTTAGCACACAGAATTCTTCAAATGGGAGCTTCTCATTCCCCTTATTCCACCACCCCCACCAGACATATCCCTTTTTATCAATCATATCTTTATGTCTAGCTATAGTAACATTATTTTCAGTTACCAAATCTCTAAATCGTAAAATTACTGTTTTAAATTCCATTCAAACTCACCTTCATACTATCTTAAGTATTAACACTCATAAATTCCTTTATATAACAAACAATTTCATTATATAACCTCAAAATGCTTCAACGCATCCTTTATCGCTTCCACTTTCTCCGCCGTCGGATGCTTCCTCGGTTGTTTCAATTCTTCCACCGCATTAGGAGCATCGTACATCGGTAATCCTAAATCTCTCTTTACCTCTGCAATATATGCGGTATGTACTTTGAAGCCATATTTAGCTTCTACGTACTCCTTTATCATTTTGTAGGTCACTCGCTCTTTGGGCTTGTAGTTTTCTGCTCTTTTAGCAATATTATCAAGCGGAACTTTGCCCTCACCCTCGCCAAACTCAACTTTTACATTGATATGTCCATCTGGTTTTTTGTGGGAAAGCAGTACAACAGTCTCGACGTGATAAGTATTCGGAAACATATCCACGCAGCATATCTTCTCCACTCTATACCCTCTGTCCATAAATATCTGCAAATCCCTTGCCAGGCTTGTTGGTTTACATGAAATATAAACCATATTCTCAACACCATACTCTATGATTTTCCCGATAGCTTTCGGATGAATACCGTCTCGTGGTGGATCAAGAATTATATAATCCGGTTTTTCCTCTATCTCATCAAGCACCTTGAGCACATCACCTGCGATAAATTTACAGTTATCAAGACCATTAAGAGCTGCATTTTCCTTTGCTGCGCAAACTGCCTCCTCAACTATTTCGACACCTACTACTTCCTTACACACCGGTGCCATAAGCTGCGCGATGGTGCCGGTTCCGCTGTAGAGGTCGTAGACTGTTTTACCGTTTAGCGAATCCTTGTCATCTCCCAGGATAAACTCTCTCGCTGTCTCATAGAGCACCTCCGCTCCTAGTGAGTTGGTCTGGAAAAATGAGAATGGTGTGATTTTGAATTTCAGACCTAAGAGCTCCTCGTAGAAATATGAATCTCCGTAGAGCACCTCTGTGCCCTCGTTTTTGACCACATCTGCCACGCTGTCATTTTTTGTGTGTAAAACGCCCTTAAATATGCCGTCATAGTGCCTGGTCAAAAGCGCATATCTAAAGCCTGCGAGCAGCTCCTCCTCGTTGAAGCCCTCTGTCTGTGTGGTGGTGACAAGGTCTACTATGATTTCACCGGTTTTTGTTGCCTTTCTGACAAGCAGATGCCGCAGATAGCCCTTGTGTGTTGCTCTGTGGAAATATGGGATATTGTTTTTTGAAAAATAATCAAGTGTTGCCTTTAATATTGTCTTGAAATCCTCATCCACTATCTGACAGTCCGATACTGTCACAAGGTCATAAAAGCTTCCTCTTTTGTGCATGCCAAGCGCAAGAGGGCCATCCTTGTACTCATCACCGAAGGAAAATTCCATCTTGTTTCTGTATTCACTCTTTTTCGGACTTCCATGTATCCCTATAAACTCATATCCTGACTCTTCCTCAGTGCCGATGGCATCCGAAATGAGCTTTTTCACCTGGGTAAGTTTCATATCAAGCTGCTTTTCGTAAGGCACTGTCTGATATGTACAGCCCCCGCACATTCCAAAGTGAGGGCATGGCTCTTCTGTCTCCAGAGGCGATTTCTCAATTACCTCCATGAGTCTGCCCTCTGCCCTTTGATGCTTTACTTTATTTACAACAAATTCCACCTTCTGTCCCGGAATTGTATTTTTCACAATTACTCTGTCGCCGTCATCTGTAACAGCTATTCCCTTGTTTGGGAAGTCTACTCTTTCTACGGTTCCTGTTCCTCTAAATCCTTTTTTCATGTAATTCTTATCTCTCTTTATACTTTATTATTTCTTTGTATGCCTGACTGCAAATGCCTTGCTTCACACATAAAGAAAAATGAGGACTACATATGTAGCCCCCATTATCTAAAAACGATTATTTCTCTTCTTTAGTCTTTGGTGCCTCTTTTTCCTCTTCAGCATCATCATCGTCTTCATCCTCGAAGAAATCATCATCGAATTCATCATCATACTCATCATCGAAATCATCTAAATAATCCGGTGTGAAAAATCTGTAGATACCATATGCCGCTGCTGCAACAGCAACTAATACACCAATGATGGCAAATATGATAACAGCCTTGGAAGGCTTCTTGTCTTCCTCTTCTTTTTTGAGAAGGTCATTAAGCTTTGCCATGCTGAGCTTCTCTGCAAGCTTGTTGTCCTTTAATAATTCTTCAACTTTACTCATAATTCAATCCGCTCCTTTTCCAAAAGTAATTGTCAAATGCTATTTGTTAAATCCATTATAGCATATTATATCCAATTTTCCTATAAAAATTACAATAATTTTAGTCAATTTTTTTCAATTTGGCAAATGAAGCAAACATCTTTTTGGTACCGGCCTTGTCAAAGTCCACAGTGACCTCATAATCCCTGCCGCCTTCTACGATTGCCATGACCTCTCCCGCGCCAAACTTGATGTGCGATACCCTGTCTCCTACCTTATATGAAAGACCTCCGGTGGTATTAGCACTGGCAAAAGACTTCTGGTTGCTCACAGGTGTATAGACAGGTGTCCTTGTACGCTGTGTATTAAAGGTTGTCGCATACTCTGTGCCGTATGTAGGTGTCTTTTTGAAGGCCTCCTTAGCCTTTCTGTAGGTGCTCTGCGAATTTCTTTCAAGGTCATCATCACGGCGCTTTGGCTCATAGACCTCACCTGACATAAGCTCACGCGGAATCTCCTTCACAAATCGCGATACCTTGTTGAACTGTGTCTCTCCACGCACCATGCGCATACGCGCCGATGTGATGGTCAGATGCTCCTTGGCTCTCGTGATACCAACATAAGCAAGACGCCTTTCCTCCTCTATCTCGCTTGTCGCATCATCACTCGTGATTGACATATAGCTTGGGAAAAGACCATCCTCCATGCCCGCCAGATACACATTCGGAAACTCAAGTCCCTTAGCACTGTGCAGAGTCATAAGAACCACATAGTCGCTGTTTTCGTCAAGCCCGTCTATATCGGCTACAATCGCTACCTCCTCCAAAAAGCCACTGAGAGTAGGATTCTCCTCCCCCTGCTCGTAATCAACAGCCTTGTTTATAAGCTCATCAATATTCTCAATACGCTGCTCTGCTTCATCCGTGCCCTCAGCCTTCAGCTCATCGACATAGCCGGTCTCATCGATTATTGCCTGTATGAGCTGCGAAACCGAATCCATCTCGGCTCTCGCACGAAGTGACTGTATAAACATCACAAAAGGCTTTATCTTGCCTGCTGACCTCGCCATGCCCGGCACCTCATCGACATAGCGCAGTGCCGTATAGAAATCTATTCCCTTCTCAATGGCATAGTCTGTCACCTTATTGATGCTTGTAGCTCCGATGCCGCGCTTTGGCACATTTATTATTCGCTTTACCGCAAGGTCATCATGGCCATTGTCAATAGTCTTTAAATATGCAAGGATATCCTTTATCTCTTTTCTGGCATAGAAATTCACGCCGCCGACAATCTTGTATGGTATGTTGGCTGCAATAAATTTCTCCTCGAAGAGACGCGACTGTGCGTTGGTTCGGTAAAGCACAGCACAGTCCTTATAGCGCGCCTCACCCTTTCTCACGAGTCTCGCTATCGAACGCGCCACATAATCCGCTTCCTCGAAGCCACTCTCAAGCTGTTCAAAGGTAATCCTGTCTCCGGCTCCGTTGTCAGTCCAAAGGCGCTTGTCCTTTCTACCCACGTTGTTGGAAATGACGCTGTTGGCGGCATCTAGGATATTCTGGGTAGACCTGTAATTCTGCTCAAGCTTTATGACCTTTGCATCTTCAAAATGCTTCTCAAAGTTTAAGATATTGTAGATATTGGCACCTCTGAACTTGTAAATGGACTGATCATCATCACCAACCACACACAGATTCTTATACTTCATGGCAAGAAGCCTGATAAGCTCAAACTGCACGGTGTTTGTGTCCTGATACTCATCCACCATGATATATCTGAAGCGCTCCTGATAGTAATCCAGCACCTCTTTATCCAGCTTAAAAAGCTCTACTGTCTTCACAAGCAAATCATCAAAATCGAGTGCGTTATTCTGCTTTAGGGCATTCTGATACTCCTTGTATACAAGTGCCTGCTTGCGCTTCACGAAGTCACCTGTGAAGCGGTTTTCAAACTCTATCGGATCAATCATCTCATCCTTTGCAGATGAAATGACATTTAAAAACATCTTTTCCTTATACATCTTGGTATCTATCTCAAGACGCTTGCAGATGTCCTTCATCAGAGCCTTCTGGTCGTCAGCATCATATATGGTAAAATTCGTGTCATATCCCAGCCTGTCAATATACCTGCGCAGTATACGCACACATGTCGAATGGAATGTAGAAACCCATATGCTTTCCGAACCATAGCCCACCATATCATCAATTCTCTCACGCATCTCTCCCGCAGCCTTGTTTGTAAAGGTGATTGCCATGATATTGTAAGGATTGACGCCACACTCATCTATCAGGTAGGCAGTCCTGTATGTAAGAACCCTGGTCTTGCCACTGCCTGCCCCCGCTAAAATAAGAAGCGGTCCCTCTGTGGTCAAAACGGCCTCCCTTTGCTGTTCATTCAACATATCTAAGTTCATCTGTTTTCCTCTCAATTCTCCAGTCTTTTACAGGCACACATACCATAAATACAAAAATAATTTATTTACAGCATATCACAAACATATGTTTTGTACAACCCAATATGAGAAAATTCAAAAAAAACTTGTCATATAGTTTTCAATACTATATAATAAAAGCCTGAGGTGATGATATGGAGAATGACGTTAAAGAATTTTTATCAGAATTATTAAAGCAGCTTAAATCAATAGATTACATAAAGCCGGAGGATATACCAAATATTGATTTGTACATGGATCAGGTCACAACCTTCATGGACGAGCAGCTCGCTGCATCAAAGCGCTATGAAAGCGACAAACTCCTTACCAAGACAATGATAAACAACTATGCCAAAAACAATCTGCTCCCTTCTCCGGACAAGAAAAAGTATTCTAAGGAGCATGTGCTCACACTGCTTTTTATATATTATTTCAAAAATATATTGAGCATCAACGATATCCGCTCAATTCTTAATCCGCTTACCGAGAAGTATTTCGACAATGATGACGGATTTACGATGCAGGATGTCTATACTGAGGTTTTCAGCTTAGAGGCGGAGGAATCGCAAAAGCTCCTAAAGGATCTCGGCAAGAAATACAAGATTGCCGGTGAAACATTTGAGAATTTTCCTGATGAGGATCAGAAATTTCTTCACACATTCAGCTTTATCTGCATGCTGAGCTTTGATGTCTACATCAAGAAAATGCTGATTGAGCGCATGATTGACAATCTAAATGAAGAAAAAGAGGCTTCTTCCCATGAAAATACACATTCTGGAAAGGAAAGTAAAAAAACAGGCTCAAATTAATGAGCCTGTTTTTTCCCCCTATGATAAACTAATCCTCTTTGTCAGAGCCATCCTCCATGCGTGAAAAAACCATATCATATCCATCGTTGCCGTAGTTTAATGATCTGTTCACACGGCTGATTGTGGCTGTGGAAGCCCCGGTCTTTTCTGCTATATCAAGATATGTCTTCTGCTCTCTAAGCATCTTTGCCACTTCAAATCTCTGTGATAGAGAAAAAAGCTCATTTACAGTACAAACATCCTCAAAAAATGTATAACACTCTGCTCTATCCTTGAGACACAAAATAGCATCAAACAAATGGTCTACTGCTTCTGTTTTTAGATTCTTGCTCATCGTGTTCTCCTTTTTCATGCGATTTATTTACTTTTAATTTTAACATATTAAAGTTTTAAAGTAAACAGCTTTCTTGCAATTAAATTATGATATGTTATACTAATGTTACTATCGCCTAATAAATCAGAATGGAGTAAATTGAAAATGAAAAAAGTAGGATATTTCTTTTACACATTTGTCCCACTGCTTGCAGTTGAGGCAATTCAGACTATCGCCTTATTCTTTATGATGGGCATGGGAGTGTTTGGACAGGGTTTTGTCGGAAAACTTGCTTTTCCGTCTGCAAACGTATCGGACCGCCTTGAAAAGACATTTACCTCTGTAAATTTTAACATGATGATTATGGTCATCTATGCACTCATTACCATTGCGATTTTTGGCATGTGGTACTATGCCAGATACGAAGGTAATTTTCTTCCATCCCCTAAGAAAACCTTCAATCCCATGATGCTAGTGGCAATCGTCATACTCGTGCCGGGTACACAGTTTGCTGCCAATTTCATCGCTAACTTAACCGGCTACATCCGTCCCGACTGGCTGCAACAGTACAATAAGCTTTTTGAGACATCAGGCATCACAGATACCACCTTTGTGACAGTACTTTATTCTGTAATACTGGCGCCAATCTGTGAGGAGCTTATATTCCGCGGTGTAACCATGCGCTGTGCCAGAAAGGCTTTGCCATTTGCTCTTGCCAATCTGATGCAGGCTGCACTTTTCGGACTGTTCCATCTCAACTGGATTCAGGGCATATATGCCTTTGCACTTGGCATAGTGCTCGGATATGTGTGCGAACGCGGTGGCTCTATTTACTACTCTATGGGGCTTCATCTGCTTTTCAACCTTTGGGGCACACTTTCAGGATTTTTCCCTGATCCCGGTAATAGTGTAGTGGTCTTTGTGGTTGTGATTGCTGTTACAATTGTTTCACTGGTGGCCGGATTTGTACTGTTTAACAAAGGACGAAGAAAGCTCCCCATAAATTCTACAGGAATATAGACACGCCCGCCAGACTTACTATCATCATAATCATGCCGGCAAGCAGTACTCCAAGCATGACAGCGGCAACTGTTGACTTGAAATCCATATCAAGGATACTTGCAGCAAGTGTTCCTGTCCATGCACCTGTTCCCGGAAGTGGGATACCTACGAAAAGTAAAAGTGCAACAAACAGACCTCTTCCGGCCTTTGCCTGAAGCTTCTTGCCGCCCTTCTCTCCTTTTTCAAGGCAGAAGCTGAAGAACCTTCCAATAATTGGTTTGTCTGCTCCCCAGATGAGAACCTTTCTTGCAAAAAGATAAATAATCGGTACCGGAAGCATATTTGCAATGATACAAACGAT
>ULLY01007243.1_pt1 | contig 9788 bp, 5 predicted proteins | sample 1951521 | NCBI WGS metagenome assembly ULLY01 (sample SAMEA4835537, study PRJEB28245) | human gut metagenome | biome: gut microbiome; material: fecal sample | place: Denmark | collected 2008 | reverse complement strand
ATTGAGGATTGTATCCATGATCTGATCAAGCTGTGTACAAAGATCCTCAGTGATGAGCCTCTGTTTTTCCTAATTAATTCCTATACAACAGGTCTGGCACCGGCAGTTCTTACTTATATGTTGTCTACTGAATTGAAGAAGTTCGGCGGACATGTGGACTCTCAGGAGATCGGGCTTCCGGTAAGCTCTAACGGACTGGTTCTTCCATGTGGTGCTTCTGGAAGATGGGAGGCGTAGAAAGGTTTCCTTTTGTTTGTCATTGACGGAAAACTGCTTTTTAGCCGAATCAGTTAAGTCTCCTGCAGAGATTGTGAAAAGCAATTTCACATGAGTTCAATTTGAACTGTTTGGCGAGATGGGAGGAAACGTGATTATGAAGGAACTTAATTTAAAACATGAAGCCAAGCGTTACGGCTGTGCGGTTCTGGCTGCAACGATCATGGCGTTGAATATTAAGACATTTGTTCGTGCAGGCGGCCTTTTTCCGGGAGGATTTACAGGACTTACTCTGTTGCTTCAGAACATTTTTCAGACATTTATGGGGATTGCAGTTCCGTATACGCTGATTAATGTACTGCTGAACTCTATTCCTGTATTTATCGGTCTGAAATTTATCGGAAAGAAATTTACCATCAGTTCTGTCTGTGTGATTGTGCTTTCCGGTCTGCTTACAGATATTATTCCCAGTCAGCCGATCACTTATGATACATTGCTGATCAGTATCTTTGGCGGTTTGATCAATGGCTTCTGTATCAGTCTCTGTCTGATCGGTAATACCAGTACAGGTGGAACGGACTTTATTGTGATTTATTTTTCCGAGAAAAATGGCAGGGATATCTGGAATTATATCCTGTGTGGAAATGCAGTGATCCTGACAGTGGCAGGTTTGCTCTTTGGATGGGACAGAGCGCTTTACTCTATTATCTTCCAGTTTACTTCTACTCAGGTGATTCAGATGCTGCATCAGAGATATAAGAAGCATACGCTGTTCATTATCACGAAGGAGCCGTATCAGATTTATGAGGAGATTTTCAAACTTACCAATCATACGGCGACACGTTTTGAAGGTACCGGATGTTACACAGACGAGAAGACCAGTATGATCTATTCTGTAGTCTCTACAGAAGAAGCAAAATATCTGGTAAAGAAGGTACATGAGATCGATCCGAAGGCTTTTGTAAATATTATCAAAACCGATTACATAAACGGAAGATTTTACCAAAAAACAGATTATTAATTACTTGTATTCCCTTTCTGTGAGCGTATAATACAGGATATAAGGAATCTGTTCGTTCATGGAGTTTGTACTTAAAATTGGATGAACAGTAACCGGCACACAAGGAGGGTGATATATATGGGTAATGCAACAGAAAGCACACTTCCTCACGGCAATACCTCAGGCTATGACCGCAAAGCCTGCAGGACATGCGCCTGTTCCACCTGTTATGAGCAGGAGTTCTGCGACAGATGCAGTTCCTGTCAGAATCAGTCACGGAAATTAGACAGGTGCAATGCTTACGAGGGGGCATATAACTATTAACCTCAACATATCCCTATCTGCTGCAAAATAATAAACAGTGGATGGGGATTTCTTTATAAAAAACAGTTATTATATTATAAGTATAAGCAATGTTTTTCTATAGCAAACCTCTTAATCAATATGCATTATTTACGAGGGTTGCTATAAGTTTACAGATTCATAAGATGTATCTGATATAATAATTCTGTTACCTACTGATATAAACTTTCCGTAAGTTCTTTTGCTGATGAACTTTGCTATAGAATTTTTTGGGGGATGGCAGAAGGTTGAATGGTTACAAAAGAACAATTATTTACAGGAGAAGAAAAAATATGATCGTATATCACTATTGCAGTTTAGAATCATTGAATTCTATTTTGAAAAATCGTTCCCTCCGTCTGACAAATATCCTGAAATCCAATGATTCCATGGAGATCAGCTGGATCTGCAGGTATTATGACGCAGAATTTAAAAGAGCTTATGAAAATGCTTCAGATTTATTCAGATCAAAGATTTCATCAGAGAGATTGATGGGATATGTGAAACTGTTTACAGATGAATTTTTCAATGAAAATCATGCAGACTTCAGATATTATGTAACCTGTTTTTCGTATCAGAATGATCTGCTTAGTCAGTGGCGGGGATATGCGGATGACGGGCGCGGAGCTGCCATCGGATTTGACCTGGATGTATTAAAAGAAGTTGTAACGGTTTCTCCGGAGATTTCAAAGCCGTCAATTGTGTCATTACATAAGATCAGTTATTCTGAAACAGAGCAGAGAGAAGTTGTACATCAGATAGTGCATGAATTGGTTGATGAAATCGAGAAGATATTACAGAAAGAAGAACAATGTCGGGAAAGCATTGAGGAAAAGCAGGATTATGAAATAGAAGTACTGGATAAAGTCATGAACTGTTTTGAGAAAAAGTTTTTGAAATTATTTCAGGAATCTGTTTACATGAAAAATCCGTTTTTCAGAGAGGAAAGCGAAATCCGATTGTGCGAGTTTTCGCCGAAACAGTTTCTGATGGGAAGAGAAGTTGAACTTTCTCTCGGTGCACGTTTATATAACTATTCCTACTATGTAAAAGAAAGTCAGCTGATATCTTATGTGGATTTTGATTTTTCAGATTGCCTTGACCAGCTGATAAAGGAACTCGTTATAGGGCCAAAGTGTCTGATGTCAGAGAGAGACATGGAATATTATCTGACAACGCTCGGTCTGTCGAATTGTCGGGTAAAGAAATCGCAGGGGACATATCGGTAATATATTTATAGCAATTCCCTTATATGGGCATATCAGACATCATGGAAAGGCAGATGAAAGACATGAAAAGAAAATTACCATTCAGAAAAGTGGCGGTATTTCTGATACTGGCATTATTTCTGACAGCAGGCATCAGTATGCGTGCAGTTACCGTAAATGCAGCTACATATGTGAAACAGGACAGAACCTCCGTCAGCATCACATCGAAGAAAACGGGATGGCAGAAAATAAACGGAGATTACTATTTTTATAATTCAAAGGGGCGTCTGATCTGCGGTTCTTTTAAGTATAAAGGTTATTATTACTACAGTATTGCCAACGGCAAACGTTTCACCGGGTGGATGAAGCGTTCCGGTAATAAATACTATTACAATCGCAAAAATGGTGCCATGTTCCGCAATCGCTGGGCAACAGGTGATAAATATACCTATTATTTCAATGAATCCGGCGTGGCAATTGCCAGGCAGTGGCTTACTCAGAATGGAAAAAAATACTATTTCCTCAGCAATTCCACCATGGCAAAGGGCTGGCAGAAGATAGGAAAATATTATTACTATTTCAGCAAGAAAACAGGAGTGATGGCAAAAAATACCTGGATAGGTAAATATTATGTAAACAGCAAAGGGCAGCGTGTAAAATCTTCAGATACTAAACCGACAAATACTAAACCAACAGTTACTCAAAGCGGCAATACTTACGAATACAAAAGCAGCACTCTTAATATTAAACTTGAACGCAAATCAGTCCATGGAATTTCCTACTGGGCAGCACATATAAAGACATCCAATGCCAAACAGCTGAAATCCGCCCTCTCCAACGGAACTTATGGCGGATCCCGACAGACAACCTCTGATGCAGTATCCTCAAATGGAGGCATTATCGGAGTAAACGGCAGTGCTTTCGACTATGGTACAGGAAAACCATCCCCCCTTGGCATGTGCATCAAAAACGGGATTATCTATGGTGATTACATGACCAGTTATTCAGTCATGGCAGTAAAGAAAGACGGAACCATCTATACTCCGGCACAGGGACTTATGGGAAAAAATCTTCTTGCAGCCGGTGTAAAAGATACATATAATTTTGGTCCGGTTCTTATTAAAGATGGCGAAGCCCAGCTTCCATGGGCTGAAACAGAAAAATATTATCCACGTACAGCGGTAGGAATGGTAAAGCCCAACGATTATGTACTCCTTGTAACAGATACCGGCAGCTATAATGGTCTTAATCACTGGGATATGGTGGATATTTTCAAATCCTACGGCTGTACTTATGCTTACAACCTGGATGGAGGCGGTTCTGCAACCCTGTACTTTAATGGAAAAGTAATGAACAAACTTATCGGCAATACTCAGCGTCCATGCGCAGACTTCCTTTATTTCACCCGATAATCCTTTTCCAGATAAGAATCCCGTCTGCTTGCACATGCTGCCAAAGCCCAGCACACAAGAATCAGCAGCCCGATTCCCATAGCCAGCACAGCAAGCAGGATTATGATAATTGCGTGGATAAACATAGACATGGATGACCTCCTTTCACAGTCATTCGGTTATGAACTGAGCAGCGAAGCAGATGATTTTATCCGCCTGACTTGTCTCATTCACTGACTTGGATAAAAATGGATGTTGTATAAGGAGTAATAAAAAGATATCAGGATGACCTGACAAGAACAATTAAGACAGTTAAAAGATCTGTTAACTGATTTAAATATACGCTGTCACACTCAAAAAAGCAAGCCGAAACTTTCGAGGGATTTCGACTTGCTTTTTGGCTAATTATTTACGAGGCTTGTTATAAGTATCAGAGAAAGATGTTACGGCAATCCGGAATGAATTTGGGTTACGTTACTGAGAACAGAGGGAACAGTAACGATTGTTTTGGTAAAATATTAACAATTCAATAAAAACACTTGACAACCCTACTTTACCATACTAAAATGTAAAAAGCAAAAAAACTGTTGCCGTAGGAAAAACAAATGATTGCCCTATACGGAAAAAGGGACATCCTTCCATGGCAGAACAAGGAGGAATATTATGAAAAAATACAGCGACATGAGCAAAGAAGAACTGCTTACACTCAAAGCACAGCTGGATAAAGAATACGCAGATATCAAAGCAAAGGGCTTAGCTCTCGATATGTCACGTGGAAAACCGTCAGCAGACCAGCTCGATCTCTCAATGGGATTAATGAACGTATTAAGCAGCGATTCAGACCTCAAGTGCGAAACAGGAGTAGACTGCCGTAACTACGGTGTTATCGACGGAATCCCGGAAGCTAAACGCCTCCTTGGAGAAATGTCCGAGGTAGATCCGGACCACATCATCATCTACGGAAACTCAAGCTTAAACGTTATGTTTGACAGCATTGCACGTTCTATGACACAGGGTGTAATGGGAAATACCCCATGGTGCAAACTTGATAAGGTAAAATTCCTCTGTCCTGTACCGGGATATGACCGCCATTTCAAGATTACAGAATTTTTCGGAATCGAAATGATCAACGTGCCAATGACACCACAGGGACCGGACATGGATATGGTAGAGAAGCTTGTCAGTGAAGACGCATCCATCAAAGGAATCTGGTGTGTGCCGAAATACTCCAACCCACAGGGATATACTTATTCAGCAGAAACAGTAGAGCGCTTTGCGCATCTGAAACCGGCAGCACCTGATTTCCGTATCTACTGGGATAACGCATACAGCATTCATCATCTCTATGATGACAATCAGGACTTCCTTGTAGAAATCCTTGAAGCATGTGCAAAAGCAGGAAATCCTGATCTTGTATATAAATTTACATCAACATCAAAAGTCAGCTTCCCGGGTTCCGGTATTGCAGCAGTTGCAGCTTCCAAAGCAAACCTGGAAGATTTCCGCAGCTACATGCAGATTCAGACAATCGGACATGACAAATTAAACCAGTTACGTCATGTAAAATTCTTCAAAAATATCGACGGTCTTCATGAACACATGAGAAAACATGCGGCAATTCTCCGTCCGAAATTTGAAATGGTCCTTAACACACTGGACAGAGAACTTGGCGGTCTTGGAATCGGCGAGTGGACAAAACCACATGGTGGATACTTCATTTCCTTTGATTCAATGGAAGGATGTGCAAAAGCTATTGTTGCCAAGGCAAAAGAAGCAGGTGTTGTACTTACAGGAGCAGGCGCAACTTATCCATATGGAAAAGATCCGAAAGACTCCAATATCCGTATTGCACCAAGCTTCCCGACTCCTGAGGATCTTGGAAAAGCAGCAGAAGTATTCGTACTCTGTGTTAAACTTACAAGTGTAGAGAAACTACTGGCTACTGTTCGCTGATAATATCCCGCGAGGTGTTTTTTGTGAGCGAAGATCACAGAAACCCGGAGACATACCGCGCGAATTTATGCAATTAGCATAAATTCTGTGCATCGCGAAGCGTGTTACTGTGAACGGAGTGAACAGTAACACTACTGGAAAACGCATAAAAGAGAATAATCGTATTTACTTTCTGGATAAATAATGTGATAATAAAACTGCCCGGCATAACTTCTTGCCGGGCGGTTGCTGTTTATAAAAAAGAAAGGAGAGGATGTCGTGAGCAGCAGAAAGAAAATCATGATCACCCTGATCATAATCTTGCTCCTGCTGACTGCCGGAGTATATGGATATGGTGTATACTATTTCACAGAGCATTTCTTACCGGGATCAATGGTAAACGGATTCAACTGTTCCTATATGACAGTATCCCAGTCAGAAGAATTGTTTACGCAGAAGGAGGGAGCATATGTTCTTACTATTGACACCAGAAATAACGGGCAGGAAAGTATCACAGCAAAACAGGCGGGACTTTCCTATGACTCAGATGGAAGTGTTGATAAACTGATCAGAAATCAGGATCGTTTTACATGGTTTCTTGCTTTTAATCAGCACAGGAATTATGAGGTGTCCTCCTCCATTAAATATGATGAGCAGAAGACAGAGGCTGCCATTTCCGAACTGAAATGTATGCAGCAGGAGAATATGACAGAGCCTTCGGATGCTCATATAGAAGAGAAAGACGATAAGTTTGTAATTGTTCCTGAGCAGGAGGGAACTGCACTGAAACCAGAAAAAACAAGTCAGGATATTATAGATGCTCTTGTCACAGGACGAACGCCGGTTGATCTGGAAGCAGATGGATGCTACAAAGAACCGAAAGTTTATCAGAGTGATGAAACTCTGACGAAGAATTGTGAACTGATAAACAAACTTACGGATGTAGTGATAACCTATGATTTTGACGATTGCACAGAGACAGTAGACAGAGATATGATCAAAAACTGGCTCACAACAGATGAAAACGGTCTTTATACACTTGACAAAAAGCAGATAGAAGCATATATCAGTGAACTGGCGGCTAAATATGATACGGTTGGAACAGAGAGAACATTTAATACATATGATGGTCGTGAGATTACTGTCAGCGGAGGGAATTATGGCTGGCAGATCGATCAGAAAGCGGAGCTGAAAGAACTTACAGAACTGATAAAAAACGGAGAAACCCAGGTCAGAGAACCTGTTTATTCCCATGAAGGTCTGGTCAGGAAAACAAATGATATCGGATATACGTATATAGAGATTGACCTGACGGCCCAGAGAATGGTATTCTATAAAGATGGAACGCCGACTGCGGATGCGCAGATCGTATCCGGAAATCCATTCGTGCCCAACTGTGCAACTCCTGTGGGATGTTATACAATAGGTGAAATGAAGAGCGGATGTACAGTGAACGGAGAGGACTATCCTTCTGCTGTAAATTACTGGATCCCATTCGATGGAAATCTGGGGATCAGTGATGCTCCATGGAGAATGGATTTCGGAGGACAGCTTTATGAATTTGAAGGCACACATGGAAGCATCTGTGCACCATCCGATCAGGTGCAGATCATTTTCAGCAATGTTGAGAAGAATACACCGGTTGTTATTTATGAATAAAGGAGAAAAATGATGAAGATTGTAGTATTAGCGGGGGGAACAAGTACAGAACGTACTGTCTCCATTACATCAGGAACAGGAATATGTAAGGCATTACGACAGAAAGGACATCAGGCGATTCTTGTGGATATTTTCTGCGGCATTGAGAATGTGGATCGGGAGAATCCGTTTCCGTCAGAGTATGATGTGGACGCAGCATCAGAATATATGTCAGCATTTAACGACAGGATTGAACAGATGAAAAAAGAGAGAAGAAGCTTCTTCGGACCAAACGTGCTGAAACTCTGCGAGGCGGCTGACATTGTTTTCTTGGGACTTCATGGTGCGAACGGAGAAGATGGAAAAGTACAGGCAACATTTGACCTGATGGGAATCAAATATACAGGAACCGGATATTTAAGCAGTGCCCTGGCAATGGATAAGGGAATCACCAAGCAGATGTTCCTGATGAATAATGTACCAACACCGCGGGGAGTGTCTATGGTAAAAGAAGAAATGACCACAGATCTGAAAGCACTTGGAATGGAATTTCCTGTAGTTGTAAAAACCTGCTGTGGAGGTTCCAGTGTAGGTGTTTATATTGTGAATGATCAGGCCGAATATGAGCAGGCTCTCAAAGACGCTTATTCTTATGAAAATGAAGTCGTGATCGAAGAATATATAAAAGGACGTGAATTTTCAGTAGCGGTTGTGGACGGAAAAGCTTATCCGATCATCGAAATTGCTCCGCTTCAGGGATTCTATGATTATAAGAATAAATATCAGGCCGGCTCTACGATTGAGACCTGTCCTGCCGAAATTTCACCGGAACTCACAGAGAAAATGCAGCATTATGCGGAAGCAGGAGCCAAAGCTCTGTTTATGGAAGGATACTGCCGTCTTGATTTCATGATGAAGGAGAATGGAGATATGTATTGTCTGGAAGCAAATACTCTTCCCGGAATGACACCAACCAGTCTGATTCCGCAGGAGGCAAAAGTTCTGGGAATCGACTATCCGACTTTATGTGAGAAACTGATTAAAGTTTCCATGAAAAAATATCCGACGCAGGATTTCACACTATAGAGCGTGTCTGCAGTAATTTATAGAATTGTTATAGATGCATTATTAAGAGAATTGCTATAACAGGAAAGAAGATATAAAAAATATTATGAAAAACTTAACTCTTGAAAATATCGCCCGCGTATGCGGCGGTACTTATTATGGTCCGGCTGATAAATTACAGGAAGAAGTAATGTCTGTTATCACAGACAGCAGAAAAGCAGAAGAAGGATGTCTGTTTGTACCTATTGTGGGGGAACGTGTAGATGCCCATAAATTTATCCCACAGGTAATGGAAGCAGGGGCACTGGCAACCTTGTCGGAACGGGTGCTTGATAACGCTGATTTTCCTTATATCGCAGTAGAATCTTCTCTTCAGGCAGTGAAAGATATTGCAGAGTTTTATTTAAAGCAGCTTCAGATCCCGGTTGTGGGAATTACAGGAAGTGTTGGTAAGACAAGTACAAAAGAAGTGATCGCATCTGTTCTGAACCAGAAATACCATACTCTGAAAACACAGGGCAACTTTAACAATGAACTTGGTCTGCCTCTCACAGTTTTTCGTCTGCGTGATGGAGATGAAATTGCAGTTCTGGAAATGGGAATCAGTGATTTCGGTGAGATGACCAGACTTGCGCAGATTGCAAGACCGGACACCTGCGTGATCACGAATATCGGTACCTGCCATCTGGAGAATCTGGGAGACAGAAATGGTGTTCTGAAAGCAAAGACAGAGATTTTTAAATTCCTCAGACCGGAGGGACATATTGTATTAAATGGCGATGATGACAAGCTTATCACAGTAAAAAAATATGAAAAGATAAAACCTGTATTTTTCGGAATGAGTAATGAATGTCAGGTTTACGGTGATAAGATTGTAAGCAGAGGTTTAAAGGGAATGACCTGCACCATTCATCTGGGGGATACTGCATTTACAGTTGATATCCCGATGCCGGGGCGCCATATGGTATATAATGCGCTGGCAGCAGCTGCAGTTGG
>ULLY01008881.1_pt1 | contig 9955 bp, 9 predicted proteins | sample 1951521 | NCBI WGS metagenome assembly ULLY01 (sample SAMEA4835537, study PRJEB28245) | human gut metagenome | biome: gut microbiome; material: fecal sample | place: Denmark | collected 2008 | reverse complement strand
GGCGGCAGTCACAGCGGCAAAATGCGGTAACGATTTGCTCTGTTGTTCATCTGTCGATACCCAATATCCCGCAGTTCTTGAGGCTGTTCAAAACGGTGAAATTTCCGAAGCTCAGGTTGACGCATCCGTAAAGCGAATCCTGAAATGGAAACAAAATCTCGGCATTTTTAATATTGACACCTATCAGAAAAAAGTCAAATCAACCGAACCAACGGATACCGTTGGAAGTGAGGAGTGAAAAGTTAATAGCTGTTAGGTGCGGTCGGGAAGATAATTTGAATCGTTTATATCATGTTTTGCCCGAGTATGCGACTGCAAAAATCCTTATGGTAAAACATAAAACACCCCGAAGATTAAGTTCTTCGGGGTGTTCTGTTTGTAAATGAGTGTCAAAATATATCGACACATTTCAACAAATGTGATATACTGATTGTGCTGTTGACTCTTTCCGGCAGGAAGGAGGTGTAACCTAATGGATTTTTTTACATCATTTTTACTATCTGTTGGAGCAAGTGTAGTTGCCTACTATATTTGCAAGTGGTTGGATAGATAGTAACTTCAACAGCCAACCTATGAAGAAACCCTCGAAGTCGGTAGCTTCGAGGGTTTCGTTTTGCCCAATGGACTATTTACATCATTTTGCCTACAATTATTGTAGCACACATTTCTGTGCATTTCAAGTATATGCAGAAAAATAATTATTATTCCTGATTAGAATTATTTAACGCTTTCACAAGCAAAGATTCAAAGCTCTTTTCAAAGTTTTCGTCATCTTGTTTTGTACGCTTTTTCGGTCCTTTAATGTGATGCTTGCCGTTTGACATTCTCGCCTTTTTGGCAAGGTGTCTGTCCATAAGCAGACCGCCTATGTTATCATCTGAGAAAATTTTTCCCGACTGATGAATACAGTACGCACCCTTTCCAAGCACAAGTGCCGCAACTCCGTAATCCTGAGTTACCACAATGTCGCCCTTTTTACAAAGGTTGACAAGCGCCAAATCAACTGCGTCTGCACCTGCACCGATAATTTTTATCTCGCTGTAATCTGACTTTAGAACATGGTTTGTGTCACACAAAAGCACAACGGGAACATTGTGACTTTTTGCAATCCTTTCAACCGATTTTACAACAGGGCAGGCATCCGCATCAACAAGAACAGTTATACCGTTCATTATTTTTCCTCAATCTTAATTGAGTTGATAACAGGCTGATTTTTCTTTTCAACAGTACCGTTTGAATCTGTAACAGGTGTGTCCTCGCAAATTTTATCAACAATATCCATACCCTTTGTTACCTTGCCGAATGCAGCGTACTGACCGTCAAGATATGTGCTGTCAGCCTGAACAATAAAGAACTGTGAGCTTGCACTGTCGGGTTCATTTGAACGAGCCATTGAGATAACGCCTCTTGTATGTGAAAGGTTGTTTTCAACACCGTTCTGAGCAAATTCGCCCTTGATTGTTTTTTCACTGCCGCCTGTACCGTTGCCAAGGGGATCACCGCCCTGAATCATAAAGCCGGTAATGATTCTGTGGAAAGTAAGACCGTCATAAAAGCCGTCTTTTGCAAGGTCAACAAAGTTCTTGACTGTAATCGGAGCAAGCTCCTCATAAAGCTCAACTTCAATTTTACCGTAGTCTTTAACATCAATAATTGCTGTGTAGCTTGACTTGTAGTCGGTTGTGTCTGTGCCTGCGGATGTTGTTTCTTCGTTTGAAACTGCGGAAGTAGCTTTTGACGAAGAACTGCTCTCTGTGTCACCGCCACAACCGCTCATTAAAAAGCAGGTGCAGAGAATAACTGCGGCAACCATAATTGCTGAAATCTTTTTAATTTTTGTCATTTTCAAATTCCTTTCGTAAATAAACTTAATTTATTTTAGCATTATTATGTCTGTAAATCAACCTGAATTGACACAAAAATATAAATGTGTTAAAATTTTTTGTATGTGAAATACCGACAAAAGGGGAATGTGGCTTGAAAAATAATGAAATAACCGATATTACTTCAAAACGCAGATTGTTTGAGCTTAATCTCGGTGATGTCCGAAAGTACCGTGACCTTGTTATGCTGTTCGTAAAGCGTGATTTTAAAAATTCCTACAAGCAAACCGTACTTGGCCCGTTGTGGATAATAATAAAGCCGTTCCTTTCAACATTTGTTTTTACCGTAATTTTCGGTATGATTGCCAATATCTCAACTGACGGAATGCCTCAATTCCTGTTTTTTATGGCAGGCAATATTTTGTGGTCTTTTTTTTCAAGCTGTCTTAACGGCAGTTCATCAACCTTTATCGGCAACGCAAGGCTGTTCGGCAAGGTGTATTTTCCAAGGCTCGTAATGCCGTGCGCAAACATAATTTACAACACAATCGGTTTTTTGATTAACTTTGTAATGTTCTTTATACTTGTTCTTATATATATGTTTACGGGCTCAAATGTTCACCCGAATTTATGTGCATTGCTTATGCCTTTGATTCTGCTTTCTTCGGCACTTTTAGGCACAGGCTGCGGACTGATTGTTTCGTCTGTAACGACAAAATACCGTGACCTCGGTGTGCTTGTTTCATTCGGAGTAACATTGTGGATGTATATTACTCCTGTTGTTTATCCTGTTTCTCAGGTGTCGGATTCATTCCGTCCGCTTGCACTCTTAAATCCTGTTGCTCCGCTAATTGAAACATTCCGTTACGGATTCTTAGGCAGCGGAACATTTCCGTGGCAATATCTCATATTGAGCTTTGCTGTTACGGCAGTCGTTCTTCTGTTAGGAATAATCGTCTTTAATAGGGTAGAAAAGAATTTTATAGATACGGTATGATGTCATGACTGAAATGAATGAAAATTGCGTAATAAAAATTGAAAATCTTTCAAAAGAATACCGACTCGGTGCAATCGGTTCGGGAACTCTCCGTCATGATTTGCAGAGTTGGTATGCAAAAAAAAGAGGTAAAGAAGATCCGAATCAGAGAATCGGTGCCAAACAATATACGAAAGGCGACACATTTTTAGCACTTGACGGTGTGAACCTTGAGGTAAACCGTGGAGAACGCATAGGAATTATAGGCGCTAACGGTGCAGGCAAGTCAACTCTGTTAAAGGTTTTATGCAGAATCACCTCTCCGACAGACGGCAGAGTGCGTTTCAGGGGACGAATTGCCAGTATGCTTGAGGTCGGAACAGGCTTTCATGCTGAGCTTACCGGCAGGGAAAACATCTACCTTAACGGTGCAATCCTCGGAATGACAAAGAAAGAGGTCGCTTCAAAAATAGACAGTATTATTGAATTTTCAGAGTGCGAAAAATTCATTGACACGCCCGTAAAGCGTTATTCATCGGGTATGTTCGTAAAGCTTGCGTTTGCTGTTGCGGCACACCTTGATGCAGAAATCATGATTATGGACGAGGTGCTTGCTGTCGGAGATATGCACTTTCAGAAAAAGTGTATCGGGAAAATGCGTGACCTTGCAACCGAGGAGGACAGAACTGTCCTCTATGTTTCACACAATATGAGTACTATTCGTGACCTTTGCGACAGGTGCATAGTTCTTGACCACGGCAAAATTGTTTTTGACGGCGATGTTGAAGACGCTGTAAAAATCTATCTCGGAAGTGCAAACGAAAATTTCCGTGCCATTGAATATGTCGGAAACGAACACAAGCATCATGCCGACAGAAACGACCTATGTCTGCAATTTGCCGGATATAACGGCAAAGAGGATAATATTTTCTATGATGACGAGCAGATTTTGCTTGAACTCACATGGAAAAACAAGGCTGATATTGAAAATCTTTGTCTGCGTGTTGAAGTGAGCGATTACCGAAGATATCCCGTTACCGCATTTGTGGTTGAAAATTTCTATTCGGGAAAAAAGGGCGAAACCCACACGGCAAAATTGAAAATAGACATATCAAAAATTGTCCGTGGCGGATACTATACACGCTATGTTTTCTACAGCCGAAAGAACGATGCCGCCCCCTTTGAAACCTTAGAGGTTGCAGACGGTCTGACTTTCAGAAGGAGAAAACCCGATAAATACCAAAACACCTGGCAAAAAGCCTGGGGCAGTATTGAGATGAATGATATTGAAGTTTTAAAATAAAATCGTAAGGGGATATATTATTTTTATGAACATAATTAGTTTATTCAGCGGATGTGGTGGTCTTGATTTAGGTTTTGAAAAAGCCGGATTTGATATACCTGTTGCAAATGAAATAGATAAAACTATTTGGGCAACATTTAAAGCGAATCATCCAAAAACATATTTAATAGAAAAAGATATACGACAAGTTTCAAAAGAAGAAATAGAACAGCATATCATCGGAAATGTTGATGGAATAATAGGAGGTCCACCTTGTCAATCATGGTCTGAGGCAGGTTCTTTAAAAGGTATTAACGATGCCAGAGGTCAATTGTTTTTCGATTATATAAGAATTCTCAAAGATTTTCAACCTAAGTTTTTCCTTGCTGAAAATGTTAGTGGTATGTTAGCAAACAGACATTCGGAAGCAGTAAAGAATATACTCAATATGTTTGATGATGCAGGATATGATGTTTCTTTTACATTAGTTAATGCAAAAGATTATGGAGTAGCGGAAGAAAGAAAAAGGGTTTTTTATATCGGATTTAGAAAAGATTTAAAAATAGATTTTGGTTTTCCAAGGGGTTCTACAAAAGAAGATAAAAATAAGATTACTCTTAAAGATATAATATGGGATTTGCAGGATACAGCAGTTCCTGCAGGAGAAAAAAATCATCATAACCCAAAAGCAATAAATAATAATGAATATTATACAGGTGCATATTCACCTATTTTTATGAGTAGAAACAGAGTAAAAGCCTGGAATGAACAGGCTTTTACGGTACAGGCTTCAGGAAGACAGTGCCAGTTACATCCCCAAGCACCTAAAATGGTTAAAGTTGGAAAAAATGACTGTCGTTTTGTAGAGGGAAAAGAGAACCTCTATAGAAGAATGACAATTAGGGAAGTTGCCAGAATACAAGGATTTCCGGACGAATTTAAGTTCATTTACAAAGATACAAATACTGCTTATAAAATGATTGGTAATGCTGTTCCTGTGAATTTATCATATGAAATTGCTGTTGCTATCAGAAAATACCTTGAAGGAAATGAGTTAGAAGTAATAATAGATAGCGAAGCTATTGATGCAAAGGAGGATAATGAGAAAAAAATGAGTACAAAAAGTAACGATCAAGGTAGGGCATATGAATATGCGTGGTTAAAAACATTATTTGAGTCATTAAATGATATACGAAAAACAAGAATTGTTGATAATTCGAGCCTTAAAGCTAATCAAAAATCATGGAATCGTATGGATAATGAGATGCAAAATACACTATTAACTTCTGCCGGTGCAGCAATAGAAACTGTTTTTGAGTTAGAACCAAGACTAACAGAAAATAGTAATGATGAACTAACATTAGAGTTTCAAAAGGACGGAGCAGGAATAAAAGGCGATGTAAGAGATATAGTTATAAGCAGAGATGGCATTAAATGGGAAATAGGCTTAAGTATTAAACATAATCATGACGCTGTTAAGCATAGCAGGTTAAGTCATAAATTAGATTTTGGTAAAGAATGGTTTGATATTCCATGTAGCAAAGAATATTGGAATACTGTTAATCCTATATTTGATATGTTAAAAATTGAAAAAAATAAGGGTACGAGATGGTCTGAAATTAATAAAAAAGAGGAAAGTGTGTATATTCCTCTGCTGAATGCCTTTATGTCTGAAATTAATACAGCATACAAAAAGGATAATAGTATGCCAAGAAAAATGATTGAATATCTTATTGGTGTTAAAGACTACTATAAAATAGTCAGCCGTGATAATAAAAAACTAACTTTGATTCATACATTTAATATGCATGATACATTGAACAAACCAAGTGAACATAAAATTTCTGCTATTACTGTACCTATTGTAGAATTACCTACAAGGCTTATTGCTCTTGATTTTAAGCCAGATAGTAGTAATACAATTGAAATGTTTTTGGATAACGGATGGCAACTTAGTTTTAGAATACATAATGCCAGTTCAAAAGTTGAGCAAAGTCTAAAATTTGATATACAGTTTATAGGCATGCCAACATCTGTTTTAAACATTGAATGCAAATGGTCTTAATTATTACTTTTGTAATAATAACCAAAGGAGCCATTTCATGGACAAATTCTGTGGGAAATGCGGAACGGTACATTTTGCAAAACAGCCTTGCAAAATCGTTTTTAAACGCATATCTTGATGAATAACAAAAGGTCAGCACATAATCGTGTTGACCTTTATTCTTTGTCAAAATTAAATTACGGCTCGACAAACGGCATATTAAAATACTCGGCAACTGATTTTGCAAGATTTCTGCCGATTGCATTAATGTTGTCCCTAATCCATTGAGCTTCTTCGGGGTTATCGTGATATGCAACCTCAATCAACGCCGACGGTGATTTTGTCCGTCTGACTTCTGCAAGTGAGGTGGTGGGGATTATGTCAACATCGTTCGGTTCGGGATAAATATCCTTGTAATTCTTTTGCAGAATTTCAGCGAAACGCTTGCCGTTACTGCCTGTCGGATAGTAATAAATATCTGCACCCGTGTATCTGCCTGCCGAACCCTCGGGAGCGGCATTGCTGTGAATTGCAAGGTGCAAATCGTGATTGCCCTTGTTTGAATCTGCAATTGCCTGACTCAGCGTCATATCGGGATCGTTTCGCCTGAAATCTATTCCGCTTGCCCTCAAATAAGGCTCCATGGCGTCTGCAATAAGATTCATATAATATTCTTCATTCCCTCCGTCAATATAAGGGTTGTACTCCTGCAATGACGGTGAAAGGTAAACTGACGGCATAAAATCTCTCCTAAAATTAATCTCTTATCATTTTATTCGCAAAACCCGTGTCGTTGACAAATAATTTTCTTTTCAAAATTCAATTTGTATTGTATAATGATTACATATGATTTTGGTGAAAATGTTGGCAAGTGTATGATATCACAATTATTATGTGTGAGCAGATTGTAACCGTAGGCAGAATGTCAAGCGTAGGGACGGATATTGTTCATTTAAAGAACTATTATTTAATGCAAAAACTTGCTTAATTACTTTATGAAATTATGAAACGGAGAAATTGTTATGACTGATGAAATGAGAGCAAAAGTTGAGAAAGTTATGAAAAATCTTGAACGCAACAAGATGAAACCTTATTTTTGCGAAAACAGAGAAGAGGCTCAGGCACTTGTAAAAACACTCATTAAAAAGGGCGAAACAATTTCATGCGGAGGTTCAAAAACTCTTGACGAAACGGGAATTTATCAGATGATTAATTCACCCGATTACAATTTTCTTGACCGTTCTGCACCCGGAATGACTCGTCCCGAGGTTGAAGAGGTTTACCGTCAGACTTTCAGGGCAGACACATTTTTTATGAGCACAAACGCTCTTACCGAAAACGGAGAGCTTTATAATGTTGACGGCAACTCAAACCGTGTTGCCGCACTTCTTTACGGTCCGAAAAGCGTTATCGTTGTATGCGGTATCAACAAAATTGTAAAGAATATTGACGAGGCAATCAAGAGAGTTAAAACAATTGCCGCTCCGCAGAATACAATCAGACTCGGCATTGAAACCCCTTGCGGAAAAACAGGCGAATGTGTTTCATTGAGAAAAGAAAATCCCGAGCTCTGTGACGGTTGTCACGGCGACACAAGAATTTGCTGTAACTATGTGGTATCCGCTCAGCAAAGACATATTGACAGAATCAAGGTTATTATCATCGGCGAAGAATACGGCTATTAATTCCTATAAAGAAAAAAGCCGCATCAAAAGACACGGCTCGGGAGAACTTCAGAATGTAATCATCTGCAATTGTTCTGACTTTTGTTCTGGCTGTTCTGCTGATTTTTATTCTGATTGTTGTTCTGATTCTTATTCTGGCTGTTCTGCTCGTTCTTGTTCTGATTGTTGTTCCGATTCTGATTGAAATTCATTTCAACACCTCCTTTACAAAACTATTATTAACCCGAAAAGGCTTGTTTATTCATGAATGATTTTTTATTGCGAATGAAATCACTTCTGGGTGATGAATTTGACGAATTTTTAAAATTTTACAACAGTGACGATTTCATAAAGGGACTTCGTGTTAACACCTTAAAATGTTTGCCCGAAAAGCTTTGTTCACTTCTTGATTTTGAACTGAAAAAAACTCCGTTTTGCGATGAGGGCTTCTATATTCCGTCCGATGTTAAGTCAATCGGCAACAATCCTCTGCACCATGCAGGAGCGTTCTATGTTCAGGAACCGTCTGCAACTTCGGCAGTTACAATGCTTGATGTTCATGAGGGCGATTATGTCCTTGATTTGTGTGCCGCTCCGGGCGGAAAAAGTACGCAAATCGGCGCTAAACTTAACGGAACAGGACTTTTGTGGAGCAATGAAATTGTAAGAAGCAGAGCGAATATCCTTTTATCGAATATTGAACGAATGGGAATTTCAAACGCAGTTGTATCAAACTGCCGTCCCGATGAACTTTGCAAAAGGCTTGAAAACCGTTTTGACAGGATTCTTGTTGACGCACCCTGCAGTGGTGAGGGAATGTTCCGCAAGAATGATGCGGAGCGTGAATGGAGCATTGAGCATGTAAAGAGTTGTGCCGCCCGTCAGCTTTTGATTCTTAACAGTGCAAAGGATGCCCTGAAAAACGGCGGATATATGGTTTATTCAACCTGTACTTTTTCAAAGGAAGAAAACGAGGGCGTAATTTCTCGGTTCCTTACAGAAAATCCCGATTTTGAACTTGTTGATTCGGGCGTAACATTCGGCAGACCTACGCTTGATTATGCGAGAAGAATTTTCCCGATGGACGGCGGAGAAGGACATTTTGCTGCCAAGCTTCACAAAAAGGGCGAGCCGTATTCTAATTATAATATTCCTAAAAAGAATAATAAAACTGACTCGAAAATTTTTGATTTTTATGACAGTATTTTTATCGACAGACCGTTCGGTGAAAATATTGAGGTTATAAAGGATAAAATTATAGTTCTTCCGCAGAATTATAATTTTGATGTAAAAGGCTTGCAGATTCTCCGTGCGGGAGTTATTTTCGGCGAAATTGTCAAGAACAGAATCGAACCGCATCACAGTGCATTTACGGCAGCTAAAAAGGAAAACTGTAAATCCGCAGTTGATTTTGATGTGAACAGTAAAGAAATTGCTGCGTATCTTCACGGTGAGGAAATTGCCGTGTCACAGGATGTCAAAGGCTATACGGCTGTCTGCGTAAACGGAATCACAACAGGCTTTGGCAAAGCGTCAAATTCAAGACTGAAAAATAAATATCCGAAAGGGCTTCGCATATTAAGATGAAAAAATTATCAGATATAGGTACAATCAAAGATATACTTTCAAGACACGGCTTTACTTTTTCAAAGTCACTCGGTCAGAATTTCCTTATAAACCCGTCAGTTTGTCCGAGAATGGCAGAGCTTTCGGGCGCCGGAGAGGGAGTAGGCGTAATTGAAGTCGGTCCCGGAATAGGTGTTCTCACAACAGAACTTTGCTCGCTTGCTGACAAGGTTGTAGCGGTTGAGCTTGATAAGCGACTTCTTCCCGTTCTTGAAGAAACACTCTCCGAACACGACAATGTTAAAGTTGTAAACGATGATATTCTTAAAATTGACTTGCACAAGCTGATTGAAGAAGAATTTCAGGGTATGGATGTTGTTGTGTGCGCAAATCTTCCGTACTACATCACATCTCCCGTAATTATGAAATTGCTTGAGGACAGACTGCCGATTTGTGCAATCACGGTTATGGTTCAAAAAGAGGCGGCTCAGCGAATTTGTGCTGAGGTGGGTTCTCGTGCAAGCGGTGCGGTAACGGTATCGGTCAACTATTATGCAGAACCCGAAATGCTGTTTTCGGTTAGTGCCGGCTCGTTTATGC
>ULLY01023741.1_pt1 | contig 9990 bp, 12 predicted proteins | sample 1951521 | NCBI WGS metagenome assembly ULLY01 (sample SAMEA4835537, study PRJEB28245) | human gut metagenome | biome: gut microbiome; material: fecal sample | place: Denmark | collected 2008 | reverse complement strand
GCTACTCATTATAATATATAAGAAGAAAGCACCGCTTATATTACAAAGGAAGAAGATATATCGTTTAAATGCAAATAATAGTTGTTTATTTTCTGTATCACGTTTGCCCTAAAAAAGCAATAGCTCAAGAAGTTTTAAAGATAATGCATTAGAAAGCAACAAATTTTCATTTATATAAACATAAAACTATAATAAGTAAGCAAATAAATAAGAAATAAGGATAAGTGGCTCAGTTTTTATTGACAAAGCACCTATAATTAGCTGCAATATAAAAAAAGATGTAATTGACTTATATGTTATATCTATCTCTTTTCTTATACTGCTCATAATAAAATAGAATAATAAGTTACTCGGTATCTTTACTTATTCAAGCTTATAACAAAGATACTATCAATAGTGAAATTCACTGTCTTTCTTATTATATAATGAGTGTTCAACTTAGATAGTTGATATTTTCCACCAATCAGTTTGTACATTATATCCGAATACGCTTGTTATTCCTTGTTGAAAACGCATAAACTTCAGATAAATTTTTATTTTATTGATAAAATGCATTGACTTTTGAATAAAAATATGATAAAATTGAATTGTTAAAAGAAGTATAAGTTTAGTGTATCTAAGTCATTTAGATGCTCTTTTTTTGTATCAAAAAATAGAGAGCTCACATTCGTAAAAAAAGAATGTGGGCTCTCTTTTTGCTTTTTCGTCGTGTTTGCGAAATATGACAAAAAATTCACCTCAGCAATTCCAGCAGGAAACATTTGTTGAAGTAAATTAAAACAATAAAAAATCTGAACATGCTCATGATCCATATTGTGGTATGTCAGCTCAACAAAAGTATTTTACATTTAAAAAAACAATATCTTTAATTTGAAATAATTCAGGCTATACTATTTGCTATTGATTTACGTAATATGAAATTGACAAGCTCAACGATACTAACAAGGAAATACTTGTTTAAAAAAGTCCAACATTGCATTCCTGATTTTCGGAAACGCAAAAAACAGTTTTGTAAAAAATATGTAGTTGAATAAACAGTTAAGACTAATAACGTCTTGTATAGCATATATGATCGTTTTTTATAATATTGGCATATATGAAACCTATTCCATTCAAAATCTAATAAAGGTCTATTCCATAGATCTTTATTATAAATGCACTGACCCACTTTGTTATAGTTTGCATTATAAATCATACGGTTTGTAGAAGCTTTTGGCATTTTACAAATTTATTAATAAAAAAATATAATACTCCCAAAATGGTTCCACTAATTGTTTTTTAGATCAATTAGTCTACCTGACCAGTAGCGCGAGGTTCGGCGTAAGAGAGCCACTAACACTATAAAGGTGTCCACTGAGCATGTCTTTCGAAAGACATGCGTCTTCATTTGGTGGTCGGTCTATAATCCGATTCACTGGCCTTTGGTGCTGCTAAATAACACCTTTATACTGTTAGTATCAACCGCACTTGACCCCACCCACACACAAAGCAAGGACCCTAAAAAGGAGTATTTCGATGAGCAAGTTTAAAATTGTAAATAGAATTATTGACGGTAAAAATGTAGAGGTAGAAATTGGTAACAACACGTTGCAGTATGTCTTGACTAATAGGCTAACTGGAATGCGTTCATTCGGTCAAAAGAAACACCGATTCAAGGTTTTAAAAAAGAGAAAGAAAGCTAAGGCTGTTAAGAGTCTAAAAAACAAAGGCTTTAAAGATGAAGAAATCAAAGAAATTTTGAAAGGAATAAACACTTTTAAATGGAAGATATTCTCTGAAGGCACTTTTAAAAGATATCTCGGCGTCTTAAAACAATACTGCAAATATCTTAATGCAAAGTTTCAAACAAGTCATTTAACAATGAATGAGGCTGTAAAATATATACAAGAATACATTGATGTACGAGAAGCTAGGGGGTTGTCAGCTAACACTCTCAACACTGATCTATCTGCGTTATGCAAGATTTTCGGTCAAAAAATAAGTGACTACAGACACCCTCCACGCCACGGAGCTCATCTTAAAGATGATCCGACAAAATACAACACTGAAACGGGTGAAACAACACGTGATGTTGCACTAACCACGGGATTAAGGCGCCGTGAACTTGGCAAGCTAAAAGTCGATGATATTAAATTCATTGACAGCGAAACTGTTCACATTTTCAGTATCGGTAAAGGCGGCAAACATAATCGAACAGTGTTGAAAGGAATTGTCGCAGTGGCAAAGCTAAAAGAATATATTGGTCGTGCTGAAAAAACGGGCAATGATTTTTTGTTGACAAAGGCAGAAGCACGCGTTCCAGATGGACTCCACTATTGCAGGGCAATGTGCGCACAGAATACATACTATGCCGTTTTGCAGGACATGGAAAATGATCCTGCAAAGCGTGCAGAATACATTCAGAAAATTAAGGACGAGTTTAAACGTTGCAAGAGAAAGCTCAAGGAGGATCTTAACAAACCTTATTGCCTCAGGGGATATAACAAAAAGGCAGCTGAATCTATCAACAAGCCAGTAGTCTACGATCGTGTTGCGGCGATGTATGTGAGCTTGTTCATTCTACACCACTTCCGAACGAATACCACCATTTTACATTATTTAGTGAAATAGCAAGTCCAACCAAGTTTATCAACATAGAACGGGTGTGTCGGCGTTGCAGAAATAGTTTCGCCATTTACACCAATATGAATAAGCTCGTCTGTTTCATTGATATAGGTTTCAGTAACCGTTTTAACTGCTACTTCACCAGTTGTTTCGTCCTCCGAAAGAACCTTATCGCCGATCTGAATTTCTTCTATCGGTTTTTGCCTGTAGACCGAAAACTATTCAGCAGACCATTTGCCAACGACTTTGTCATTTTTGTCCAAAAGAACCGCTTCATTATTATTCTGCCAAAATAGCTTTCCGAGAAAAGGAGCATAATCCCATTCATCTGGCTTTGTAGTCAAAATTTTCTTATTATAAATCATCGTCCCGCTTTTATCCACTATTTTCATTCCAATGATAACACTATCTACATCATGATCTACATACACACTGGCATTATATTTTCGATTTTTATTCCACTTGCTACTCCATGTCCATATATTTTTATAATCACATGATATTATCATTGATTCAATGTTTTTAAAAGAAATAGTATCTAACAAAAATTCATTTGCCACCACATATAGTCCGTTCATTATAATCTGCAAAGCATCATGTTTTTTTTGTATGGCATTTTTATTTCTAAAACCGGTATAATCATATAATATCCTCACTTCAGCTATACCATCAACGTTAATAATTCTACCGATACTGCATTTGTCCCTGCAACAGCTGACAATAAGTTTGCTAAAAGGATATTGATTGTTTTTATAGTTCTCAAAATGCAATCTACTAAAAAAAGAAGCTATATTTCTTGTCTCCATAATAAATTGTTTTTTTATTGGGAAGAGTACTTCATGAAAAAAATTTCGGGAGTCATTTAAATACTCTTCTTTTGAACTATAGTTATTACTATCCATCCCATAAACATATGGCTCATAATAAATACTTAACGCTATCTCTTTAAGTTTCATTTAATCCTCCCATGGTCGTGGGCGCTTATGCATGGGTAAATCATACCCTTCATTATGCAATCTCATTGCATTACTACGTTCCCATTCAAGTGCCGCTTTTCTATCGGGCAAATTAGTTTCCTTAACCACAGAGTAATATCTATCATATTCCTCCGCTTTATTCAATTTGTTTACTTGGCGATTTGCTCTTTTAGATGTTCCATTCTTATTCAACATGCTTCCACTTATGCCAGTTTTAACAGGTTCGTTGTTTGTCGAATCATATATTTCATATCCATGTTGAGCTTTTTTGCTTTCCTTTGAATTTCCATGTGGCTCTTTAACTAGGTCATCTCCACACCCATTATGAACAAAAATCCCATTTTCGCCCACAAAATAAGTATGGAAATCTTCAACCTCAAAGTTGTAAACCTTGATAGGTGATTCGAGAATTTCGTGCTGAACCCATTCAACTGTTACAAGTTCACCATTGCTGAGAACAAGCACATCGCCTGCACGAAGTGAACGTGCTAAAGTCCAACCAAGTTTATCAACATAGAATGGGTGTGTCGGCGTAGCAGAAAGTGTTTCGCCATTTACACAAATATGGATAAGCTCGTCTGTTTCATTGATATAGGTTTCAGTAACCGTTTTAACTGCTACTTCACCTGTTGTTTCGTCCGCTGAAAGAACCTTATCTCGTACCTGAATTTCTTATCAAATTATGTTTAGAAAAGATTTCATTGGAAGTCTTAATTAAAGCACAAATCTTCCTATTTTAGAAAAGCGTTGAATCCAACCGTCATCTTCATAACAAGCAATTTCGCTACCCATTTTTTCACTTATAAGTTTAATATCATATTTGTTATCGCCCTGTATTAAATCTAATTCCATAATGTCTGAATAATCTTCAAACATTTCAAGGAAACGATATATTGTATCTGTGATTGTCTCAGACAGCAAGTCGCACATTGCTTCTTTTTCTTCATTATTCAGATTTGTAAAAACTTTATATCGTTCCAAATCAAGATTATTTACAGTTGTTTGCATAACAATGTTCATTGATATTTTCAACGCCCTATCTCTTACCTCAGAAATTAGAATTTTCCCAAATATATCAAGCAAAGACTGTTTTTCATCCTTATTCAAATTATTCATAAATCCTCCCACTAATTCCACGGAATTTTAATTGGATTAATTCCAGCACGTTTCAACTGACTATATGCTTCTGTTACTGCACGCGTAGCATAATTGCTCGGAATGCCAGCATTTGTCATAGATGCAATTTCAATATCTCTCATAACTTCTAATGTAAATGTTTGTCCAGATGCAGCAAATTCATTGTAAAGTTTATGTTGTTGACCAGTAATTGCAGAATGTTTTACACCAAACTGGTCTAATTTAGATTGACTAATGGTTACAGCCATATTTGCATCATATCCTGGAACTCCCTCAAATGCTTTTTTTGCCATAGTATGGTGTCCTTTTTGACCACCATATGTACCTAATCCATCCTCCAGAGGTAAATCAGGTTCACACATATTATGAACTAGGACAGAGTTTTCGCCCACAAAGTAAGTATGGAACTCCTCAACTTCAAAGTTATAAACCTTGATAGGTGATTCAAGAATTTCGTGCTGAACCCATTCAACTGTAACAAGTTCGCCATTTGAAAGAACAAGTATATCTCCTGCTCTCAGGCTTCTTGCAAGTGTCCAACCAAGTTTATCAACATAGAATGGGTGACTAGGTGTTGCAGAAATAGTTTCACCGTTTACACAAATATGGATAAGCTATTTGTCTATAATCAGCAGACCTACAACATAATATTAAATTTGTTGTATATAACTGTTAAATAAGAAAAGAAGCGAACTGGATGCCGCTGCTTTATCAGTCAATATCTCGGCTGCCATTCCTCAATTATATCAATCATTCTGTCATTGGTTTCGACTTTCATCTCGAATATCAAATCATCAAAATCGTCATCATTTTCTGTGTCGTTGCAGTTTAATCTAAACCAACCTTCATCTAACCGATCGATAGTAATTGCAGCGCCAAATATCAAAGAATCTGCATACAAACCTTCCCCAGAAGTGTCCTCTCCGTTACAAATGGTAAAATGACCACTTGTGAGACTAATTATTATACTGCGACAATTGCGAAGTTCTTCTTCATTTATAGCAAGCTGTGGAAATTTCGTTTTAGGAACGAGGAATGGTTTATCATTTACATAGATTTCTCCATCCATTTTAAGAAGATGAACCATAAAGAACTGCATACGCTTAGCTCTTGTCTTAATATTCCTAAATTTTAATATGTATTTTCCTTTTTCTGTACATCTTAAATATCGATATACGGTTTTCCCATTATAAATAATTATAGGGGAATTACGTTCTTGAAATAATACTGAAAATGCTTTCATTTTTTCCTCCTAAGGCTTAAAGTGTCTATAAGGATCTATTTCATCATGTTTCCACGGAGAAACCGGAAGTAAATTCTCTAGTGTATTTGAACCACCATCTCTTTGTGGAGTGTCTTTATGATGAAGTTCCATTGAATACCATTGACCATTTTCTGGATACTGAACTGATGGTGCTTTACCCTTTTTCATTCTTGCGAGGTCACTCGCACTATAATTTCCAGAATTATTGTAAGCTTCATTTTTCCAATAACGTTGGCGTACTGTAGACCACTTAGGATTTTTACCAGATGCTGTTGGCGCGTCTATAGGGTCTCCCACTTGCCAACGCTTTCCTTTGGATGCTGACTCATTACTAATGTTGTTTGTTGATACTTCTTCTATTCCACACCCATTATGAACAAAAATACCATTTTCGCCCACAAAGTAAGTATGGAAATCCTCAACTTCAAAGTTATAAACCTTGATAGGTGATTCGAGAATCTCGTGCTGAACCCATTCAACTGTTACAAGTTCACCATTTGAAAGTACAAGAACATCGCCTGCACGAAGTGAACGTGCTAAAGTCCAACCAAGTTTATCAACATAGAATGGGTGTGTCGGCGTTGCAGAAATAGTTTCGCCGTTTACACCAATATGAACAAGCTCGTCAGTCTCATTGACATAAGTTTCAGTAACCGTTTTAACAGCTACTTCACCCGTCAACTCGTTCTCCGAAAGAACCTTATCGCCGACTTCGATTTCTTCAATCGGTTCTTGTCCGTCCTCAGTAGTCACAAGTGTACCAGCAACAAAACAATACGAAGTGCCAAAGTCCTTTGCAGAACCCCACATTGACGTTCCTGTCATTGCAACTTTAAATAAGTCGCCCTTTATCTCTTCCCAGGTGAAACTTGCATCTCCACTTATGTATTTATCAGCCGTTTTTCCCAATTCATATGAACCGATCATAAGATTTCCTGCTGATCCTGTTTTATGGAATGCAGTTACAAGTTTACATGACTTTCCTGTTTTCGCAAACACGCCTAATGCGTCGCCCGCTCCTGGCAATGCTGACACAAGGCTGCAAGCTGCGTTGTAATAATCTCCCTCTTGGGCATACCAAGCAGCGTTGATTCCATCAAATACAAATCCAATACCCGGAAGCATTCCAAGCAGATCAAGAATATCATGTCCCGTAATTCCGTCAAGCCAGTTAAGAAACGGACTTAGTCCGAACGGGTCGTTCAGGCTTATCGGATTGCCGTTGACATATGCGTACCTGTTCAAAGTCGGGGTGTCGGTGATCGAACCCGTCATAACGTCCTGATTGATAAAACGCTTGATTTATATATTAATAATCAAAAAATCTACGGGCGTTATTTATTTCTGATCTATACTCTTTTAAAGATTTACGTATAGTTTTTTCATCATCAGTTATTTTAACAATTCCCAAATAAATTGCTGTAGCATATATCGTTTTTATAACAAATTCAGAAAAGTTACTGGGAAAAAGCAATTGATGTAATTGCAGGTCATTGTAAAAATTATTCCATGATTCTGATAGAATCATATCATCTTTCAAAAAGCACCATTCATCAATACTTTTATTTAAACACGGAATATTCTCTCCCTGAATAAAATTCTTAGCATTAAAAATTACATCATCAGAACAATTATATGAAAAATAAAAGCTCTCTTCTCCTTCAAATGATTCCAAATATGTATAATCAATATAATCAATACGTATCTTATATGCCTTTACATAAACTCTTCTACATATACCGGAATAAGTTTTTAAATTAGACCTTGATATCTCCACCCAATTGGTTCCTAGCATTATATTGTCAAATAAATTGTTATATTCCATATATCACATCTCCTAATCCATATCAATTATAATTGCAGACTTTGTGCCGTCCGGAAAATATAAATTATAATGCGGATTTTGAGAATGAGCTTTATGCTTCGTTACTTTATTTGGTGGATGTATATAGTCTGCCAAAACTTTCTCACCTTTTTCATTTATTGTAACTGCATTGAGAAGGTCTCCACGATAAGTTCCTTTAGGGTCAGAAAAAAATGGATCCATTTTTCCTAATGGTGGTGCACTTAATTCAGGCATTGCATCAAGCATTTCTCTAGCTTCATCTACAGAAGATGCATAATAATCCTTACCATTACGTAACGCGTCAATATCATCTTGACACCAATTATGCACCAGCACCCCACACTCACCAACAAAGTAAGTATGGAACTCCTCAACTTCAAAGTTATAAACCTTGATAGGTGATTCAAGAATTTCGTGCTGAACCCATTCAACTGTTACAAGTTCACCATTGCTGAGAACAAGCACATCGCCTGCTCTCAGACTTCTTGCAAGTGTCCAACCAAGCTTATCAACATAGAACGGGTGACTAGGCGTAGCAGAAATAGTTTCGCCGTTTACTACGATAAAGCCATATCTATTATAGGGATAATTTAGAACAGTAATCTACAATATACTGCTCTAAATTCTTAATGAAGCGTGATTAAGAAAAGATTATCTTTATAATGCCATACATTTTTGCCATTTGTCATCCCCCATTAATCTATCTATAACGTGGCTTAATTCCCAAACTGCGCAGACCTCCAAATTCTTACATTCTTCATAAGTAGATGGAACAATATCACCGTTTGCATAGTAAATGGAATACTCACCAGATATACAATCTCTTATATATGTCGGTGGAGAAGTTACCTCACTTTCAGTCACATATGGTCTTTTTTCAACATACTTCATTAGGGAAACAGAACTATTATAAACCCCCACAATAAAGGCATAATCTTCAGTTTTCGGCAAATCCTTTTCATTCTTACCAATATGCCTATAAAATGCAACATCAGCATATTTGAAAATTCTTCCGAATCCATACTCATCATTTGGAAGCTTAAAAGCTCCGACATTCCCAACTATTCTCCTCATATCAACTCACCAAATTCATCTGTAGCAGATTTCATGTATCGATTCTTTTTCTTGTTATTAGGACTAATACCATTAATTGCGTTGCCTGATGTTCCTCTTTGAGATTTAGCACCACCATTAGAGTCTATCAACTGCTGCTCTCGACCACGGATAGCATCTTTATTGGTACTTGATTTATCAAGTGCCGCTGGTCCAAATCCTTTGTCATTCATATGATGCTTCTTATCTCGCCTTGAAACATTTTCTTTAGGTGTCCCATAGCCACTTGTTCTGCCAGAGTATACTTCTCCAGTTTCAGGATTTGTTTTAGTGTATGTTTGATATGTCTTTTCATTTTTACAACCTTGATTATGAACCCAAACTCCACTTTCACCAATAAAATAAGTATGGAAGTCTTGAACCTCAAGATTATAAACATTTACAGACTTTTCAAGTATCTCGTGCTGAACCCATTCAACTGTTACAAGTTCACCATTGCTGAGAGTACAAGCACATCGCCTGCACGAAGTGAACGTGCTAAAGTCCAACCAAATTATTGATAGCAATTATCTTTACAATCCTAATTATACTATAAAATCTGTAAAAAATCAATAACCGAATACAGAAAAAGCAGACGTGGCAAAACGTCTGCTTTTCCATTTGGAGCAAGCAACGGGAATCGAACCCGCATCCCAAGCTTGGGAAGCTTGTATACTGACCATTGTACTATGCTTGCAAAAAGGCAATACTAAAATATATTGCCCTAGAGCAAAGCCTGTTACCACGGACTTTGCTCATTCTTGTATTTTTTATTGTATCTCATCTTTAAACGCCAAGATGTGAACCCCACGCATGCCCCAAGAGTGTTGTTGAAAACATCATCAAATTCACAAAGCCCTCTGCCTGTGATATACTGCGTTATCTCAATACCTGCTGAAAAGGCAATGGACATGAGAAAAACTTTTTTGAACTTTGTGACGTTTAAAAGATACGGCAACAAAACACCCAAGGGGATAAACATTGCAATGTTTCCGAAAATCTGTACCAGCCAAAAATCCCGCAGATACTTGATGCTTATGTTCTCCAAAAGGTTTCGCACCTCCCAGAAT
>ULLY01045204.1_pt1 | contig 9993 bp, 9 predicted proteins | sample 1951521 | NCBI WGS metagenome assembly ULLY01 (sample SAMEA4835537, study PRJEB28245) | human gut metagenome | biome: gut microbiome; material: fecal sample | place: Denmark | collected 2008 | reverse complement strand
AACAGAGGCTGAGGCGGTAAAACTTTTTGCCAATACATATCTTGCATTGCGGGTCAGTTATTTCAATGAATTGGATACATATGCAGAGTTAAAGGGACTTTGTACCAAGGATATTATCAAGGGTGTAAGTCTGGATCCCCGTATTGGTGATTACTACAACAATCCGAGTTTTGGTTATGGCGGATATTGTCTGCCGAAGGATACAAAGCAGCTTCTGGCGAATTATGATGATGTACCGGAGAACCTAATTGAAGCTATTGTAGAAAGCAACCGTACAAGGAAGGATTTCATTGCTGACAGGGTTCTACGGAAGGCTGGGTACTATAGTTATTCAGATGGATATGATTATGATCAAGGGAAAGAAAAGCAAGTTATAATCGGTGTATATAGATTGACCATGAAGGCAAACAGTGATAATTTTCGCCAGAGTTCAATTCAGGGTGTTATGAAGCGAGTTAGGGCGAAAGGTGCAATCGTAATCATATATGAACCCACTTTGGAGGATGGAACAACATTTTTCGGAAGCCTTATTGTCAATGATATTGAAAAGTTTAAGTCTCAATGTGATGCGATAATAGCGAATCGGTATGACACTGTGCTGGATGACGTTGAAAACAAGGTATATACAAGAGATCTGTTTAGAAGAGATTAAAGGTAAGCTGATTATGGAGAAGCATAGAAAAAAGAAAACGGGTACACCATTCCCACAGTAGATGACGTGATGGTAACAGGGGGGAGATTAGTGTCTACGTCTGGTAATGTACCAGGCACTAGCTGCGGTCATAGATGTTAATATTCTTATTCATGAGCGTCTTTCGGAAATATGTATGAAAAAGATGCAAATTATTACCTTTTGGATGTTAAGCTGTCAAAGTATAGTTAGATAATTTGTTTTAAGTCGGGAGGGAAAATCTGGTGAGTAAAGTTTATATACTCAGAGAAGTCGGACAGATTTTGAGAGAAAATGGACTAAAGAATGAAAAGGAATGATTGCGCTTTTTGAGGAAACTATGGCAGATGAACTTAATCATGCAGGAGTTTCAGTAGGCAATCTAGGAGAATTAAATAAAGATAATCGGGTGACGTGCTTTATGGGAAATTTCACTTCAGAAAAGTAGGTAGACCGAGGGTATCTCGGTATATTTATTACAGAAGCGAATCCTACATTCCAGGGAGTTCCAAGTGTCAGATATGAAGTGGTGTGCGCCAGTTCATCTGTTGCGATCAATGTAGTAGCCACGAATATAAGGGCTGATGATTATTTGGCAGAGCTGTTTATTACAAGAAAGAAGGAAACGGTATCTATTGGCCGTTTCCAACCAGCTTTGGAAAGATGGTTGATGAGACATTAAAGAAGTATCCGTAATTTACTGAAAAGTGCTATATGGATGAACTGGCAAAGATATCTGTAATTGATTACTCAGAAGTAGGGAGAAATCCGTTGGTTAGCGGTAGGTTTGGAGCATCAGATTTCTTGTATCTAACAGATGGAGCTGGTGTTGGGATCTTGGATTTAGAAAAGATTGTGATAGAGCAAGATTACCGAAATAAAACGATAGCCAAGGGATATGGCTACACGACTCTCAAATGTTATTTGAAAAGAAGATGGCCGACAGCGATGGAAGTAAATATACACTTCCCTGTACAAGACAGGCAGATATGTATGTACATTGGAGAGCAAATATAGAAGTTGATGATAATGATCTGTTTGAAATACATGATTGTTTTACGTCATCGGAATGTGGAACTATCAGCGTTTTTAGTTTAACTGAAACTGGAAAATAGTAAGAGACTGGTGAAAGTGGCTTAATTGTATTTAATGGATAAAAAATGTTAATCCAAGTGGTAGTTTTAGCGGGTGCGGGCAATCGGTGGATGCATTAGGTGCAAGGATGTTGCTGTATATGCATAAATGGGTAACAGGAATGACAGAAGATTATTAGGTTAAAAATGAAAAAAACGGCAAGATGCTGAATATCGGTGAAAGTACCATGACGAACTATGTGTTTATTGTAGGCATAGAATTTCAAATTTCTAAAAGTTAGGATGAGACATGTTAATATTTAAAGTAATATTCTATATCGCAGTTTTTATTATTTTTTGGGCGATGATTGGGTATCCGATTTCACTGGTTATTCTTAAAAAGCTATTGAAAAAGGAAAATCAAAAGGATTACTCTTATGAACCTACGGTTACAATCATGGTTGTGGCGCATAATGAAGAAAAGGTTATAGAAGAGAAGTTAGAGAATATCATCTCTATGGATTATCCGAGTGAAAAGATAGACTATATCGTTGCTTCTGATTATTCTACTGATAGAACAGATGAATTAGTTGAACAGTTTATTTCTGAGCATACGGAGAAACGAATAAGAATACATAAGTCTATCAATCATTTTGGAAAAACAAATGCACAAAACGAAAGTCAGAAACTATGCACATCAGAAATATTGATAATGACGGATGCAAACGCAATATTCAATAAAGATGCAGTAAAAGAATTGGTATCGTCTTTTTCGGATCCAAGCATTGCGTATGTTTCTGGGCAGCTTCGATATATGAATACTACAAATAATGAAACAGCTAATTCAGAAGGTTTTTACTGGAAATTGGACTTAATGTGTCGACAAATTGAGAGCGGAATACAAACTATTACAGCAGGAAATGGTGCTATTTACGCAGTGCGTAATGTGGATTATAGAATAATATCTCCAATTGAGTGTCATGATTCAAGTTTCCCGGTCATCTATGCGCTTGAAAAGAAAAGAGCAATTTATAATCCAGATGCTATAGCATATGAAAAAGCTGGTGAGATAGACGAAGACGAGTTCAAAAGGAAAGTTCGTATGAACCGGACAATCTTACATGGAATAATGCCAGATGCAAGAATACTAAATGTATTTAACTATGGATGGTTTTCATATTTTTATTTTGGGCATAGGACGTGCCGATATTTATTGTGGATTATGCATTTAGTCGCTCTTGTGTCAAACATAATATTGGCCGTTTTCTGTAGTCCGTTTTGGAAAGTATTAGCATGTATACAATTATTGCTCTATCTTATGGCGATCATAGGCTGGTGTACAAAAAGTAATAATAGAATTGTGCGAATTGTTTCATACTACTGTATGACGGTTATAGCACAGTGGAAGGGCGTTATGAACATTATTACAGGAAAGTCGAAACCTGTTTGGGAAAAAGCGGAGAGTACACGATAATTATACGTGTAGAAGGGTTATTATGAGAGTAGAAGTCTTAGTATCAACGATGAATCAGACGGATTATTCATTGGTAGAAAAGATGAGGATATCTACTGATGCCGTAGTTGTTAATCAATGCCAAGAAGATAGTGTTATTGAATACGATTATAACGGAAATCGAATAAAATGGATAAATTCCACTACAAGAGGACTAAGTGTAAGCAGGAATATATGTTTATCTGAAGCTAGAGGAGAAATCTGTCTTATTGCAGATGATGATCTTGAATATGTTGAAGGATATGCAGAAATTGTTCAGAAGGCATTTGAGAACAATAAAAAAGCATCTATAATTAGGTTTAAAGTGCTCGGAATTGAAGAAAAGTTTAAGGACTACCCGGAAAAGACTGAGAAAATTGGATTATTAAAGTCAATGAAGATTTCATCAGTTGAGATTGCGATGCTCCGGAATAAAGTTGCTGGACTTAAGTTTGACGAATATATTGGAGCTGGAACAAAGTTTTGTATGGGAGAAGAGAACGCTTTTTTAGTTCATAGTATAAAGAAAGGATTGAAGATTTATTATTCACCTCAGGTAATAAGTGGTTTGCACATAACTAGTTCTTCATGGAAGGATATTCCGGCAGAAAGATATTTTATTAGTCGTGGTGCAGCTTTTGAAGCAATGGATTTAGAAATTGTACATTTGTTAATAATTCAGTTTGCTGTTAGAAAGCGAAATATGTTTGATCAGTCTTTATCTGTCATAAAACGGATTAAATTGATGGAAAATGGGAGAAAAGAATACATAGCTGAGAGAGGAAAATGAAATGGTTGATTTTACCTTTAAACGAAAAGCATTCCGCATAAGAGAATGCGCATTTTGCGGGATAAACGAAATTGGAAATAGCAAGGCAGATGTTGTTTATCTGCATAGTACAGATTCTGGCGAAAAGGATGTATCCAAAAGCATCATTCTACAGAAACAGTACACGTTGCTTACCGATTTAAAGTATTCTGAAGAAGAACTCCTGGCAAATATCAAGAAAAACTGTAAATATGAAATACGTAGGTCTGAACGAGAAGAAGCGCAGGTACATTTTTTTGAAAAAAAACAGCTTTGCGAGAATTCAGAGATAATTAAAAGATTTGAGACGGCGTATAATCAAATGTTTGGTGAAAAAGGTCTTTCCGGATATAGATTCAATCGTAAATTAGTGGAGAAAGCTATAGAATCAAACAGTATACTAATATCGAGCTGTACAAACATTAACGGAGATAATGAAGTATTTCACGCTTATCTTCATGATAACGACAGTTGCGTTTTGATGTATTCAGCCTCACCTCTTTGGGGGAAAAACAATAAGGATAAAGCTAATGAGATAGGCAGAATGAATAAATACCTGCACTGGAAAGACATTCAGTACTTTAAAAATAACGGGTTTTCAAGGTACGAGTGGGGAGGAATCACTGATCCTGATAAACCGAATGGGATAGATAAATTCAAGATGGAATTTGGCGGTAGAGTTATCCAATGCAATAATTATATTATTCCGATCTCGCTTTTTGGCAGGGTTTATACATATCTTGTAAGGAGAAGATCTAGTGAAAAATAAATTGATTATAAATGCTGATGATTTTGGTATATCGCATGAGGTTAATGAGGCAATTACTCTATGTTTTAATAAGAATTATATTAACCAGACTACTATCATGGTAAATATGCCTTATGTTGATGAAGCGGTGGAGCTATCAAAAGATAATGGTTTTAGTGACCGGGTTGGATTGCATCTTAATCTTGTAGAGGGTAAACCGCTGACTGAAAGAATACGGGATACCATTTTTTGTGATGAACATGGAATGTTTATAAGTAGAATCATGAAAACACCCAAATATCGAATGAGACTTGACAAGAAAACAAGTGAATGTGTGTGTTACGAAATAGAGGCTCAGATAAAAGCATTTCTTGATTTAGGTATAGGAAGAAAACATTTAGATTCGCATCAGCATTCACATGTGAACCCGTCAATCAAAGGTATTCTTATGCCTATTATGGAAAAATATGATTTTGACGATATTAGATTATCGCGTAATATTCCTTCAAATGAAATGTCTATCTTTAAAAGAATTATCAAGCACAGAATAAATAAAAAAATTCTACGTTATAATTATGAACATTCATCCTTAACCCCTTTAGCTTTTGGATCCATGAGAGATATAAGTATAAGTAGTAGTCTTCCTGATGTATCGGAGATGATGATTCATCCAATTATGGAAAATGGATGCATAAAAGAGGCATTTTCTGATGGATCGATAGAGAGTTGGTGGAGTGAACACCAGAAAAATTATGTATTAATATGAATGTGTGTGAAAGACTAATACAACGGAGTTTAATAGACTCTTGATGAAAAAGATGAGAATAATCACCATATCTATAATTTCATGTAGGAGAAAAAATGCATCATTTAAGAATTAATCGACATAAAATATCTTCATATTTCTGTGGCTTTATTTCATTGCTAATTATGTCTGCAATCTTTTTTTCATTAACAAATAATGTTTTATATTATAGGGTAGAAAGTTATGTCGGGATAATTAGTTTTGTTGTAACCGCTCCCTTATTTTTACTGTATCTCAGATGGAAGATTAAAGACGTAAATAGTATAGCGATTTTTGTACTGGTTGCATTGTTCACTACAATTATTAATCCCTATGCATCATTTGGAAGCTTTCTTTCTCTGCTTACATCCCTGCTGATGATGCAGAATTTAAGCAGAGCTGAGATGCCAAAGGTACTTGTAAAATTTCATATTATTCTATTAGTTGCATTTATCATATACTCGTTCTACTACTCCCTCATTTATCGCGCTGATTGGTGGTATCTGTCTCATAATTATATTGGAGCAAACATTTGGGGAAGATGTGCATGTTTTTCAGCAATCCTATTAACAATTTTATCTGAGCATTTTTTGTTTGAAAAGAAAGTACTGAATATCATTTTCATGGTTATAGCTACCGTTGCAATATTGTACTTTAAGTCTCGAGGATCTCTGATATGTATACTTTTTTTCTTCTTGCTATATCTGATACCGTATGTTCCTAAAGATAGAAAAATGATTAAGAGGGTATTCGTTATTTCTTTTCTGATTTGCATATGCGTACCAATAGTTGCAGTAATAATCGGTCCATTGTTTTCGTCGGATGATATATTTGGAAAATCATTATTTTCTGGAAGAGATTTGATTTGGAAGAGTATTTTTATTGGGTTTGCAGAAAATCCAATAGGGATTTTATTTGGATTGGGTGCAAATAAGTTAGAGGCAGGAACATACTCTGGTTTTGTACACAATAATCTATATGGAATAATCGTGAACTACGGATTGTTTGGACTCTTTATTTATACAAGGATGTTATATTCGATAATTAAGAAAAAAAGTTCTTACATAATTAATAACAGAGCAAATTGGCATGCATATATAGCTGTTATAACATTTGTTTTTATTTTGGGTACAACAGAGATTACGTCTTTATGGGTTGTGGAAACGTGGTTTTGCTACTTGGGATTAGGTTTAATAATCCAAAAGCCAAACGCGCGCTACAGTAATAAAGGAGTGAAAGGAATATAATGAAAGCTTTTCTTACGAACAAGTATCATAACGTTTTGGTTTATGATTTCTTATATAGAATTGGATTTTGTATTCACAATGTTTTGAACAATTTTTATTCCAAGAAGTACTTAAAGGTAGATCCAATAAAGAATTATCAAGACTTTGTGGATGTTGTAGAAGAAATTAAAAAGAAACGTTTTGTTCTTGGTAAAAGATTTCTTGGATGTGAGTGCCTGTATTATGGACATTACGACATGCTTGTTGAGTATTCTCATTACAAACCCAAGTATAGAACTATTGGTATGGGAATAGTACATGGTGTTGATTTTTCTGAGGCACCCTTATCGTTAGGCAGAATGTATAATACGTTTATGTTTTTTTCCCAAGGAAACAAATCAAAAGTTAAAAATACTGAGAGATTTTCATTACAGTTAGATATAGGTCCATTTATTCATTATGCAAATAAAATATATAGCGAAGACGAGGAGAAGGTATTAAAGAAGAAATATGGACGGACTGTCTTAATATATCCAACTCATACATATGAAAAATCTGAGATAGATGGAAGAGAATTAGATCGTTATAGAGAAATGATTAGACACTATTCAGAAGTATTTGATACTATCCTTTTTTGCGTATATTGGCATGATGTATTAGATGATACTTTTCAGGAAATAAGTAGCATTCCAAAGGTTAAGTTAGTTTCTTGCGGATTACGATCTGATAAAAAGTTTTTGTCAAGAACAAAGACTTTAATCAGCTTGGCTGATTTGATTGTCGGGACGCATGTTGGTACTTATCTAGGATATGCAATGTATATGAAAAAAGAAATTGAATATTATGAATTAGAAGAAAGTATTCAAGAATATGGAGTAATGACTGATGATGAGGTGCTTACAGAGATAAAAAACAAAGATTTAATAAAAAAAGTACTATTAGAAAAAAGTGATACCACGGATATTTATAATGACTTTTGGGGAGGAGAAACAAAACTTTGCACGAAAGAGGAAATTGCAGCTGCTTTTGAACTGCGAGATGAAGTTATTAGTAGTAGTATGGGATTTGTAATCAGGTTCAATAGAATCATACAGACATTGAAAGAAAAATACAAAAATTCTACGGATCCCAGAAGCCAATTCAAATATAAATATTTAGAGGAAATAAATGGAAAACTTTTCTAGAAGAAAGATCCTTGTTGCAAGTTTCTGGAATTTTATGGGGCTTATTCTGATAAGGGCAATAAATTATTTAGCTATACCGATTTTTACAAGACTTTTATCTCAAAGCGAGTTGGGAATCGTCTCAGGGTACATTTCCTATATTGCGTTAATAGGAATATTTATTGGTTTGGCTCTTAATACGTCTATTGGAGTTGCTAGAATTAATTATGATGGCAATTATATTTTTTTTAATTCTTCAATTCTTTATGCATCCTTATACTGGTTTATGCTTGTTGTAGTATTGGCTAATTTGACATTTAATATTTATTATCCAATAATTCGAATTGATAGGTTTTGGATTAATTATATGCTAAGCGTTGCCTTTTCTGGATATATTATGGAATCCTTTTTTAAGGTTAATACTATTGATTATAAATTTAAACTTAACACATTATTAAGTGCAGCAAACTCAATATTTAGCCTATCACTCTCTATTTACTTAATACATCATGTGTCTAATAAGATCATTGGTAGAATGTTTGGACAGTATTTATTCAGTATTGTTGCTGCTGTTGTTATATTTTTATATCTTGGAAGATTTAAGCCATTTCACATAGAATGGAAAGCACTAGTATTTGCTGTTCCTATTGGCCTGCCTAATATGATTCATCTTGCATCTCTAACCATTATGGGGCAGAGTGACCGAATTTTTATTCTACAATTATGTGATCCGGCTAAAGTGGCAATATATTCTGTTGCGTATACCATATCGTCATTAATGCAAGTTGTGTGGGGAGCTGTTAATGAAGTTTGGACGCCGTGGTTGTATAGAAGCCTTAAAAATGAGGATTATGATAAAATTAGGCAATATTCAAAAATATATCTTATTTTATTCTCGGTGATATTTGCAATAGTAGTTTTGGTCTGTCCTGAACTAACAGTATTTTTGTCTACATCAGAATACGGTGAGGCAAAAAGTTTTTCTCCGGTGATAGTACTTGCTGGATACTTCGTGTTCGTATATAGTTTTTTTGTAAATATTGAGATTTATAATAGGCAGAATAAATACATTGCAATAGCAACAATGGTAGCCACTATAGTGAATATTATAGGTAATATTATACTAATACCGCTGTTTGGATATGTTGCTGCAGCATATACAACACTGATGGCATATTTTATTCTTATGATAGTACACTATATTATTCTTAACTATGTAATCAGAAACAATATATATATAAAGGGTACTTTTATTATTCCTGTATCAATGCTGTCATTGCTCACGGTATTTAGCGTGTTGAACTATGACAATACTATTTTGAGATGGGGTGTTGCAGGAGTATTCATTCTGGTGTTGTTTACAATCTGCTTGAATAAGAGAGAAGAATTGATTAGGCGTATAAAAGATATTCGTAAAAATGATAGTGTTAGCTCTTAAAGAGTTTTGCAACAAAAGATAACATAGTATTGATTGGAGTAATAAAAATGAGAATTCTCTTTTTACATGGAGCGATAAAAAATGCTGGTGATTTCTTAATATCACACAGATCACAAAAACTTATAAAACATATTATACCTACTTGTGAAATAGATGCTCTCTGGGAGGGAGAATCTGAACAAATTATTAAGGAGCACATTAGAGGAATATCTGGTGTAGTATTCGGTGGAGGTCCATTCTTTACAAATCATATTCATCCTGGAGATATTCCGCTGGTGTCTGATCTTTCGTCTATGGATATTCCAATGATAAACATAGGTGGTGGCTGGTATGGAGAAGATAACCGATATGAGTCTGTTGCAAATTATGATATGGATGATACGAGTATAGGACTTCTTAAGAAGTTAGAGGCTACTGCAGATTGTCTTAGTTGTAGAGATTGGTATACAGTGAATATGCTTAAGGGGAAGAACTTTAAAGCTGAAATGCATGGTTGTCCAGCTTGGTATGATATTGAGAATATATCAAAATCAGAACTAAGAACTATCAATGGGATTAACAAGATTTGTATTTCGGATCCAGCTAATACAA
>ULLY01043432.1_pt1 | contig 10054 bp, 1 predicted proteins | sample 1951521 | NCBI WGS metagenome assembly ULLY01 (sample SAMEA4835537, study PRJEB28245) | human gut metagenome | biome: gut microbiome; material: fecal sample | place: Denmark | collected 2008 | reverse complement strand
CAACTGCCGGTTTCTTCGGTGTCAGATTTCTTCTTGCTACTTTTACTCTCTGCATTGCAGCATCAATTTCATCCTGTGTTGCAGTTTCTGAAGCCAGCACTATCTCTGCTGATTCAATTGCTTCGTTAAGGGCATTCAGAGACTCTTCCGTATACATTTCCGGATTTTCTAATCCTCCAACAAATGCTTTCGCATCATTCACAGTTTCTTCAAGTTCAGCTTTCCCCGGTTTTTCAACAGAAGGTTCTTTTGTTTTCAGATTTTCCTTCGCCTCTGTTAAAGCAGTTAAAGCATCGTCAACTTCTTTCTGCGTTGCTTCCGGTTTATCCAGAACATCCTGCGCTGCCTTCATGGCATCTTCAAGCGTTTTCCAGGAATCTTCTGTGTATTTCTCTTTGTTTTCTTCGCTTGATGCAAATTCCTTTGCAGCATCAACAGCTTTTTTCAGTTCAGTTTTATCAACCACTGGTTTTTTTACTAATGCGTCCATTGCAGCATTTATAGCTGATGTCTGCGCATCTACAGTCTCCTGTGTTGCGTTTTCATTATCCAATACTGCCTGAGCTGCATCAATGGCTGCCTGAAGAGCCTGCAGAGATTCTACGGTATAGGTTTCTGTCTCTTTCACAGTCTCTTTTGCCTGATAAACAAGAGTTTCCAGTCCTGATTTATTAACCGGTACTTTGATTGCTACTAATTTAGCTTCGGCATCTTTTACAGCGGCTGTCTGAACATCTACCATTTCCTGTGTCGCATTTTCGTCATTCACTACCTTAGCTGCTGCATCTATCACCTGTTTAAGAGCTTCTCTGGATTCAGCTGTGTATTTGTCCTCTTGCGTTGTTTTGACAATTGCAAGGTTAATTGCATTGATCAGTGCAGATTTATCTGCTTTCTTTACCAGTGCAGCAATCTTAGCTTCTACATTTGCTTTTGCAGTATTTACTTCATCCTGGGTAACACCTGCTGTATCATAAACTTCCTGAGCTGCATTTACTGCAGTTTCAAGTTCTCCTCTGGATACTGGTGTATAGGCATTTACCTCTGCAAGTTTATCTCTTGCAGTTTTAAGTACTGCCTCCAGTTCTGTAAGATCTGCTTCATCTGCAGTTCTCTTCAGCACGATATCCAGTTTGTCCAGCTGTGGAGCTTTGTTTGTATCCGGTGCTGTAAGGATCAGGGTTCCTGCTCCTGCTGTTATCACTTTGATATCCAGTGTGAATGTCTTCACAGTAAGTGCGTTGCCTTCTTTTGTTGACGGGCAATCAACCTGAGCTGCTTCAATCTTATTGTCCGCTTCAGAAATCGCAAGTTTGTTTAACGCTCCGGCACGGTAAGTACCTGTTACTGTGTAGGTTCCGGGAACTGTTGCTGTGTAAGCATATTTTGCATAATCTTTGTATGCCATACAGTTCAGGAATTTCCCATTACTTGCCCAGTCTTCAGAAGTAATAGTAAGCGGCCAATCCGGATCCGAATCTGAATCGTTGCTATTGATCAGTTCTGTAGCATGCTCTGCTTCCAGGGTCTTGGTCTCTCCCTTTTCTCCCGGGAATCCAAACGGATTTTCTGCTGTATAGTTCGTAAATGCAAATGTTGCTTCGATTGTATGAGTGCTGTCTACGTGATCGAATGTATAAGTAGTTTTCTTTCCTACCGATGTTCCATCCACTTTTACGTCTGCAATCTCATATCCTGCATTCGGAGTGATTGTAAATGTTGCACTTTCATCTTCCGGAACAGCTACTTTACCTTCTGCAAGACCTTCGGCTGTGATGGTTCCACCTTCACCTGCTGTAGCTGTGATTTCAAATGAATCTACTGGAACCTTCAACGGGCTGATAATGAAGTAGTCAATTCCAGGCCCTTTATTGGTATTCGGTGCTGTAATAGAGATCATTCCATCGCCTGGTGTTGTTACTTCAATATCAAATTCTACAGTTCCAAAAACAACGTTTCCGTTATTCTTTGTCGGATCAACTACAACTGTTTTCTCTGCGATCTTTCCATCTGCTTCTGTAATCTTGATACCATTTTTCTCATTTTCAGCGGATCCACTGCGATATTTCATAACCACATGATAGGTACCTGCTTTGTCTGCATGATAAGCGTATTTCAGGACATCCTTGAATGCCATATCTGTGACAAATTTTCCATTGCTTGCATCGTTGTTATCCGCAATCTCCATCGGCCAATCCTTATCCGAATCTTCATCATTGCTATTATTTAACTCTGTCGCAAATTCTGCTTCCAGCTTAGCGCTTGTTCCCGGTTTCCATGGGAATTTGAATCTGTCAGTTTCTGTATATTTCTCACGTGCTACAAGTGCATTCTTTGCATTTTCCAGTGCTATGTATGCATTTCTGATAGTTGCTTCTGTTGCTTCTTTGTTTTCGACAACTGCTCTTGCTGCTTCCAGTGCTTCTGCATATGCACTCCAGCCTTCTTCCATGTACAGATTTTCCTGCGCTTCGTCAGGAGACTGAGTAATTAAAGTGTTCAGTTTTTCTTTTGTAATACCATCTGCATCTTTGATTGTGATTCTTGCAGAACTGTTGAAACCAATGATTGCATTGTCCGGTGTTTTCTCTGTCAGTTCGATAGAAAATACACGATCGCCGGTCATGTTCGTATTACGTCTTGTCTCTGCTGCTTTAACAGTTACTTCAGCTTCTCCATCCTTCAGAGTAACTACCGGAGCTAATTCTGTATTAAAATCATCCTGAATTGCACTTCCCGGGTTTGGCTGAATCTTAGCTGTGATTGTTCCTTTTGTTCCACCTACACGTTTGATTTTCACATTCAGCAAAGATTCTTCATTCATTGTATATGCAGAATCTTCAAGTTCAATCATTCCAACGCCACCGTTGTTGATTACGTAAGCTGCTTCCACACCGATTGCTGCATTTGTTTTTGCTACAAGCTTTAATGTGTGATCGCCATCTTCCAGATCACCGGATACAAAGATCTTTGCTCCTGTAGATCTGCTTTCCGCATGTGTATTGATTGTTTCTACCAACTGATTATCGATATAAACATCAGCGGCACCATGACCCGGGTCTGTTGTTCCCATCAGGTATACTTTTGTTCCGTGGAACTCATAAGTAAAGTTTGCGTCAGCTCTATTGGACCAGGTATTCTGTCCGTTGATATACTGGCTTCCCGTCTGTGGATTCCAACCTGTACTGAATGTAAAACTGTTTGCTTCATTGACGCTGGTTGTTACCATACCTTCCGGCGCTGCTCCTGCCAGCTGGAATCCTTCGCTTGCTTTGTATACACCAACTTCACTTAACATCGGAACTTTTCCATCGATTGTTCCTACTGTGATCTTAACCTGAGTTGCTGCTACCGGTGAAGTTCTGACCAGTCTCTTGGATCCAACGGTCTCTCCGCTTTTCAGTGTCTGCCACTCTGCATTGTCAGTGGCTTTGTACTCAACTTTATAACTGTTGATGTGCTGGCCTTTCTGAATTGCTTCTTCGATAGAAACCACATCAAACTTTTTCGCTGTGTTCCACTTAATGGTCAGGCTTCCGCTTGTTGTGCCGTCATTTGTTGTCCAGTATGTGGCATCATTTCCATCTACTACATTTCCCGGTTTGAACGCAGCATCGTTTCCACGAACATCAGACGCTACAATTGTGGTACCCTCTGCTTTTGCCAGATTGGTTCTGAAAGACTCTTCCACATTCTGACCGAATTCTGTTATTCTGTTCAGGATCGGCTGATCTACTGTACCTTTGTTGTTTGGCGGTACATTCAGAAGCATAGTTGCATTATGTCCTACAGAATCAAAATACATGTTCGCAAGCTGGGCAACTGTCTTCGGAGTACATTTATTTGTTCCCCAGAACCATCCGGATGTAATACGTCCGTCACACTCCGGTACTGTCCATTTATTTCCATCTGCGTATCCGATGGTATATGGTGTAGTTCCGTTGCTATCAATTGTATTATTTGCTACATTTACTTTGGATTTTGCCCATGTGTTTTCGTGGGCAACACCATCTTCATTTCCGATCCAGCGAACGGTTGTATATGCCTGTGCTCCGAATAACATACAGTCAGCAGCATTACCGGCTTTTATTCCCTGGTGTGTCTGAATTGTATCGAACCATTTTTCAAATGTATATTCCTGTGCGTTTGCACCACTTCCTTTGGCCCCATCCATCCAGACTTCAACAAAGTGCCCTTTGTTACCGTACTTTGGATTACCAAGAATTTCTTTTAACTGATTATTATAATACTCATTGTAATCTAATACGTCATTTTCCTTTGTTGTTGGATTTCCATTAGCATCATAATAACCGTAAGATGGTTCATGGATATCCCACGGAGACAGGTAAAGACCCATGTCCATATCATATTTTGAACAGGCAGCTGAGATTTCTGCAAGAACATCTCCCTTACCATTCTTATAATCCGTATTTTTGATACAGTAATCTGTGTATTCACTGTTCCAGATACAGAATCCGTCATGGTGCTTTGCTGTTACGATGATTTTCTTAAATCCTGCATTATGTAATGTGCCTACTAATGTATCTGCATCAAAATCATTTGTCAGTGTGAAGATTTCATTTGGTTGTTTGTTTCCGTAATGCTCTCCCCACTCTACTTCATTAAATGTATTCGGTCCGAAATGGCAGAATGCTGCCAGTTCATCTTTCTGATATTTGTACTGGTTCGCGTCCGGTACAACTTCGTCCGATACCGGCTCTGCAGTTCCGGTGGCTGTGCATTCGCTGTCGGTTATTCCATCCGTTCCTGCGGATATCGGTACAGGGTTGGCACCGATAGAGCCTAATATGGTAGAAGCGCCAAGAACCAATCCCAGAAATGCTGAAAGGGTCTTTTTCCTCATTTTTTTCTCCTTTTTGTTGGATGTTACAGACAGGAATCAGTGTTTTCTGATTCCTGTCTGTTTTAATTACTTATTTTTATCCTTGTATCCTTCAAGAGTGGGACATTCTTAATCCTCTCTTTTACGTTTTACAATAACAGTTCCTGCAACTGCAGATGCTGCTAAGGTAAATAACCAGGCTGCTGCATTGGCTGTATCGCCTGTTTTTGCAACTTTAGTTGTAGATGTGCTGCCTGTGGTTGTTCCACCTGCATTGGTGCTTCCTGTATTGGTATTGCCGGAAGGTGCTGCAGGTTTTGCGCCTGACTGCGGTGTGGTGCTCGGGGTTGGTGTTGTAGTCGGAGTTGGAGTAGCAGGTCCTGGTGTAGGAGTCGGATCTTTCTTAGGATCTTCCTTCTTTCCATCATCCTGTTTTCCGTCGTCTTTTTTGCCGTCGTCTTTCTTGTCTGTTTCTTTTGCTACCAGACCATTTTTCGCATCATTTACAGCCTTCAAAGCTTCATCCACCTGAGCCTGAGTTGCGTTTGTATCCTCAAGTACTCCCTGTGCTAATGCGATTGCATCTCTAAGAGCTTTCAAGGATTCTTCGGAATATTTCTCTGTGTCTTTTACAAGTTCCTCAGCTTCTTTTACAGCTTCTTTCAGTTTATCTGTTTCAGCCGGTACTTTGATTTTTACAAGTGCTTTTATTGCTGCTTCTACAGCTTCTGTCTGTTTATCTACAGTTTCCTGTGTTGCGTTTGCATCCTCAAGTACTTTCTGTGCTGCGTCGACAGCTGCATTAAGAGCTGCCCGAGACTCTTCTGTATAAGTTGCTGTGTCGTTAGCAAGTTCTCTTGCATTTGCAATAGCATTCTCAAGAGCTTCTGTAGCAACTGCCGGTTTCTTCTGTGCCAGGTTTTCTTTTGCTTCTTTTACTCTTCGCATTGCAGCATTAATTTCATCCTGTGTTGCAGTTTCAGAAGCCAGCACTTCCTCTGCCATTGCAATTGCTTCTTTAAGGGCATTCAAAGACTCTTCCGTATACATTTCCGGATTTTCTAATCCTTCAACAAATGCTTTCGCATCATTCACAGTTTCTTCAAGTTCAGCTTTCCCCGGTTTTTCAACAGAAGGTTCTTTTGTTTTCAGATTTTCTTTTGCATCTGTTAAAGCTTTTAAAGCATCGTTTACTTCTTCCTGTGTTGCTTCCGGTTTATTCAGAACGGCCTGTGCTACCGTAATGGCTTCCTCAAGAGTTTTCCAGGAATCTTCTGTATATTTCTCTTTGTTTTCATCGCTTGCTGCAAATTTATTTGCATCAGCAACTGCTGTCTGCAGTTCTGTTTTGTCGACTACTGGTTTTTCAACTAATGCAGCAATTGCAGCATTTAATGCATCAGTCTGAGCATTTACTTCTTCCTGTGTTGCTGCTGGATCATCCAGTACTGCCTGCGCTGCGTTAATGGCTGCCTGAAGAGCTTTTAAAGAGTCTTCGGTATAAGCAGCTGTGTTTGTCACAGTCTCTTTTGCCTCATCAACACGAGTTTGCAGTGCTGATTTGTCTGCTTTTGTTGTAAATGTACGTACAGCTCCTTCTGAAACATTACCGGCTGCATCCACTGCTGTTACAGTTACACTATAATTTGTAGCTGCTGTAAGGTCTGTTAAACTGTATTCTGTATCTGTTACAAGTGTTCCGCCGTTTACAGGAGTTTCAGGATCATTTAAGTATACATTGTATCCTGCCACGCCTACATTATCTGTAGATGCTGCCCAAGTAACTTTTGCTGTTGTTGTTGTAACATCTGTCACTGCTACCTTTTCCGGTGCTGTCGGTGCTTTTGTATCAGCTGCTGCTTTATCTACGTAAGTAATAATCGGTGTAATATGAGCAGATGGTTTGCTTGGATTTCCGTTACATTTTGCTACTACACGGATGATGTCACCCTGAGCCACTTCAAGCTCTTCCGGTTTTTCCCAATTTCCCACTTTCTCTTTACTATTTACAAGCGTTACACTCTTCTTCTCTGTGCCATTCACATAAAGACTCAAGGTAACCATTCCGCCATCGTTCGTAGACTGACGAAGATATGGCTCGTCATCTTTTACATTGAACGTAACGGTTCCGCTCTTCGGTACTCGATATGCCATTGCAGTAGAGATATCTGTGCTTGGCGGTGCAGAAAGTAAACCGTGAACAGATGGATTTGTTGTTGTAATTGTTCCCTGTGGTGCATCAATACCAGGACCATAATATGTATGAGTAGCCCAGTTTGGCCATCTATCTTTATCGACTGCTGTCATATTCGCCCAGTCACCGGATCCGTCCTTTATCTGGCCGAACCAGACATTTCCCTGCTGTCCATTTACATAATCTAAAGTCCAGTTATATGTATTTTTCTGAGCGATTATATAATCGTTTGTATCTCCGTTTTCAGCAGTGATACGAAGAATCATTCCTGCTGTTACGTTATCTATATCTGCCAGTTCGTTTTCGCCGTTTAATACAGAAACCGTTGCTGTGTCTGCTACTGTGATATTTGCTTTCACTTCTTTTACGGTAGCCGGATTGTTGTCTGTATAAGGAACGCTCATGGTTGTTCCTTTTACTTCATAGTAACAATCTTTTAATTCTTTATCCGAACTTGCAACAACTGTATAAGTTACACTTTCCATTTCTTCATAAGAAAGTGTAATCGTTGCTCCACCTTTTACGATGTCTGTTCCTGTAAGTTCTGTCTCGCCTTCTTTAATAGTAACTGTAACGCCTGTATCGACGATGACATTATTAAGGAAATCCTCTACTGTTGTATTTTTCGGAAGATCACTTACATTTCTTTCGGAAACAGTATACACATTGGATCTCAGTACAAGTGCTACTACTGCATCACTTTCTGCTGCTCCGATCTCCGGTACTGCTGTAATCTTGTGACCGAAGAAATCGTGATCGATGGTATAACCGTTTCTGTCAACTACGACTTTACCGGCATTGATTGCAGGAGAGTTTTCTGCAAGTTTGTATCCATCAAATACTGTTGTAGCGGTTGGATCTTCATGTCTTCTTGCACTATTGTCTTCTGCTACTGCACTCGGACCGGAACCTGGATTAACAAGTACTTTTGTGTTTGTGTTTGCGTCTACTTTTACAGCAGCTGCATCGTTCGGAAGGTTCGTTATATTGTAATATAAATTATTGCTGTAAGTCTTATTCCCTGCATTTTCAGGATTCCAATCTCTTACTTTAACTGGTGTTTTATTTGCAAAATAGAAAATATTATTTTCCATATCTACCGGACCATTATTCCGGTGAACTGTACTCCAGATTGTATCAAGACCTTCTTTGATATAGAATGTGTTGTTGTAAACCTGACAGTTCCCTGTATTACCTGCCGGATCCAGAGGACCCATATCTTCATACTGGCTGATATTATAACGGAATGTATTGTTGATGGACTCCGGACCACAGAACATGATGGTACTTGCTGTATTGCCATGACTGTAGTTGTACTGATAGTTTGTTCCATCACCATAGTCAGCATCCCAAGGCTGTCCGTCGCCGTTACCTCTTGACGCATTCAAGGTTGTAAAACATTCGTTATACTGGAAAATCGCATTTTTACATTTCCATGGCCAGATACCTGCTGCCACACGTCCTGCTCCAACGCCCTGCGTACCGTTTACATTACCATTTGCATCCAGACTTGGCTGATTCTCTGAGTAGTCTGTTGTATTAATCTGTTCAGCTGCGTTCTCTGATACATTGTACTGAACCAGTGGTCTGTCCAGATACATGGTTGTGATGGCATCTCCACCTACATGGTTCAGGTAGTTGTTCTCGATCACAACATTGGATGAAGCATATTTTGCCATTGTTGCATCTGATAATGCACCTGTCGTGAACTGTCTCCACTGATAGGTATATCCAACTGCAATTCCCCAACGGTTTACAGTATCCAGAGAACAGTTTCTAATCTGGATATCATTGTATCTTGCGATTCCGGTTTCGCCTTCATTCGTTGGTTTTGCAACGATGAAATAGATACCACCATTTGTCATGTGTTTGTTATAAACGTTACCTGTTACGTTATGAATATAAAGATCATTTAATACGATATGATCTACAGTTCCATTGTCTTTTGCAACTCCGGCAACACCGGTTCGATCCATTGCGTATGCATCATTATACGCTTTATCTTTTTCGGTATCGGTTGCACTGTTTCTGTTGTTTGTCAGCTCAAGACCTTCGATTTCAAGGTATTCAGCATCTTCAATTAAAATACTGGAAGATACAGTACCTTTCCACTTATGGTTCTGGTTATCCAGCGGAGTACCATAATTCAACTCCCACTTTCCATGACCGTTTGTATTGATCTGCGGTCTGCTTCCCTCGCCATAAGTAGATATTTTTACCGGTGCTTCTGCAGTACCGCTGTCCTCTTTTGTAAACTTAAGAGCCTGATCCTCAAACACAGATCCTTTTTTCAGAAGCACTGTATCTCCCGGCGCAAGGTCAAGTGCATTTACTTTGTCAAGTGTCTGAAACGCCTTGCCTTCTGCTGTTCCGTCATTGCTATTGTCTCCCCCTTGGGAATCAACATAATATGTTGTTCCGGTTGCGGTATTTCCCTCAGCCTTAACAGATACTGCAGGCATCATTGATGCGACTGTTGTTCCTGCAAGCAGAAGTGCTAACGTACCGCTCATCCATCTTTTCTTCATACCTTTTCTCCTTCCGTTATTGTATATTCTTCAAGGTGTATCGGTTCACATCTTTCATATTTCCTTCCACCTGAGAACCGTTTTCACGCTGCGTGATCATATCGTCGTATTTTTGTTCACGCAGTTCTCTTTCGACTGCTATTCTTGCTGTCTCCAGGTCAGCGTTTTCTTCGCTGTCTCCAAATATCCAGTCGCGACTCTGGTAGTACTGAAGAACCTCGTCTTCCGTCAGTTTCATACCCTCTCTGGAGGTATCGTTACAGTATTTTTCTTTCAGAGTACTGAGCTCATAGTCCAGATACAGCTGAAACGTATACTCTTTCAGTCCGTAGATCACTTCGCCTTTTTTTACTTTCTCGCTCCGCTCCGCATTACCATCCTTCCAGCGTTTTTCCAGAGCCTCGTAGCTGCTGTCTGCTACATCTCCGTTTTCTTCGGCAAGATCATATACTGCATGGATGTATTTTAACTGTTCTACTGTATTCCGGG
>ULLY01028995.1_pt1 | contig 10177 bp, 10 predicted proteins | sample 1951521 | NCBI WGS metagenome assembly ULLY01 (sample SAMEA4835537, study PRJEB28245) | human gut metagenome | biome: gut microbiome; material: fecal sample | place: Denmark | collected 2008 | reverse complement strand
CATGGGCGGCGGCCAGCCGGTAAATGCCGGACCGCGAACCAGAAAGGCCAGAATGAAGGGACTGTACGATACAGATGTAAATACCCAGATCAAGAAGTCCAATGAAAACCCGATGATCCTTTCACTTTATGACTCACTTTTAAAGGGAAAGGAGCATGAGCTGCTGCATAGAAACTTCTCGGGAAAGTAGAGCACGAAGTGCGGGGCGTGAGTGTGAGATAAGTTGTACATACCGTAAGATAAAAGGGCAGAGCCTGGAAGTGATTTCCGGGCTTTGCTTTTTTCTTGTGCAGGAGAATGATGTGGTGTATACTATAAAGATAAACTTCTTGTTCAGTTATGTTATTTAGATCCGCAGAGTATATTTAACAGAAATGGAGAAATGACAGATGAATTATGGAAATATAAAAGAATGTGATATTGCAGATGGTCCTGGTGTAAGGGTAACATTGTTTGTGTCTGGCTGCCGTCATCATTGTAAGGGCTGTTTTAATTCGGAAACCTGGAATTTTCAGTATGGGGTTCCTTTTACAGAGGAGACGCAGGATAAAATTTTAAAATTACTGGAACCGGGATATATTCAGGGTTTTACCCTTCTTGGGGGAGAACCTTTTGAACCGGAAAATCAGGCGGTACTTGTCCACCTTTTAAAGAAGATCAGGGAGACTTATCCACAAAAAGACATCTGGTGTTACAGCGGATATCTGTTTGATCAGGATATGCAGCCAGGCGGCTCTGTTTACACGGAATATACAAAAGAAATGCTGCGTCAGATCGATGTGTTGGTAGATGGTGAGTTTGTGGAAGCAAAGAAGGATCTGACCCTGATCTTTCGGGGAAGTTCCAATCAGAGACTTTTGCGCTTAAAAGACGGTGAATTTGCAGGAATGTGGGAAGATTAAGTGACAGATAAGCGGATGATTGTCCAGAAAACCCAGTAAAACCGTGAATATTCTGTGAACAGATGGCAGGCACTGTTGCATAAAAAGCAAAGTTGAATTATAATAAAGCGTACGAAAACAGACAGTATGAGCGGTTAATATAGCGCAGGAATAAAGCCTGCAGATGAAAGGAGAATGGGAAATGAGAAGACGTTTTGCGGTTGCAGCGGCAGCGCTGGCATTAAGTGTGGCTTTAACAGTTCCAGCTTATGCAGGAACATGGAAATATGTAAATGATCAGTGGAAATACCAGAAGGGTACCAACAAGTTTGCATACAATGAGTGGATAAAAGATAATGGAAAATATTATTATATTGGTAATGACGGTATTATGAAGACCGGCTGGCAGCAGATCGATGGTCAGTGGTATTATCTGGACCAGACTGGTGCAATGCAGATCGGATGGTTAAAGAGTGACGATGGAAAATGGTATTTCCTGTATCCAAACGGTGCTATGGCTGTAAACACAGTGATCGATGGAAGAACCATTGGCGAAGATGGCGTATGGGTTCCAAATGAGGGAGATACAGAGCCAGCTAATAGTATGGATCTGGAAAATGGTTATCTGGTACAGAACCTGGAAGGCATTACAAAGAAAGATTACACGATCATTGCTTCCGGTAAGACAGCCGCTGGATCCCGCTGGGGAAATGCGATCCGCTTAAAAGGCAAGGGAAGCTATGTACAGTGCAATACAAATGGTGAATACAGAATGTTATCTGGCGTATTTGGTCCTTCTTCCCAGTTTGACAGCGCCCTTCTTGCAAGAGTAACTGTTTACGGTGACGATGACCAGGTACTGTATACATCACCTGATATCCATTACAATGAAAAGAATGTATATTTTGGTGTGGATGTATCCGGACAGAAGCAGATCCGCGTAGAAGTTTCCCTGTTAAAGGATAATGAATGGGATGATCCGGTTATTTTATTTGATGGACTGTCTCTTTATAAGTAGGAAAAGATGAAATGAAAAAGAGTATGCTTTCGGGATGGAGTTCCATTCCCGGTGGCATACTCTTTTTTGGAGATTATGTATATATGTACACTCGGGTTCACGCGCTATCGCGCTCTATTGTCTGCTGACGCAGACGGAACCCTCGTTAATCGTCCAAGAAAAACAAATGCCACCTTTGGTGGCGCTTGTTTTTCTTTTGGACTAGATTACATAATTGCTCCATGGTTCTTCGGGCTGGATCAGGTCAGCAAGAGTGATATTGTCTAAGTAGTTGTTGATCAGGTGATCCAAGCCTCTCCACATAGGGAGTGTACGGCAGCAGTCCATGCGCTCGCAGGAAAGTGCGTCCGGGGATTCCAGACAGGATACAGGGGCAAGGGAGCCTTCCGTAAGGCGCAGGATACTTCCTACTGTATACTGATCCGGTGATTTGGTAAGTTTGTATCCGCCGCCTTTGCCGCGGACACCTGTAAGCATTTTATCTTTTACAAGGATCTTAATGATCCCTTCCAGGTATTTTTCTGAAATGCCCTGGCGCCCGGCTGTTTCCTTCAATGGAATATAGCCGTCTCTCTGGTGTTCTGCCAGGTCGATCATGATACGCAGTGCATAACGCCCTTTTGTTGAAACTAACATACGCATTCTCCATTTCTTATTATAAACCTATTATACAACAAGGTTAGTGGCAGAGCAATGAAAAATGCAGAAAGTTGGAATATGAATTTCTCAGTAACAGGAAAATGGGATGACAGAATTTCAGCAGAACCTCGGCAAAAAAATAACAGTTGACAAATATACAGATTGTGTTTAGAATGTCAGAATGCTTGCAAAAAAATGGCTTAAATACGTTAAAAATAAGACAAAATGCAGGAAGCAGACAACGGAGAAAATGTGAGAAAAAAGTGAGGAGAAAAGTATGAAAACCAATACGGATCTGTTTGAAAAAGTTCCGGTACCGAAGGCTGTGGCAACCATGGCGATCCCGACCATGATCTCAATGCTGGTAGTTGTCATTTACAACATGGCAGATACCTTTTTCATTGGTCAGACACAGGATCCACTGCAGGTTGCGGCTGTATCTTTGGCAACACCGGTATTTATGATCTTTATGGCGCTGGGAAATCTGTTTGGCATCGGTGGAAGCTCGGCTATATCCAGGGCATTAGGTGAAAGGCATAAAGACCGGGCATGGCATATCAGTTCCTTTTGCTGTTATGGTGCGTTAGGTCTGGGAGTGATCGTGGCTGTCTGTTCTGTACTTGGTATGGAAGGGATTTTGGGACTGATCGGAGCCAGTGAAAATACCATTGGTTTTGCCAGAAAATATCTGCTGATCATTTCCATTGGTGCGCCAACGATCCTGTTTTCCACTGCATTTGCCAATATCTTAAGAGGAGAAGGCGCGGCCAGAGAGTCTATGGTGGGAAACCTCCTTGGAACTATTGTAAATATTGTGCTGGATCCGGTTATGATCCTGATGTTAGGCTGGGGAGTAACAGGCGCAGCATTGGCTACGATCATTGGAAATATTGCAGCATGCCTGTTTTATCTGCAGTATTTTCTCAGGAAAAAATCCACTTTGTCTATCAGCTGGAAATATTTTAAAGTGGGAGAAGGAATTGCAAAGAGCGTAGTAGCGATTGGAATTCCTGCATCTTTAAACAATATTTTAATGAGTTTTGCAAATATTATCCTTAATCAGGCATTAGTAGGATATGGAGATACACCGGTTGCTGCAATGGGCGTTGCCTTGAAATCCAATATGTTGGTAGTGCTGCTGCAGATCGGACTTTGTGTGGGAATTCAGCCGCTGATCGGATATAATTATGGTGCGGGAAATAAGAAACGTCTGATGCAGGTGTTTAAGTTTACAGGCATCGTATCGGTGATCATGGGAACGATCCTGACCCTGTTTATGATGGTGGCAAGAAAATCACTGGTTCAGGTGTTTATCAATGATGCCCAGGTTATCACTTATGGTATCCAGATGGTTATTGCACTGCAGCTGTCAGCGCCGTTTTTAGGGATTTTATTCCTGTGCATCAATACCATCCAGGGAATGGGAAAGGCGATCCCGTCATTGCTCCTGACAGTCTGCCGTCAAGGACTGATCTTTATCCCGCTGATCTTCATTTTAAATCATATGTTTGGGCTGGAAGGCGTTATTTATGCGCAGCCTGCAGCGGATTATCTGTCCATTGTAGTAGCGATCCTGATCTGTACCCATTTGTTCAGGAACATGGAGCATAGAAATGAGAGTGTTGAGGCATAAAAGGTACAAATAAGTAAGACAGGATTTGGGAGTGAGTATATGAAATGGCATGCTCACTCCTTTTCTGTTATATGTCCTACCGTAGTCTTTTATGGACTTGCCTTTGCGGCTGACAAAAAATCTTCTCGCAAAGTCAGGTACAGAAAGATTCCGAGAGAACATTTAAGAAGTTTTTGGATTTGCAGGTGAAAAATATTGATAATTTAATATTTTTTCGATAGAATCTATATGATGATGCCAGGGCAAAAAGGGCGGAAATCCGGCGCAGGCTTGCCTGCAGGAGGATTTTTGAACCTGGGACCTGCTAAAAACATGAGTAAGAAGCCATTATTTGAAGAAAAATAAGGGGATTAGGAATGTTTTTAGAATTGCGGGAGTGCAAAGCACGGAGCAATTCGGTATCATCTGGAACGGTGATCAAAAAATAAGAGCTTCTGATGAGTAAAATCATCAAAAACCCTTGATAAAAAATAAATCGGAGTAACAGGATTTGAACCTGCGACCTCTCGGCCCCCAGCCGAGCGCGCTACCAAGCTACGCCATACTCCGATGTTCATAACTATTATAGTATAACAGAAAAGAGGCTGTTTGAAAAGCCCCGATTTTGTTTTTTTAATGTATACCGCAATGAGGAGTTTTTCAGATGATCAATAAAACGACAGGCAGCAAAACAGATAAGAAAAGGATCGTAAGTTTTGATCTGGATATGACACTTTTAGATCAGGCTACATGGAAGATACCGGACAGTGCCATAGAAGCGGTGGAGATGCTGCGAAAAGACAGTATTATTGTCATCGCCAGCGGCAGAAATATGGATGGAATGGTCAGTGTGGGCTACAAACAACAGATACGGCCAGATGCAGTAATCCATATGAATGGAACCCGTGTGGTTGCCGGGGATGAATTGTTATATGAGCATTTTATGGATAAAGAGCTTTTAAAACGCCTGCTTTCCTATGGGGAAGAAAGGGAAATTGCCGTGGGGCTGACGATCGATGATAAGGATTACTTTGTGAATCCGGCAGAGGTAGAACGGATCGACAAGATCCGCTGGGGAGAGAGCATGCGTAATTTTCAGGATCCCTGGAAAATGCTGGAACTGCCGGTACGCACGTTAGCTTATATTGGAGAAGCGGATCCGGTGTCTGATATGGAGGCACATTTTCCGGAACTTAAATTTCCATTATTTTCCAGTCGGTTAGGGGCGGACATCATAGAAGTACAGGCATCCAAGGCAAATGGACTGGTACGTTTATGTGAATACTATGGAATGGATATAAGCCAGACGGTGGCATTTGGAGACAGCATGAATGATTATGAGATCGTTCAGGCAGCCGGAACCGGGATCGCTATGGGAAATTCAGTCCAGAAGCTGAAAGATACGGCCGATTATGTGACAGATGATATTGCCCAGGATGGAGTCTGGAAGGCATGCAGACATTTTGGATGGATATAGATGAAAATATGCAGCCATGTGTGAGTACAGGAGGAGAAGGAAAATGAATACAGTAAATGGCGGATCAGCGGAGAAAATGACCGTGGATCAGAAATTAGAATTGCTCAGAACAAAGATGAAGGAACGTGGCATGGATGCCTATATGGTGCCTACTGCTGATTTTCATGAGTCCGAATATGTGGGAGATCATTTTAAATGCAGACAGTTCCTGACCGGTTTTACCGGTTCTGCGGGAATTGCAGTAGTGACCATGAAGGAAGCATGCCTGTGGGTAGATGGAAGATATTTTGTCCAGGCGGCAGTACAGCTTCAGGGAACTTCTGTAAAGATGATGAAAATGGGACAGGAAGGCGTGCCTTCTGTAGCCGGATATCTGGAAGCAGAAGTGCCGGAAAATGGCTGTCTGGGCTTTGACGGAAGAGTAGTCAATGCATTGACCGGTATTGATCTGGAAAAGCGCCTGAAAGAAAAAAATGCAAGGATCCTTTGCAGTGATGATCTTATCAATGAGATCTGGGAAGACCGTCCGGCACTGTCCATGGAGCCGGCATGGGCATTACATGAGAAATATGCAGGAAAGACAGCAGAAGAAAAATTAAAAGAGCTTCGTGCAGAAATGAAGAAGGAGCATACAGATATGTATGTTCTGACATCGCTGGATGATATTGCATGGCTGTTAAATATCAGGGGAAATGATATTGCTTATAATCCGGTAGTGCTTTCCTACGTGATCGTAACAGAGGATAAATTGTATCTGTTTGTAAATGAAGAAGTGCTTCACGGAGAAGCATATCCATATATGGATAATTATCATAATATAGATATGCTTAAATATCTGGAAGATTTAGGGACAGAAATACTGCCTTATGATGATATCTATAAAATGGCAACAGATATTACGGGACATAAGATCCTTATGGAGAAGCAGCATATCAATTATGCTTTGTATAACATATTAAAGGATAAGAATGAACTGGTTGATAAGATGAATCCCACTTCTGATGCGAAAGCAGTAAAGAATGAGGTTGAGATTGAAAATGAGAAGAAAGCTCATATTAAGGACGGTGTAGCTGTTACCCGTTTTATCTACTGGTTAAAGCACCATATTGGAAAAGAGCGTCTTACAGAGATGAGTGTCCAGGATAAGTTAGAGGAATTCAGGAAAGAGCAGGAAGGCTATATTGAGCCAAGCTTTGCTACAATCTCTGCTTATGGGGCGAATGCGGCTATGTGTCACTATTCTGCAACAAAGGAAAGTGATACGGTACTGGAAGACCATGGCTTTTATCTGGTAGACTCTGGTGGCCAGTATTATGAGGGAACTACGGATATTACCCGTACCATTGCGTTAGGAGAACTGACGGAGGAAGAAAAAGAGCATTTTACTCTGGTCCTTATAAGCATGCTGCGATTAAAAGAAGTGAAATTTTTATATGGGTGCAGAGGCTTAAGCCTTGATTATGTGGCAAGAGAGCCATTTTGGAGCAGGGGACTGAATTTTGACCATGGAACCGGTCATGGTGTGGGCTATCTGTTAAATGTTCACGAAAGACCAAATGGCATCCGCTTCCGTATGGTGCCGGAGCGGCATGATAATGGTGTTCTGGAAGCTGGAATGATCACTTCTGATGAACCGGGACTTTATATTGAAGGAAGCCATGGTATCCGTACAGAGAACCTGATCCTTTGTGTAAAGGATGAGAAGAACCAGTATGGCCAGTTTATGAAGTTTGAGTTCCTTACCTTTGTACCAGTTGATAAGGATGCGGTAGTGAAAGAGCTGATGACAGAGAGAGATATTGCTCTTCTTAACGCATATCACAAAGAGGTGTTTGAGAAGATCAGTCCGTATATGGATGACCAGGAGAAAGAGTGGTTAAGAAAGGCAACGGCCCCGATCTAAGGGATCGTTTAAGGGACCGTTGCGTCTGCTTCAGGTATTTGTACAGATTGGGAATGCGTTAAAGATGTATCTGCTAAGTTTGATGGACTATTCTGCGTATGGAAGATCTACAATGGTATAGTTATGGTGGATAGCAGGGAGGATCTTGTTTAACAGGTCTTCTGTGCGGAATTTCAGGCTGGAGGTGTTGATACATGGATGACATCCGAAGTAAGGATGGTTCTCCAGGATATCTTTGTCTATGAGCAGCCGGACTTTGTTTTCTGGGTCGTTCATCAGACCGAGAACACTTACAGAACCGGGAGTGATGTTAAGGTACTGTTCCATAAATTCCGGTTCGGCAAAGGAAAGACGGGCGCTGCCGATCTGCTTGGAGAGAGCGGCTGTTTTGAACTTTTTGCTGCCTGGAAGGATCAGCAGATAGAAGGCGGTTTTCTGGGTATTGCGAAGAAATAGGTTTTTGCAGATCTCAATGCCTAAAAGCTTACCTACTTCCTGGCATGCTTCCATAGTGGGTAGTGTGTCATGGTCTGCACGGGTATAGGTGATCCCAAGGGAGTCTAACAGGTCATAGGTGCGTATCTCCTTTGGAAGACGGTCGGTAGTATCTGCCGGTCGGCCAGTGTATATAGTATGGTCAATGTAATAAGAAACGGGATCTTGTGATGTGGATGTTTCGCTCATAAATATCACCTCATTGTTTTAGGATGTTGATAAGTACGATTATAAGAGCGAAGGAATAAATTGTCGATAGGATATGAATGAAAAAGGTGTAAAAATGCAGGAAAAAAACGTGCAGGGAAAGAAAAAACAGGAAAAGAAAGTTCAAGGGAATAAATCCCAGGAAAATAGAATACAGGGAAAACGAGTACAGGAAGGCAAAAAACAGGGAAGCCCCAAAAGAGAAAATAAAAGACCGGAAAGCAGAGCTGTGAAAGGGGTAAAGCCAGAGCAGAAGCAAAGGTCAGAGCAGAAGCAGAGAACAGAGCAGAAACAGAAGGCGGCAAAGTTTGGAAAGCCGGTTCTGAAACAGCAGTCTGGCCAGAACGTGGAAAAGGGAAAGAAGAACGCTAAAAAGAGCATGTGTCCTGTTATGCGTCAGTGTGGCGGATGTCAGATGCTGGATATGCCTTATGCAGAGCAGTTAAAGACGAAAAGAAAGCGTCTGGAAACATTGTTGAAGGGAATCTGTCCTGTAAAAGACATGATAGGAATGGAAGATCCGTTTTATTATAGAAACAAAGTTCATGCTGTATTTGATAGGGATAGAAGGGGCAATATTATTTCCGGTATTTATCAGGAAAATACCCATAATGTAGTACCTGTGGAGAAGTGCATGATCGAGGACCAGAAGGCAGATGAGATCATTGGCACTATTCGCGGTATGTTAAAGTCCTTTAAGATCCGTACATTTGATGAAGATACTGGTTATGGCTTGCTGCGCCATGTGCTGATCCGCAGAGGCTTTGAAAGTGGGGAGATCATGGTGGTACTGGTAACAGCTTCCCCTGTATTTCCGTCAAAGAATAATTTCGTAAAGGCATTAAGAGAGAAACATCCGGAGATCACCACCATTGTCCAGAATATCAATGGACGGGGAACCAGCATGGTACTGGGGGAAAAGGAGCATGTGCTGTATGGAAAAGGATATATTGTGGATACGCTGTGCGGCTGTAGCTTCCGTATTTCTTCCCGTTCTTTCTATCAGGTAAATCCGGCCCAGACGGAGAAATTGTATACAAAGGCTCTGGAGCTGGCTGGACTGACTGGAAAAGAGACGGTTGTGGATGCGTATTGTGGTATAGGAACTATTGGTATTATTGCAAGCAAAAAGGCCGGAAATGTGATCGGCGTGGAATTAAACCAGGATGCAGTCCGGGATGCCATCAACAACGCCAAAATGAACCAGATATCCAATATCCGTTTCTTCTGCAATGATGCCGGCCGTTTTCTGGTCAATATGGCAGAGGCTGGTGAAAAAGCCGATGTAGTCATCATGGATCCCCCAAGAAGCGGAAGTACCGAAGAGTTCATGGATTCCATTGCAAAGATGGGAGCGAAAAAAGTAGTTTATGTTTCCTGCAACCCAGAGACATTGGCAAGAGATCTGGCTTATATGAAGAAGCTGGGGTATAAGGCGAAGGAAGCAGTAGGATTTGATATGTTTCCGGCGACGGAGCATGTGGAGACGGTTGTCTTGCTTTCCAAGGGCGAGGTCGACTCGAAAAAGATTCGGGTTGAGTTCTCTTTGGAAGATATGGATATGTCCGAATTTCAGGATGGGGCAACCTACGCCCAGCTCAAGGACTATGTGCTGGAACATAGCGGGTTAAAGGTATCCAACCTGTATATCTCACAAATTAAGCGAAAATGTGGGATTGGGGTTGGTAAGAACTATAATCTGCCGAAGTCCGAGGATTCCAGACAGCCCCAGTGTCCGCAGGAAAAAGAGAAAGCAATCCGAGAAGCATTCAAATATTTTGGGATGATCTAACATCCCGCAAAATGGAGGTTTCTTATGGATAGATTGATTTCTTGTGAGTTTAACATGGATAATGCCTGTGTAGAGCTGAAATTCTTAGATGGCAGCATGATTGCCATTGATACGATTGCGGTGGAGAATGAGGTTGCCGACAATATGTATCAG
>ULLY01047585.1_pt1 | contig 10200 bp, 7 predicted proteins | sample 1951521 | NCBI WGS metagenome assembly ULLY01 (sample SAMEA4835537, study PRJEB28245) | human gut metagenome | biome: gut microbiome; material: fecal sample | place: Denmark | collected 2008 | reverse complement strand
GACTTGCCATTCCCTGCCAGACAGCTGTCTGCAGCAGACCTTCGGAAACCTCCTTACATCTGTATCCTGTTGACACCGGATTATGCTCATGCATACTGAAAATCCCTGCCTTCCAGCTTCTGTCAGGAGAAGAAACCACCGCCGGTACAGCCTGTATCGAAACCTTTCTGGCACAGCACTTTATCCGGAATGGCTATACCCTCTCCTACTGGTCCAGCGGCAACCAGGCGGAAGTTCCCTTTTTACTGTCCAAAAACAGTCATTTTATTGCCATAGACTACCGCACCACCCCACATCAGAAGTGCAGGAACCTTATGCAGCTGAATAAATCTTCTCTCTCTCCTGCACCCACACAAATGTATTTAATCTCTGCCGAAGACTTCAGGCAAAAAGAAGCTTATCGGATCGTGCCTTTATATGCGGTATTTTGCATATAGAACGTGGCAGATACAACAGGCAAAAGCAGACTCCGGCCATATGACGCAGCGGCATCGCATAATGGATCTTTGCCTGATTTTCCAGTCCCCAGAGAACAAAGTCCACACCATATGCCGTCTTCTTTACAACATCCAGGATCGGCTCCGGTCATTGCGATCGGAGTCTTTCTTTTTAATAAACCTATACCATATATTCTAACAGAATCTTATCCTTATATTGCTTTCTGCTATTTCAAGGTGTATCTGACTCCCCTGCCTGCACCTGTTTTTTTCAGGATTTTCTTTTCAATCAGGCTGTTCAGAGTACGTACTGCTTTACTCTTTTCCATTTCTGCTGCTTTCTCAATTTCTGATCTTGACATTTTTTCTTTTCCCTTAAGGATGTTGACCAGTATCTGTTCGGCTTCGTTCAGGTCATAGTTTTCCCTTATAACAGGAAGAATTACTTTGATAGAATTAGAAAAACACTGATACGATGGTTTTATCAGTGCGTTCCTGTAAGCATGATTGATCCTCATGATTCCGGTTCCAAATTTCTCAATATATTTCAGCCGGAAGAACACATTTCCGATAATAGGATTTCTGAGTATGGATATCTGACCATTCAGGTATTCCTCTTCGCTGATTCCGGCAGGAAGCCCTCCCGGAGAACTGATCTCAATCCTGTCCGCATACATACTGACTTTTATAGATGCCGGGATATCCCACATTCGATGGATCAGAGCATTGGCTATTGCTTCCCTGAAGGCTTTTTCCGGAATTTTGTCAATACATTTCCTTTCGGCTCCCTCTATTTTTTCATACTGATAATACTTTCGGAACATCTGAAGTGTTTTTTCCAACTGAGAAAGTATGGAAATATTTTCCAGTGATTCCCTGTCCATGATCTCATCTATGGTATCACCAAAACGTATGATATCTATTCCCGTAAACTGATTATCATCAGCAAGAAGTGCAGCTGCATTATTGAACCCACTCTGATCAGAATACAGTTCAAGAGTTTTTAAAATATCTTTATTGATCTTCTCAATGCCCATCACCCGGATAAATTCTGTTTCCAATTTAGCAAAAGTAAGCTGCTGATTGAATGAAGTGATCTCCTCAAAAGTCTGATTACAGCCCTCCAGGATCAACCGGTTATATTCCAGACGATCCACTTCAACTGTAGAAGAATCATTTCTTTTATAAGCTTTACCTTTATAGAGATAAGGCTTATACCTGCCTTCATAAACAGTAAGCACAATCGTATTCTCCTGTATCTCCAGACGGAACTCCGGCACAGGACTGAGACTGTCGTTGATCTTATTCTCCAGATTCAGGCATCCGTTCACTGGATCTGTTATGCCGATGATGTTCCCCTGATCATTGATTCCAAATATAATCTTTCCTTCGCCATAATTAGCATAGGCACTGATTGTTTTCAGAAACGTATTAGATGACAGATTTTCCTTATATTCCAATGTTCTGCTTTCCCTCATGATACATTCTCCTCCACATTTTCAACCCTTTGAAACCCAATATTGATTTGTAATATATAGTATAAAATCGTTCCAATCGAAATGCAACGATTTCTTTTTTCGTTTCATATAGAATACAACGATTTATATAATCATCAAATATAATTCCGCCGATCAACAGCCAACGTAATTGTATAATTGTGAAATAATAAATATTATACGTAAATAATACAGTTATAAATCATTTCATTTTAACTTTTATTTCTATATTGCTCTACTCAAAACAATTTTTTTCCACAAAATCAACCTGTCCACTGCCCAAAGGGGAACTATAATCATGACAAAGATTAAAAACACAAAGAAGGGCATGGCAAAAAAGACATTAAGTATGTCACTTGTTGTTGCAATGCTTGCTACTTCTAATGTGCCGGTATGGGCTGCTGAGTTCAGTGATGGTACTGATGCTACTGTAGCTACAGAAGCTCCGGCTGCTGAAGCTTTCTCTGATGAGACTGCAGAAGCACCGGTTGTTGATGATACAACTGAAGCAACTCCGGCGTCTACAATGATTAACGAAGGAAATATGTCTATTGATTTGTCAGTAGATAAATCTAAAATTGTATGGGGAAACACTGCTGTAGCTACCATTAAAGGTAGTGTTAATAAAGATGGTGTTTCCGCTTCTTCATGGAAATATCGTTGGGTTGATGAAAATGGTGTTTCTGTTACTCCTACTAACGTAACTGTTAGTGATGTAACCGACATGAGTCTTTTTGCTACTTCTGACTTGGCAGGTAAAACACTGACACTTTATGTATACGATGTTAGTGTGACAAATCAGACATTGTATGATATTAATACAGGTATCACTGTTACTGTAGAAAAACAGGATTTAAAGGATGTTGCCAGCATTGTTGGAGTGAAGGATCTTAAATACAACGGTTTTGCACAGTCAGTAAATACATCTGGTGTAAAATTAAATGGTGTTATTCCGTCAACAACAGGAGAACCTTATTACACCCTTACTTCTACAAGTGGAATTAATGCGGGGGATGAAATAACTGTAACTGCATCCGCAGATGATGTACCTAATTCTCCTTACAAAGGAAGTATTTCTACTACAGCTAAAATTGTTGCAAAAACATATAACAAAAGTAACAAAGATAATACAAAAACTACAACTGATATAGTTGCTGACGTAACTAAGGGTCTTAGTTTCCAGTATACAGGAAATACCATTCATGTATCTAAAGACAAAGTTACTGTAACTGAATCTAAATCAGAAAATAATGGTGCAGATGATAAGCTTGGCGGTGCAGATTTGTCAAGTGCATTTAAAGATGCTGTTGTTGATGGAACAGATGTTAATAATCATGTTGTAAAGGTAACTCTTGATGGAGATAAACTTACAAACTTTAAAGACTTTGATAATAAAGCTTTAACAACAAAAAATACAGTTGAAATTACCAAACGTGATCTTTCTACAGCAGGAACAAAGATTTCTGTTAATACAGCAAGTGGATATGTTCCAGTTACTGCAACACCAGAAACTTTAGATACATATTTGACATTTACAGGCGTTGAAGGTACTGGATTAAATAAAACAGAGCTAAAAAAGAATTACACAGTCACTGTTAAAAATGACGAGGAAACATATACATTAAAGCCTAATGAAGTTCTTACAAATGGAAGTACTTATACTGTAATTGTAGGTGCTACTAAAGATGGAAACTGTAAAAACGAACAGAAATTCAAAGTTGTTGCATCTACTGCTGTATTAAAAGAGGTAAAATCCAGTAAAACATATACAACACCATACACTGGAGAAGCAATTCAGCCATCTAAATCTGATTTAGGAACAATATCTATTACATATATTGATAAGAATAGTTCAACTGGTGAAACAACTGAGAGTCTGGATCCTAATGCATATGAGATTACAGGATACGCTAATAATACAAATGCTTCTGAACTTGTTAATACTGATGTTGCTGATCCTACAAAGAACACCTACAGAACAACTGCATATGCAAATATTAAGATTACAAGCGGAACATACAGTGGTCAGACAGCTGCCATTCCATTTATTATCGAGCCATTAAAGGTAGAAGCAAGCTATATTACTGTTCCGAAGGATGTTGCATTCAATGAATCTTATAAAAATGCATCTGATTATAAAGTTACATTAACAGTTGTTGCGAAAGATAGAGAAGGAAAGAAAGTTCAGAAAACTCTTACAGCAGATGACTTCACTGTAAAGTATGACTGGGAAAAGACTGAAGGAAATGTAAAACACAACAATATTCTTTCTACTGTTACCATTACAAATAAAAATTATATTTACGGAACAACTAATGGTAAAACATACACTGTAAAGGCTAATGGGAAAGATTACACAGGTGCTACCGAAATTGTTGCTAAGAAACTGACAGATTCTATGGTTGTTGTAAATCCGTCTTCCTATACATACACTGGTGGTAAGATTACACCAAACTATGCAGTTATCGATGGAGCAATCGTTCTTTATAAAAAAGGCGAAGTTGCAGATGAAAAAGCTGAATATGAAGAAGTATCTATTACTGATGCAGTTAATGTAGGTACTGGTAAGATTACTGTAAAAGGTTATGATGGTGCAACAAGTCACAAAAATGATTTCTATTCTGGAACAGCAACTGGAACATTTACAATTACTGCAGCAAATACAGCAGATGTTAAAGTTGAAATTGATGATCAAGATTATACCGGAAGACAGGTTAGACCTCGTACATTTAAAGCTACATTAAATGGTAATGATGTAACAAAGCAGTTTGAAATCGTATCTTACGGTGAAAATAAAGAGGCTGGTAAAGGTACCGTTGTATTAAAACCAGTTGATGGAAACAAGAACTTTACAGGCTCTAATATTACTGTTGAATTTAACATTGTAAAAGAAAAAGTCACTGGTTCGTTAGCAGTTTATGATAGTAAAGGATTTAATGCAGAAAATACTGTATTTGCATATAATGGAAATGCTCATACATATGCAAAAACAATATTAACAATTGATAAAAATAATAAAACAACTGCAAAAGAATCAGATTTTGAAATCAAATATGTAGATAACGTTGCTGGTAAAAAATCTAATAAAAAAGATACTGATGGAAAACCGATTAATATCGGATATGTTTATGCAGTAGCTAAAGAAGGTACTGGTTTTGCTGGTACAGATACAATTACAACTGCTGATGGAACTGTTATCAAGGGTGTAGTTGCTAAAAAAGAGGTAAAAATCAAGAGCGTTCAGTTTGTCGCAAAGAATGTAAGCCTTAAAAATGCAACATATGCAGCTGGTCTTCCTGTAAAACCGGAAGTGACAATTCAGATTGGTGGTACTACTTTGGTCGAAGGCAAGGACTATACATTAAAATTGACTAAAGACGGAAAAGAAGTAACACCTACAGATGTAACTGTTGGAGATATATATGGGGTACAAATTGTCGGTATCAATGGATATGAAGGCTCTAAAGTTATTTCTAATACAACCAATAAGTTATATTGGGGTGTTAATAAGAAGAATCTCAAAGACTGTAAAGTAACTGTAAAAGATGGCGTTGTTTCTGTAGTAAACGGATATATCCCTGTAGCATCAGCAGAATACACATCCAAGAACAACGGTGATGGCACATACACAGTAACAGCTGTAAGCACATCCAAAAATTATGCAGGTTCTGTTACAGTAACAGCTGATGGTAAAGCTGAAGATGAGAAGCCAGATGCTCCAATGATCAGCAGCGTTAAAGTTGTTGGCAACAAAGCAACTGCAATCCTTTCCGGTGATTCCGAAGGTGCCGCAGGTTACGATTATGTAATCTCTACAGATCGTGACTGCATCACAAACAAAGATTATGATTCCGTAAACAAAAATCAGGTTCAGACCTCTACTACATTTAAATATGTACAGCAGGGAACCTACTATGCATACTGCCACGCTTGGAAACGTGACGCAAACGGTAAGAAAGTATTCAGCGACTGGTCTAATGCATATCCATTCGTTGTATCCGCAATCACACCGGACGCTCCTGTTATCACAAACGTTAAAGTAAGCGGATCTACTATTAAAGTAACATACAAAGCAGCTGCAAATGCAACTGGTTACGACGTAGTACTTGGAACAGATTCCAAGAAAGAAAACGGTGAGACTCGTCCATATCACTATGGCAATCACAAAGTACTGAACCTCAAAGAAGGTACAGTAACAGCAACATTCAAGAAAGTACCAAAGGGAACATGGGTAGTTGGAATGCATGCATTCAACAGAACATCCGAAGACGGAAAGAAAGTCTTCAGCCCATGGTCAAACCTGAAAAAGGCTACTGTTAAATAATCCTTTGGGTAAAGAAATATATAAATAAGAAAAACTATTGCTAGGCTTTTAAATAAGCCAAATACAGTACTTTCCCCTAGATGAGGGAATATAATAACAAACCAGCATCTAAGGGGGAGAACTGTATTTATACAGCAATAGTTTTTCTGTTCTTCTCAAACTATTACTGTATTGTGATTCATTACAAATATTTTCTGGAGGAATTTATATGATGTTTGATTATGAGTATTATTTAAAAAATATTAATAATTATGAAAGTGTTATAAATAATATGCATAATAATCTTTCAAGAAGTAATGTTGATAAAATACAGAGTATTAAAAAAACTCTTTTTAAATTCAGAACTGCAATCATAAACTCTGAGTTTGAGATTTCTCATACTAACAGTCTTTTAAAAAAGATAAATAATCTTCTAACTACAATTACTGAGCTACTGAATGGAGCCTATCTTTATCGTATTTTTACAATAAAAAATACTAAATATAAGATAGGCAAAGTCTCTTGTATTTGGGTTTATAAGAGCAATGAGAAAATTATTCAAACCATTGATAATATAATTAATGAAAAAATCATTAACCATGATAATGAAAACAATATTGTTATTGAATCTGAGAGTAATTGTGAGATAGTTATAGGAAACTGGATTGAAAATAAATATTTAGCAAGCCAGCAAAAAGAAATGGAACAAAAAAATTTAGAATTATTAAACTATGAGGGAAACCCCAAAGATACATCTGATGAATATACGGATACTGATTTTATGAGGAAAATTTTAAAATGCGTTGCTAATTCTTGAAGGTTGTTAATTCCTTAGTTTAGCATTGACTAGGCTGTTCTGTTTTTGGCATTAGTTCTTTTTGGCAATTCAGTAGTTTTCTGCCGAATTGTTTAGAATCCCTCCCTAAGAGTCTGACCATCTCCTAAAAGCCACACTGAAACAGGATAACGAAACTGTTGCAGAAATATTAGAGGAATTCCACGAGGCAAATACTTCTCCCAGATTTTACAATAACGAACAGGCGCTCCGATCGGTAGTAATCACAGACCACATTGGGGTCTGACCGTGCGTCCAGCTAAGGGTATATAGTCCGGTGGGTGGAAGCCCCATCAAATAAGCTGCTAACCACAGCGTTTGAAGCGAGTCTTGAGTCTGTTGCGGTAACGTTGCAGGCTAAGCGTAGACAGCAAGATAACAGGGATAGCTATTGAGCACCGAAATCCCAAAGTCACCAGAGAGTCGACATCGTGGTCTGGATGGAAGACAACATATGTATTTATCGTTATGGTGAGATTTTACATACCTCTGCGGTGTTGGTTGGAACTATTCATGTTATACAGGGAATATATATCAACTGGAGAGAACCTGCATTTTCTTCTGTAGTGTGTAAACAGAAAGTATGCCTGACAACCAAAAGAAGGATGGCAAAAGAAATGCAGGTAGTCGGAGGCCCGAATAGTACCGATGAAGGTATGAACAAAATAAATACCAGAGGGAAGTCGAGAGAGAACTGTTCCTCACAGTTCTGGCCTGCGAAACTATATCAAAGAGGAAACATTAGCTATACACAGAGATAGAGGTACTAATGGAAACGAAATTGGCGAGAATATCACAATTATCAAAGGAAAATCCTGATATGGTATTTACGTCTTTAGGACATCTGATTAATAAAGAAATGCTTAAGAGCTGCCATGCCCAGATGGATGGAACGAAAGCTGTAGGAATTGATGGGATTACCAAAGAGGAATACGGGAGAAGACTGGAAGAAAACATAAGCGCTCTTATAGAACGTCTAAAGAAGAAGTCCTATAAGCCGAAACCGGCAAGGCTGGTGGAAATACCGAAGGATAATGGAAAGATGCGACCGCTCAGTATTTATTGTTATGAAGATAAGCTGGTGCAGGAAGCACTGCGCAGAATACTGGAAGCGGTGTTTGAACCCATATTTTATGATGAAATGATGGGATTCCGACCCAACAGGGGATGTCATAAAGCAATCCGAAAATTAAACCTGATGTTGGAGAGAAAACCAACAAGTTATGTATTGGATGCAGACATTAAAGGGTTCTTCCAGCATCTTGACCATGAATGGATCATACGTTTTATAGGATCAAGGATCAAAGACCCCAATATTATCCGTCTTGTCAGACGGATGCTGAAGGCAGGAATTATGAACAACTATGAATTTGAAGAAACCGAAGAAGGAAGTGGACAGGGTTCTGTCTGTTCTCCTGTAATCTCCTGTATCTATATGCATTACGTACTGGTATGGTGGTTTAAAGAGGTGATAACACCAAAGCTGAAAGGATATGCAGGTCTGGTCGTATATGCCGACGATTTTGTGGTAACATTCCAGTATAAATCGGATGCAGAGTGGTTCTATGAACATCTGAAACATAGAATGGGACACTTTGGATTAAGCCTTGAAGAAGAAAAGAGCCGTCTGATAGAGTTCGGGCGTTATGCAAAAGAAAGATGCAGAAAAGCCGGAACGAAACCAGGCACTTTTACTTTCTTAGGTTTTACACACTACTGTTCCAAAAGTAGGAATGGCAGATTCAGAGTGAAGAGGAAAACCAGTAAGAAGAAGTTTGCAAAGAAGTGCAGAGAAGTAAATCTTCTGTTAGTGAAGATGAGAACATGCAGATTAAAAGAGATTATTGAAAAACTTAACCAGATACTGACTGGTTATTACCATTACTATGGAATTACGGACAATACAGAAAGTATAACGGCATTCCGATATAACATCATGAGAAGCCTGTTCTATTGTCTGAACCGGAGAAGCCAGAAGAAAAGCTATAATTGGGTAGAATTTTTAAATATGCTGGATAACAGCTATCCACTGGTAAGACCCCGGATATATGTCAATATATACGAATGATAATGTGAACGATTCGTTTCGCAAAGAGCCGGATGCGGGAAAGCCGCACGTCCGGAATTCTGTGAGGGGTGTACGACCATAAGGGGTGCACCTACTCGACATCGAAACGTCAAACACCATATTTACGTCCGGATCGCTGAAACATAGTTCTCCACTTGATTTTACCTGTACCAGGTTCATACGGTAATCAGATACCAGTGGTTCTATCTTTTCGGGGATCTCCAGCATATCCTTCAGGGAAAACGGACCATCCCATTCACTTTCTCCATAATATACACACAGACTAATCACCGGATGCAGCCGGTCGGTCTTCTTAAAACCTGACAGGAATTCATCCGCTGAATGGAAATCCCCGTTTTTCTTATTTACTGCTGCAATCTCATCATATTCTTTCATGTAAGAAAACGCATCTCCGACCATATGCCGTCTTCTTTACAACATCCAGGATTTTCTGTACTGTTTCCGCATGACCATTAAATTTCAGCATGGAGGAAACATCCGTATCTGCTTCTGTAAGATCCTGCGGCTTCAGCACCTGTTCCCCGTTAAAAAATACTGCATTGAACAGATCCGCAAAATGTCTGTTGTCTCTCCAGAAGTTCTTCAGTATGGTATCCGGTTTGATCTTATTTTTTTCCGTCGTATCCAGCACCTCCCGTTGATTTATTTCTGTTATCAATATAGCATAATTATTACCTTGTTTCCACGAAAGGAACTATAAAAATTATTAAAAATCTGAAAAGTACAGAGTCGGATTACCTGATCTGTTCTTTTTTCTCATTTCGTCAGATGTAAACGATCATATAACTATAAAAATACCGCTCTTATGCGCAAAAAAGGCAGTTATAAATAACCATTTTTTCAGGATTCTGCATGAATTTTTAATCCGAGAATGGGTTTTTAATCAAAAATCAACCTGTCCACCACCCAAAGGGGAACTATAATCATGACAAAGATTAAAAACACAAAGAAGGGCATGGCTAAAAAGACATTAAGTATGTCTCTTGTAGTTGCAATGCTTGCCACTTCTAATGTGCCGGTATGGGCTGCTGAGTTCAGTG
>ULLY01003682.1_pt1 | contig 10265 bp, 9 predicted proteins | sample 1951521 | NCBI WGS metagenome assembly ULLY01 (sample SAMEA4835537, study PRJEB28245) | human gut metagenome | biome: gut microbiome; material: fecal sample | place: Denmark | collected 2008 | reverse complement strand
TTTAGAAACACCGAGTGTAACAGGTGCTGCTACTTATTATGCTTATGTGACCAGAGCTGTTAATAGGTACACCTTTACATTTAACGCTAATGGTGGTAGTACTCCTTCATCTTCATCTATAACTAAGAATTATAATGAAGCTATTGGAACATTACCTACTTGTTCAAGAGCTACGGATAATACTCACACGTATGCATTCGCAGGTTGGTTCGATACTGCTGCTGCTAGTGGTGGTACTCAATTAACTACGACAACTAAGGTTACTTCTAATAAGACTTGGTACGCTAGATGGGCTACAACTACAAGGAATTATACGGTAACTTGGAATGGTAATGGCGGTACTCCTAGCAAGTCTAGTAGTTCATTCCATTATAATGATGTTTTAGGAACTCTTCCTACTGCAACAAGAACTGAGCATGTTTTTAAAGGTTGGTCTACATCTGCTAGTGGTTCTGTTAATGTAAATGAAAGTACTAAAGTTACAAAAGATGTTACTTACTATGCTATATGGCAAATTAATCGTTATAACTTAATTGTAAATCCTAGCGTAGGTGGTACTGTTACTGGAGGTGGAACTTATGATTATGGAACAAAGGTTACATTAAAAGCTACACCTTCTGATGGTTATCACTTTGTTAAATGGAGTGATGGTAATACGAATGCTAGCAGAACTGTTACTGTTACTAGGAATTATACTTATGTTGCAATATTTGCACAAGACGCTTATTTGGAACTTGATAAAACTAGTTTAACATTTGAAGCTGCTGGTGGTACACAAACTGTCAAAGTAACTTCTAATGTTAATTGGACTGTTTCTTAAACTTTTAAATATTCCGCTACGCTTTGCAGACCCCAGTAGGGGAATAGCTTGTGGGGCGTGCGGAACTTCAAACTTTTTTACGAATAATCAAATTATTACTATTATGGTTAAAGATTCTGCTTTGAATGAAAGAGCAACTGCTGTTGAAATTGGGGGTTTGGTTGATGGAGTTGGTGCACCTGTTATGCGCGCCGGATATGCTTTGAAAGCTAAACCGAGTTGGATCACTTTGAGTGCTGTTGAGGGAACTGGTAATTCTCAAGTAGATGTTACTGCTCCGGTTTATAAAGGTCGTAACGGACGTTCTGGTTTGATTACTGTTGCTGTTGAAGATTTGACTGAAGACGTTACGTTGCAGCAGGAAGGTTCTACAATTTGGGACGTTACTACTCAATCGTTGGCTTTCGTTAAAACCGGTGAAGCTAAGAAGTTCACTGGTAATTCCAATTTAGCTGCTATTACGTTTGCTGTTGATTCTGACGCTTCTGAATGGTTGCCTGCCGGTAAATTGATTGTAAATGAAAAAGAATACAATTCTGGTGCTAAGATTGAAGGTGATCCGGGAGCAGATGATGTTTACGCTTTTGAAATTACGTTTACCGCTGTTGCTAACCCGACGGTTAACACTCGTACCGGTAATATTACCGTAAATGGTCAGAAATACACTGTAACTCAAGCTGCTGGTGATGCTACTTTGACTGTATCTCCGACTGCATTGACTTTCGCTGCTGCGGGAGAAACTAAACAAATTACGATTACTACGAATACCGCTTGGACTATTTCGTAAGTCATCTGTTAATTTGATTATAGGTCTAATAGGTACTAATGTGCTTATTAGACCTTTTGTTGTATATACAGATATTTAAACTATGGAAGAAACAATTATTTTTAATCTTTTTAATTCTATAAGTTTTGCGTTTATTGCCATTGTACTTTTAACTACTTATGGCATTAATGAGATTATCACTAAGATTACTAAAAAGAAACTATCGAGATACTTCAAGTCTCTTGTTAGCTTAATCGTAGGTATTGCAATTATGGTGCTTTACTTATACAAATTAGATGCTTCATTGGAAATGGTGCTGCTATCTTTTCTGATATGTACCTTTGGGTATGATTTAATTATCAAACCTATACTCAAAGCTATAAAACGGCATTTTGCTGATTCTAAAAGCGTATGATCGCGGACTAAAGGAGTGCTACTGCTAAATTGCGTAGTACTCCCTTTTGTCATATCAAGGAAAATCATTGTTCGCTTAAATCATAGACTAAACGTTCTATTAATGATTTAAATTCCTTTAGGTATGACACCTGTGACTTATACTAATTTGAATAAGCTCTTATTAATTAGAGATATTCAAGAGATTGCTAAAACTTATATCAATGATGATAAAAGTTATCGTTGGATTTGGAAGAACAAAATTGCTTACGTATATCATATTAGTGATGTAATTTTTATGAATTACATTAGTGATCCCGACGGTTACAAAGGTATTGCTTTCCAAAGATGGTTAGCTGATATTAAAGCTCAAGACGATGAAGTGCCTTGGCAGAGATTCATCTAATTAGTTTTGGTCGCAGGTGTTATTTATATCAAGGCAATTTTAATTATTCCTAATCCGACTACTGGTTCCGCTGGTAGTCGGATTTTTTTGTTTATAGCAACTTATTTAAACACGCAAGTATGAATTATAAAACACGTTGTGTAATGAGTAGTATTTTTATTGCTATATTGAACTTGATTGGTGTTATTGTTTCATCTATTGGTGTTGTCTTCGTAAAAGAATGGATTGCTAAGAAGAGACGTAAGATTATTACTAATCTTCTTACATCTAAAGCAGAATGTTGGATGCAACTCGATAAAATAGCCGCAAACATTAGAGAATCTCTTAATGCTAAAGGTGTTTATGTTGCATACTTTCATAATGGTGGTAAGTTCTGTAATGGTATTAATATGGATAAGTTTACTGTTATCGCAGAAGATTACGATATTAGTATTACAGATCCTTATAAGAATCGTTATAAGAATGTTCTTACTTCTATTATGCCTTATACTATTCTACGCTTATACAGAGATAATAAGTACATTTTCCGTATGAGTGCTTTGACAAGGTATCATTCTAATATGTATGTTGGGGATCTTCGTTCACGTGGATGTAATACTGCTATTAGCATTCTTATTCGTGACTTGAAAACTGATATGCCTATTGGCTTTCTTAGTGCTGAGTTCGAGCTTGACTTTGAACCTGACGCTGAAATGATGCAAATATTCTGGAAAAATCACAATCGTATTTCTCGCAATATGACTATGGTTATAGATGCGACAGAAGATACCATTAAAAACTAAAATACCATGACTGTTATTTACGCAAGAACTAGTCTGCCATCAAGGTGTGGTAGAGGTTTCAAAAATCAAAAGAACGTTATTAGAGTTACTAACCGGTATACTAATGCTGGTCCGTGGCACGGGGTTGTTCCAGTTAAGAATCGTCCTATTATGATCATAGGTGGTTCTGATACTCTTGAATTTGAATTGTCTACTAATCTTCTTAAATTTATCCCTAGAGGTGAAACTAAGGAGCTTGGTATTATTACTAATAAATCTTGGCGAATTGTTTAATGTATTATTATGGCAACACTTAATCAATTAGGAAGTAAGATTTCTAATATATTAGGTAAGCCCGGTGATCATAGCATTCAAGAGAGAGCTAAAGATGCTTGTAAGGCACTCTTTGCTACTTTTATTCGTCAGAGTATTGAGCGCAATGGTGTAGATGAGGTGCTTAAAGTTAGCTTTAATGTTCCTCTTATCTGCGTTCCGCTTACCGATATAGAAAATACCTATGCTGGAATTGGTGCTAAAGATATGGTTCTTACTACTGAGCATCGAGTTCCTACACCTTTACGTATGCCTAATGATGCACCTTTTCTTCATGTTTATACTCAACATGATGATGGGAGTCTTATTACATATAAGTACGCTAATAATAGCGTAGTTCCGCTCCTTACCACAGTCTATTCCCCTACTGGGGTTTGGGGAGTGTATCAAATCGTTAATGATAAACTTAAAATTATTATCAAAAATACTCTCAAAAACTTTGAGATTGATGCTAAAAATTATAAGTTTGTAACAATTGTGTATGTAGCTGAAAATCCTGCTGAGGTTATCACTATGTATATGGAAGATGATGGTCAAGATATTGAACTTCCTCTTCCAGCTGATATGATAGAACGTATAACTTATGAGGTTCTTAGAACTGAATTTGGTATTAAGCCTACAGAACACGAAGTTAAGATTATTAGTGATGAAACTTATGCTCCTAATGATCCTAATGGTACTCAACGTTTAATCCATAATAAAGTAGAATAAACTATATGGAATCCATGCACTATTACCACGACTATCTCGAACAATGTTATAACACTATCGAGAAATTAAGTACTGATCTTCATAACATTTATGTTAGACGTAACAATCTAGCTAATATCTGTTATGCTAATCTGAATCTTCTTGAATCAAATGGAATAACTAAAGAGATTATTGATGATCTTATTTTAGGTAAACGAGTTAAAGGTGTTAAGCTCTTACGTAAACTTAATTGGAGTGACGAAGCTAAAGCAGTATCTCTTCGTATTACGTTCAATCGTTTTGTTTATCTATCTACTATTCGTATTCCTAAACTTCTTGCTATTATTAGATATTACGATTGGATGTGTCGTATTCCTTATCCGATATTTAATCAAATACAAAGAGGTCTTAATAAGTCTCTAATTGAGAATCTTATTCGTGGTGATAGTGTTTCTTTAGGTACTTACATTGGTAAGTTTCAAGTTCAACGTGCTGTTGCTAGAGAATCTGTTGATTGGGCTGCTTCGTTTCGTCTTAGGGATGAGATGATTGCTGCAGGTATCGAAGTTAAGAGTTTTCTTAATCCTTATGGTAAGAATTGGCACGTTAAATCTGATAATCCGTATTATTGGTTCTGTAAATGGATACGTCATAATATGGGTGTTGATGTTGTACCTAATCAAATATTCTATAAATTTAAACCTAATCATTGTCATGTAAACATTATGACTAGCGATAAGGTGCTTAGGCATAAATCTATAGAAGAAGTTATTAAAGCGGATAATCTTGCATTTGATGCTAAACTCAAATACATGATTGAACATGATAAAACTATTATGGATAGGTATCCGCCTACTAAAAGCAAAAGAGAACGTATTAAAAACAATGAAGTAGATGAATACATTAGACCAAAACTTGATTAGTTCTAGTGTTGTTATTCATAGGATTATAGAAGATTATGATGTTCATTCTATGGACTTTATGACTCGTATTCCTACTTGGATATGTGAAGCTCTTGCTGATTTAAATATTCAACAGCATCTTATTAATGTTGGTAAAGTTATCGATTTTGATGAGTATCGTTGTGAGATTCCAGAGGGTTGTGAGAATATACGTCTTGTTACAATTAATGGTAAACGTGCGGATTTTACTACTAATCCTGCTCCATTTGAGCATGATGATGGAAATTATATACCGCTCGCCGTTTCATTCCCGATAGGGATAAACCTTACAGAAAATGTCGTTTTTGACTTCATACAGACGATTTCCGGCAGTTTATACACGTATTCGATTAATGGGTCGTATTTGCATTTGAATGTCAGAAAAGGCACGCTAGGTGTCTTATTTCACGGGTTGCCAATGACACTTGACGAGATTCTTAAAATCAATGTTCCTCTTATACCTAATAATGATGTTCTTATTGATGCTCTAAAGAACTTTGTTATGATGCGTATTCTTCAACGTAATTACAGGCATCCTGTTTTAAATCTTAGAGATAGTAATCCTTATACTAATCCGGCACTTGCTTACGATAATGCTAAAATTAAAGTTCGCAATGCTTGTAATAAGCTTACTAAAGATAAACGTGATGATTGTAGTAGGTCGTTATTAAACTTCTTAAATATGAAAAATCATTATGTGAATTAATTATGAATATAAATGATGGTTTATATCCTAATGCTAATCCCGGTGCAGTCAGAAATGGTGTTAAGTCATTTGCATTAAATATAATGTATAATGATGATGGTAATACTCTGATTAACGAGAATGGTTTTGAGGTTTATAAAAAAGACTTAGACGTCTACGGAACTTTAGTTGGTAAAATTGAAGTTCCGTTAGGCGTCATTTTGTTTTTTAAAGGTATCCCCGATAAAATAGTTTATATATATCAAACAACTAAAGATAAAGATGATATTAAAACTATTGTATTTCAAGGTAACTTTAATTTTACTATAGATCATCCTATTAGTGGTACATTCACATATATTGATGAAACTAATTTATTTATAACATTTACTGAAGGTGTATCTAGTGACAATGAAACTCGTATTCTATATATTACAGAAGCTCAAAGTAAATATAAAGGATATATTGAAAATCCTATTATTGAAGATAATGTTACTACAATTACATTTAAAGAAAGTTTTGAATATATTCTTAATCTCATTCCGGATATAGTATTTCCCACATTAAATGTTAATATTATTGCTGGAGGTCTTAAAGCTGGAGGTTATCAATTCGCAACATCTATTAAATTACATGATGGAACATATAGTGATTATTCTCTATTATCTCCTGTATATTATGCCACTCCTGATTATGGTGAGAACATTGCTATAGGTGATGTAACTAAAAAGGGATTTAGATTTAAATTTAGTAAAGCAGGTACTTATAAATTAGCTATAGTATATAAAAGTCCTACTACAGAAGAATGTTATGAAACTTTTGAAATTAATATTCCATCTGTCAATAGTACTTTTGATTTTACTACTATATCTAAGATGAAATCTATTTCTATAGATAATATAATTATAAGTAATATCGCTTATACTAAAGATGAAGCTCAAACATCTTTTGATAGTTATCTTCTTAGAGGTAATGTTGTTACTCCTGAATATAAAGATATTACTGATTTCTTCACAAGTATTGATGGTGAACTTCTTCTTCAAAAAATTAAAATTGATTTTGTTAAGTTTGCTGAATTTAGTGGTGTAAAAGATTTTGTTAATACTTCTATTACTCCTCATAGTGGAAGTGGTAAAGTTGGAGATTTCTTTAAATCTAAAGATATATCTAATAGTGGTTCTTTTAAGGAAGATGAAGTTTATTATTTCTTTATTACTTTTATAGATCATAAAGGTAAATATATAAATAGTTTTCCTATTAAAAATTCTCGTGGAACTTATGCTCATATAATCAATGCTTCTAAAACTAAAACTCTTGATTTGTATGGAGCTAAAGTTAATATGAATACTTTTGTTTCAGCTTTTAATACTAATATTAATATTACTAAATTTAAAAATAGTATTAAAAGTTATGCTATTTATTATGCTAAATCTACACCTGAGATTTCAAACTGGATTTCTCAATGCCTTACTATTCGTGATATAGGAACTAATGATGTAATTGGAGATAATTATGAAGATCCTTTTAGATCCGCAAGTCGTTTTAGGTTATATCCTATTGAATATCTTGTTACTAATACTGTATTACCTTCATTCTACATTAAAGGTCTTAGGTATAATAAAGAAGCTAAAATATGCCTTAATAATTATGAAGGTGGTTCTGGTACTGAATGGAGAAATGATGCCATTCATCAAGCATGGAATGCAGGAGATAGAGCTAGATTAAATTCTCTTATTCAAGAAAATCTTCTTAATGGCAAGAATCTTAATACTCCTGATAAATCAATTAATGCTGGTGAATATCTAGGAGCTTTTGATAGACTTAGTAAATATACTAAAAAGACTGATATGCCTAAGACTAGTAAAGATTTTAATATGTTTACTGATTGGGGAGATCATATCAAAGGTCCTTGGGAATCTGGAGATCTTGTTCATTCTATTCTTGATACAGAAACTACAGATATTGCAAATAATGCTCCATATCCTACAATTCTTAATGCAGACTTTTATCCTGTTAATAATAGTGCTATATCTAATGCTGGATGTGATAGTAGTTTCAAATTAATTAATGGTTCTACTATGCTTCAAGAAAATATCTTTGGATTAGCTAAAGAAGGTACTGATAGTGAAGGTGGAACTAGTTTACCTAATGAGTCTCTTACGGATATTGTTTATAAACAAGCTGATGAAGAAATTGATGGTATTAAACGAGATGTAAGAACTCAAACTAGGGTTATTTCTGTTATAACTAAGGATGATGATTCTGATAGTTATAGGCAAGAATTAACTACTATTAAAGAGAAACTTATATACGCCAATGGTTATAATAACGCTGAATATTTAAAACAAAATTCAGAAGGCACTTGGGAAGTTATAACAGATGAAAAAGAAGCTACTATAGTTTTAAGTAGTGAAATTACTGTTAAGACTCTTACAGCTGAAGAATATAATTCTATTATTATTGAAGTATCTAATAAAGATGATTCTAATTGGATTCTTCTTTATAATGAGAATAAAAAATATTATAACTTTAATACGTTTACTATATTTAATAGAGGTATTGTAGATTTAAATCGTTATTATGACGTTAATACAATTCCTGTACCTGATTTATTTAATTTATCTTTAGTTGCTGCATCTAGTATATATCCTATAGAGAATACTGATGAAATTATTCTTATTGGTGATACATTTCCAGCCTGTGTTACTCAACGTTGCACTTGTCCTTCAAATAAATTCAATAATGTTGGAGATGCTACTCATCATAATAATAATATCTATCATATTCATCGTATGATTATTACTTATTATATTAAAAGTAGAATGAATTTTCTTGCACTTCATAGTGGTAAAAATGTAAATAGTTCTATTATTAAATATAAAGGTACTACAGCTAATAATAATTTCTCGGGTAAAGCTAATAAATTTAATATCAATACTATTATCAATAAATTCACAAGTGGTCTTAGTGAGGAATATGCACCTCATACTATGGATATATATCCGACTACTTTTGATTATGATTCTATTATTGATTTAGGTTATAGAGATTATGTTATTGATAACTTTTGGCATACCGAAGATGGAAGTGCTTATGATGTTGAAATGAATTGGAAAGGTTTCAATGATATTACTCAATTTAAATCTACTGATAATCTAAAAGATACATTTGCTGCTAGAATTATTCGTTCTAATGTTAATATGGAATCGAATGATATTGGTTGGCGTAAATTTAAAGCTGATTCTTATAAAGATATTCCTATTACTAAAGGTTCTATTGTAAATCTTTTATCAGATGCTAAATCTCTTTATATTCAAATGGAACATACTCTATTTGTAACATCTGTTAAAGATAGTCTTAATCAAGAAGAAGATGGGACTTATATTGGTACTAGTGATATTTTTGAAAGAACTCCTATTGAAATTATCTTTAATAATACCGGTAAGATCGGATGTAATAATAAGTTTTCTTCTATTATTACTCGATATGGTTATTTCGTTTGTGATAACTTTACAGGTACTATATATCATGTTAAAGGTGAATCGGATGTATCTGATATTTCATCTATAGGTCTTCAAGGTTGGTTTAAAGAATATATTAAAGAAAATGCTATTAATCCTCTAAATACTAATGGTAATTTCTTTATATTCGATGATTATAATAGTCGTATCATATTTGTTTCTAATAATCCAGATAATACTTATACGATTTCATATAACCTTAAGACTAATTTATGGATTAGTTTTCATTCTTATAATCCTATTATTACTTGGTCGAATCGCTTAGGTACATTTGTTGTTGATACAAATAATACTAAGATTTATAAGATTAATGCTCCTAATAAGTGTATATATTTTGATAATAAGATAATGCCATCTATTGCTCAATTTATATATAATGAAGAACCTCTTGTTAATAAGTTATTTAATCATATTGAATGGAATAGCGCACTTGTTCATAATTGGAATCATCTTATTGCTGATAAGATTAAATTCTTATATGATAAGACTATTGATTATTTAATGATTAATACTGATACTCAAAGTACTGGTATTCTTCCAATGATTCTAGATGAAACTTGGTATGATGACCATACTTTTAAGTACAAAGCTGGACGCTATTTATGGAATCTTATAGAAGACCATATAGACAATGATAGAGCATTTCAAATTCTTAACCCATCTAATATACCTTTTGAAATAGATCGTCTCTTAGGAATGAGATATGAGCCTAAAGCATGGTATGAATATAGCAAGATTCAGAATCAGTTCGGGTATATAACAATGGTGTACTTAAATCGTTTTATTGATACTACTACTAACGAAGATATTAATGAAACTGATGTCAATGCTATTATAGATAAGTATTCAGATAATATTGATATTACTAGTAAAGATTCTAATATCAAACAAGCTGAACTTAGATTATATGATATTAACGTTGTTGTTACTAAGAATACTAGATTATAAA
>ULLY01012951.1_pt1 | contig 10352 bp, 12 predicted proteins | sample 1951521 | NCBI WGS metagenome assembly ULLY01 (sample SAMEA4835537, study PRJEB28245) | human gut metagenome | biome: gut microbiome; material: fecal sample | place: Denmark | collected 2008 | reverse complement strand
TCTTCCGATTATGGAGCATGACGGTCCCAGGGGAATTGTATTTGGGATTCTCAATATTGACTCTATGGATGAAATTTTAGAGGGGGAGACAGGCAGCGATATAGACATTCAGATTATCGATTCCCAGGGAAATTACATTCTGAGGAAGAAGAAAGGCCCTCTTGCCAAGAAAAATGCGTGGGATGAATTCGAAGAGTATGAATTTATTGAAGGAAACGAGGAGGAAATCAGGGAAAATATCAAGGCTCAGAGGGCGGGAAACCTCATTTTCAAGATGGGTGAGGAGGAGCAGTTTGGCTATTACATGCCTATGGGGCTTCGGGGCTACTACATCTGCTCGATTGTAAACGGAGAGAAGCTGAGACAGTGGCAGAAGCAGGTGAATGCAGAAGCCAGCCAAATGATGCTGCTGATGACAGCGGCCTTTTTCACATTGGGAATCGGGCTGTACCTGTACAATAAAAAGATGCAGGAGGAGCTGAGGAGATCCCACGCGGAGGCTGTGAGCAGCGAGGAAATGATGGGAATCGCTATCAAGGAGTCCTCCCAGGTTGTGTTTGAATACAGCATTCAGACAGGGATTTTGAGGAAAAAGGCAGGTGTATCGTTTCCTCTGTTTTCCGGATCCGGCACAGAGGCAAAGGTAAAGGCCGTTCTGGACAGGGGAATTCTGGCAGAGGAGTCCGTTCCGGTGTTTCTGGAGCTGTTTGAAACCATAAAAACAGAGGAAAGCGTGGAGGGAATTTTCAAAGCAGAAGAAGACGGCTGCGTGAAGTGGTATCGGATTCTCATGAAAAATATTTATGACGAGAATCATGATCTTCTGAATACGGTGGGAATCGTGGACGACGTGACAGAGAAGAAGGTGCAGGAGGAGCTGCTGGAAATCGGAGAGAAGGAGAAGAAGGCTCTTCAAAAGCAGGCGGAGCGGGACGGTCTGACACAGCTTTACAATGCGGCTGCCGTGAAAGCAAAGGTACAAGAGCTGCTGGAACACACGGCTCCTGATTCAGACTGCCACCTGTTCGTACTGCTGGATTTAGATAATTTCAAACAGATCAACGATACCTTTGGCCATCAGTATGGGGATCAGGTGTTGAAAGAAGTGGCGGATGTGCTGAGGAAGACTTTTCGCAGAGACGATATTCTGGGGCGGTTAGGAGGGGACGAATTTGTGTTCCTGCTTCGAAGTGTGCCAGGCTTTCAGGTGATGGAACCGATCTTCACAAAATTGTGCCGCCAGCTTCAGAAGACGTACACGAAAGACGGAAAGTCTGTGACGATTTCCGCTTCGCTGGGCGTAGCCTGCGCGCCGGGCCAGGGCAGTACCTTCACAGAGCTTTACAGCAAGTCGGATCAGGCGCTGTATGAGGTGAAAAATCAGCTTAAAAACGGATATCGTTTATATGGAAATTAAGAAAAAGCGCAGTGAGCGGGTATGATACCTTGCTCACTGTATTTGTTTTTATTGCCGTTTATCGGAGAAGCGATGGAGTATTTCTGTAAATGTAAAAAATCTGTCAAGAAATGTGCAGAAATGCAAAGATTTGATATTGTTTCTGTACAAAGTAAAATGATGGTAAAATGAATGGTAAAATTCTGATTTTCAATTGAATATTTAGAATTTTATAGTAAAATGACACTTGTTTGGATGAAAAATAATGAGCAAGGATCAATGATTTAGAGGAGAATACCATGAAAAATTATAAGCTTCTGACACCGGGGCCATTGACAACAACGGATACCGTAAAGCGGGTCATGATGTTTGACCACTGTACCTGGGACGACGACTATAAACAGATTACGCAGGAAATCAGAAAAAATCTTTTAAAGCTGGCCCACGTGGACGAGAAGGAGTACACGGCCGTCCTGATGCAGGGATCGGGAAGCTTCGGCGTGGAGAGCGTGCTGAGCAGCGTGGTTCCCGAGGATGGCGCGGTCCTGCTGTTAAGCAACGGCGCTTACGGAGAGCGGGCCGCTAAGATGTGCGGATACCACAAAATTCCATGTATTCATGTGACCCAGGAATACAACCGGACTCCGGCTCCTGGAAAAGCGGAGGAGGCGCTTAAAAGCCATCCGGAGATTACGCATGTGATGATGATTCACAGCGAGACCACCAGCGGAATTTTAAATGACATAAAAACCATTGGAGAGCTGGCTCATACCTATGGGAAAACCTTTATTGTAGACGCCATGTCAAGCTTTGCAGGCGTGGATATTCCCATGAAGGACTGGAAGATTGGCTTTCTGATAAGTTCCGCCAACAAGTGTATACAGGGAGTTCCGGGCTTTTCCTTTATTATCGCTGACAGAAGCCTTTTGATGGAGACAAAGGGCAGGGCCAGAAGCCTCTGCCTGGATCTGTACGATCAGTGGGCAGGCATGGAGAAGGACGGAAAATGGCGTTACACCTCTCCGACGCACGTGGTTCTGGCTTTTGCACAGGCGATGAGAGAGCTGGAGGCAGAGGGAGGCATTCCTGCCAGACATGCCCGCTATCAGAGGAATATGGACGTTTTAGTGAACAATTTTGAGGAGCTGGGCTTTAAGCTCTACGTGGACAAGACATGGCAGGGGCCGATCATTGCCACCTTCCTCTATCCGGAGGGCAGGAAGTTTGACTTTCAGGATATGTACTGTTACATCAAGGACAGAGGCTACGCCATTTATCCAGGCAAGCTGACAGATGCGGATACCTTCCGAATCGGCGTGATTGGAGAAATCTATGAGGAAGACATTGAAAAGCTGACAGAGATTATGCGGGAATATATGGCTCAGGCTTAAAAGGGAGGAACGGATGATGAAGATAGAAGGCGTAATTTTCGACTGGGCGGGAACCACGGTAGACTACGGCTGCTTTGCCCCTGTGAGAGCGTTTGCAGAGATTTTCAGGGAGTACGGCATAGAAGCGACTATGGAAGAGACGAGAAAGCCTATGGGAATACTGAAATGGGCTCACATTAAGACCATGCTTTCCATGGAGCGCATAAACGAAGCGTGGATCCGCGTGCACGGCCGCCCCTGGACAGACCGGGATGTGGACGAGATGCACGACAAATTTGCTGAAAAGCTTATGGGGATTCTCCATGAGTATACCCAGGTGAAGCCATTTGTAAAAGAGGCGGTGAAGGAGCTCAGAAGGCGGAATATCAAGATTGGATCCACCACCGGATACACAGACGCCATGATGGAGATTGTGGTTCCCAGAGCGGCTGAAAACGGCTACGCGCCGGATTTCTGGATTTCCCCCAACAGCGTGGGAAACATGGGACGTCCCTATCCCTACATGATATTTGAAAATATGAGGCAGCTGAAGCTGTCCGACGTCCGCCGTGTGATCAAGGTGGGGGACACGGTTTCCGACGTGAAGGAAGGCGTCTGCGCGGGAGTGATTTCTGTGGGCGTGCTGGAGGGAAGCTCTGAGCTGGGATACTCCGAGGAGGAGTACGGCGCTCTCACGGAGGCAGAGAAAAAGACTGCAAAAGAGAAGGCGTCAGAGAAATTTAAGGAGGCGGGAGCCGATTATGTGATCGACCACATGGGGCAGCTGGCGTCTCTCATTGACAGGCTGGAGAATTAAAGCAGAGTTGATAAAGGCAGAGGAAAAGCCAAGTTACAAGAAAATCCTGGCAGAAATGAAAAGAATTTAAAATTTTTCTGTAATTTTAGTATCCTTATCCATGATTTAATGGTAGAATAATAAAATGAACAGGAGGTGCTGCATATGAAAATGATCATTGCAATTATCGGAAGCGAAGACGCGGACGATTTAGTGTACGAATTGAACCAGAATTCTTTTTTTGTTACAAAGCTCTCCACTATGGGCGGTTTTCTGAAAAAGAAAAGCACAACTCTTATGCTGGGTGTTGACGACGCCAGAGTCAGCGAGGCCATTGCTATTATCAAGAAGATGTCCGGACAGAGGGAGCAGCTGGTCTATACTCCGCCGACCATGGCAGGAAACTGCTGTCCAACTGTCAATATGACTGTTCCCATGAACATGAAGGTAGGAGGCTCCACCGTATTTGTGTTAAATGTGGAGAATTTCCAGAAGTTTTAAAAAGCTGAATTGAAGCAATTAAATCTAAAAAACTGAAAACTGAAAAGCAGAAGCCAAAAGCCGCTGCTCTGGAAATGAAATATTTCCAGGGCGGCGGCTTATTATATAGAGATGGAGACAGAAGAAAGAAAAGATCTATTATAGATATTATCCATATATAGACAATATCATTAAAAATAACAATTCGTGTTTAGAGAATATTTTTGGCATAATTAGTTTATACAAATCAGAAAAAGAGGTAAAACAGGTGATTAAAATAGAGCGCGTAAATCATTCGTTTCAAGATACGCAGGTTTTAAAAGATATTGACTTGACGATTCATGACAACGAGATATTTGGACTGGTGGGGCCCAGCGGAGTCGGGAAATCCACACTGCTCAACTGCCTGGCCGGGCTGGAAAAATATCAGTCGGGAAGTATCAGCGTAGACGGAGTTAAGCTGGAAACTCTGAATGAGATCCAGATGAGGCAGTTCAGAAGAAATATGGGCATGATTTTTCAGAATTTCTCTCTGATCGGCCGCAAGGACGTGTTCCACAATATTGCGCTTCCTATGGAGTGCTGGAAATATTCAAAGGCAGAGATTAAAAGCCGGGTGGATGAGTTGGCGGAACTGACAGGGATACAGGACAAACTGAAGAGCCGCCCAGACGAGCTAAGCGGAGGACAGAAGCAGCGTGTGGCGATTGCAAGGGCTCTGTCTATGAATCCCAAATATCTTTTCTGCGATGAGTGTACATCCGCGCTAGATCCCAGATCCACGGCGGCAATTCTGGAGCTTCTGAAGGATCTTCAGGAAAAATTCAATATAACCATTATTGTGGTAACACATGAAATGTCGGTGGTTCAAAGCATTTGCAGCCGCATGGCGATTCTTGACGGAGGCTGTGTGTCTCTGACAGGAGAGGTGCAGGAAATTTTTGAAAATAAGCCGGAGCAGCTGAAACGGTTAATTGGCTTAGATGACAGAAAAATTTCTGTTACCATGGATGTAGAAGAGTTTGCAAAAATTAAGAAATATTTGAATGACATCCAGATAGAGTACAAGGTGGTAGGGGGGATGTAGATGCTGGAATTGGTTCAGATGTTGGAAAAATCGAATTTAATACGATACCTGCCAACGGTAATTCTCCCAGCGATTGGGGACACGCTTGAAATGGTGCTTGTATCAGCGGTTCTGTCTATCTGTCTGGGAATGATGTTCGGTATTGTGCTGGTGATAACGGCTGATAACGGACTTTCACCTCATCCATTTTTCAATAATATACTGGGCAAGATTACGGATATTGTCCGTTCCTTTCCAATGATGATTTTGATCGTGGCTATTGCGCCTATTACTAGATTTTTTATTGGAACCACCATTGGAGTTAAGGCTGCAATTTTTGCTATCACTTTAGGCAGTACTCCATTTGCTACCAGAATGACAGAAAATGCCTTAAATACAGTGGATCCTCAGCTGATTAAAATGGCGAAGTCGATTGGAGCTTCCAATCTTCAGATTGTGTTTAAGGTTATGCTGGTGGAAGCGCTGCCAGCTCTGATTTCCAATTTTACAATTATGATCATCAATATGCTGAATACGTCCGCTATGGCGGGAGCTGTGGGAGCAGGAGGATTGGGAGCAGTGGCTCTGTCTTACGGATATCAGCGTTTCGATTATATGATCATGTATTTTATTGTCGTCATTTTGGTATTTCTTGTTATGCTGGTTCAGGGAATCGGAAACAAGTTATATAAACTAACAAAGTAGGATTTAAGCAGGAGGAAAAGAGATGAAAAAGAAGGTATTAGGTGTATTGGCTGCTGTTATGATAGCGGGAACTCTGACTGCGGGCTGTGCAGAAAGAACCTCAGAGTTTAAGACAGAAGCTGAAAAAGAGAGTGCCAGGACAGAAGAAGAGACTGCAGAAGAAGAGCAGGCAGGGGAGAAAAAAGCAGACGAGGACAAGGTGATAAGAATTGCGGGTACGGCATCTGTATCGCAGGTCTTCTATGAAGCGTTTAAGGACAAGTATGAGGCCCAGGGCTATCAGACAGAGTTTATTCCATTTGATTCTAATCCAGTATGTCTGGAAGCCTGTGCCAGTGGAGAAGTAGACGTATCATTAGGACAGCAGAAAAAGTTTGTGGAAAGCTTTAATGAGAACAGTGGGGGCGATCTGGCTATGGTGAAGCCATACGGGATGTACACGGGAATCGGCTTGTATTCTAATGAGTATACTTCTGTAGAAGAGATACCAGACGGTTCACAGATTGCAGTTATGAACGACGCATCTAATGAAGATGTGGCTCTGAGAATCTTAGAGGATGCAGATCTGATTAAAATTTCAGAAGACGTGGAGCTGGCGACTGTGGCAGACATTGTGGAAAATCCTAAAAATCTGGAAATTATAGAGATGGAGCAGGCTCAGACTGTTACCGCGCTGGAGGATATGGCTGCCGCCTGCTGTTGGTTTACTCATATGGCTTCTGTTGGAAAGGATCCGTCTTCCTACATTGTGAGAGACGGCGTGATGATCAATTACCCGATGGGAGTGTTTGTAAAGAGCGAAAACGCAGAGTCAGACTGGGCGGTAGCTATGGCCGAGTGCTTCCGTGATCCAGAGGTGCAGGAGAAAATAGAAGAAACTTTCCCAGAAGTGTTTGAATTCTACACCAGTGACGATCAGGTTACAGAGTAATGGATAAGAAGTGGATTGATTGCGTCAATAAATTATACTGTGCACTGGATTTAAACAGAAGAGCAGTGAGCGTGACGTTTTTAAAGACAAAGGCAGAGTATGACGAGGCGGAGGGAAGTATCCTTAAAAAGCCGATTAATTACTGTCAGATGGTTGCGTCTGCAGCAAGAGGACATTCCATAAAAGCGAAGGCAGAGGATTTTCTGTGTCAGAGCGGAGTTCAGGTATTTGGCCTGGGGCCTTTAAATCCCTGCAACAGCAAGGGGGAAAACTGGGCCCGTCTAGGACTCTACAAGGATGCCGAACTGTCTAGGACAGTCCGGGGAGAGCTGGTGTATCTGCCCCAGAAGTATTTTGGAGTGACTGTTGCTCCTGTCGAGAAACAGAGCGGCTTTCCGGATGTTGTGCTGATCGTATCAAATCCCTATAATGTTATGAGAATCGTACAGGGATACGCATATTCATACGGAATGCCCAAGTCGGTGAATCTGATCGGCAATCAGGCGGTCTGCCTGGAATGTACAGCCCGTCCATATGCGGTGAAGGATATGAATCTTTCGTTGCTGTGTATCGGCACGAGACATAGGGCGGGATGGGAAGACGAGGAGATGGCAGTTGGAATTCCGGGGGAACAGTTCGCAGATGTAGTCACGGGCCTGATGAGCACTCTGAATCAGATGGAGAATGATGAAAACAAAAAAAAGATAGAAGTTAAGCTGAAGCGCCAAAATATACCGTTTGAGATACGATACGGGTATAATTATTATATGGACTGCTGAGGTGGCGTGGCAAACACAGAAACGGGCATAGCCCCCCGGGGATTTGCCTGTTTTATAGAAAATCTTCACACAAAATATCAAAAAATAATTGACAGTTTTCCCGGTCTATGGTATTATATATTTCGGCTTAAGGAGCCAGATGCTGTTGTAGCTCAGTCGGTAGAGCGTCGCATTGGTAGTGCGGAGGTCACGGGTTCGATTCCCGTCAGCAGCTTTGATAGACGAGAGCAGACCTCGTAATCCTAAAAACAAATGTTTTATGGGATTACGAGGTTTTTTCTTTTATCTCATAAGAATATGGCGATTCGATTTGAGGTAAACGGTTCTGTCAATTTTAAATCAGGAGGATGAGAAAATAAAAATCGTAGTGTTAGACGGCTATACGGAAAATCACGGCGATTTATCCTGGGAGGCATTAGAGGCTTTGGGAGAGGTTACTGTGTATGACAGAACTTCCTATGAGGAGGATCCGATTATCGCAGAGAGAATTGGCAGCGCAGAGATTGTGATTACGAATAAGACGCCTATTACAAAAGAAACCATTGACAAATGCCCAAATCTGAAGCTGATCGCTTTTCTCGCGACTGGATATAACGCCACTGATTACAGCTATGCGGCAGAAAAAGGAATCCCTGTTGTAAACGTTCCTACCTACGGCACTCAGATTGTCGGCTAGTATGCCGTCGGCCTTCTGTTAGAAATCTGTTCCCACTATGGCCATCACAATCAGACGGTTCAGGACGGAACATGGGAACGTCATCAGGACTGGTGTTACTGGGATTATCCTATGATTGAATTGTCCGGAAAAACGGCGGGAATTATCGGTCTGGGACGCATCGGACAGACAACTGCCAGAATTTTAAAGGCAATGGATATGCGGGTGCTGGCATATGACGCCCATCCAAACGACGCAGGCAGGGAAACGGCAGAATATGTGGATCTTGACACCTTATTTGCCAGCTCTGACGTCATCTTCCTGCACTGCCCGCTGTTTCCTGAGACAGAGGGGATTATTAATAAAGAAAATATCGGCAAGATGAAAGACGGAGTTATTATCATCAACAACAGCCGCGGACAGTTAGTGGCAGAGCAGGATTTGGCCGACGCGCTGAAGAGCGGAAAAGTCCGCGCGGCAGGATTGGATGTAGTCTCCACAGAACCGGTGAAAAGCGATAATCCTCTCCTTCACCTGGATAACTGCATCATTACCCCCCATATCTCCTGGGCAGCTAAAGAGTCAAGACAGCGGATTATGGATATTACAGTAGAAAATGTGAAGGCGTTCCTGGAGGGAAATCCCATTCATGTCGTGAACATGGGAAAATAAGTTCTCGTAATATAATGTGTTTAAAACTTATGAACATAATAATTCACTTGGCTGGCTGCTTTGTGCTATAATAACTCCAAAACCAGAACATAGCTGTACTGAGTGGAGGAAGGAAAAATGATAGGATCAAACATAAAAAACATTGTATTTGACATGGGACGCGTGCTGTTAGACTATGATCCGGCGCTTGTGGCCAGACATGCAGGGGCCTCTGAGGAGGAAACTGCCCTGATTAAAAAATATCTGTTTGGCTCAGAGGAATGGATCCTGCTGGACAAAGGAACCATTACAGAGGAGGAGGCCATCAGACGGATTCAGGACAGGCTTCCCAATGAGAGACTGAGAAAGCTGGCAAAGGAATGTCTGGACTGCTGGCATGAGTACAATATCAGCCCCAAGCCGGGAATGGAGAAGGTGGTCAGGGACTTAAAGGCGAAGGGATACAGAATGTACGTCTGCTCCAACGCCTCCCTCCGCTTCCGTGTATTTCAGAATGAGATCCCAGGCTTTTCTCTTATGGAGGGCGCGCTGGTGTCGGCGGAAGAAAAGCTTTTAAAGCCGGATCCGGCCATTTACAGACGGCTGTTTGAAAAGTTTGATATCCGTCCCGAGGAGTCCTTTTTTATCGACGATATCCAGGAAAATATCGACGGAGCGAAGGCCTGCGGAATGGACGGATACTGTTTTGCAGATGGGGATGTGGAAAAGCTTCGAGAAGAGCTTGGGATTTAATACGGTCTGAGTGCAGAGAAAGATGTCTCTGCACGGCAGACACTAGGACTGCTTAAAATCTACAGGCAGCAGTCTTGCCTGAAGAAGCAGGACGTCCTTTGGATCGTGGGTGGAAAAGAGAAGAGGTCTTCCTTTCTGCCAGGTTTCGATAAACTGGACGGCCTGCTTTTTTGTGTCTTCATCCAGACCGGTGAAGGGCTCGTCTAAAATCAGAATCTCCGAGGGGGAGAGGAGCGCCCGCGCCAGGGCGCAGCGGCGTTTCATTCCCCCGCTCAGGGTGGAGACAGGCCGCGTCAGGGACTCCGCCGGAAGCAGAGAGGAGAGAATAGAAAACAGCTCTGCCTGGGTGTCAGCTCTTGGAAGAGGCGGCAGGGCCAGACGCACGTTTTCAATGGGTGAAAGGCTCTCTATCAGCCGGTTTTCCTGAAATACGGCTCCTGCAGAAGCTGTCTGGATGTTTCCCTGCTCTGCAGTCTCCAGCCCCAGAAGAAGACGAAACAGAGTCGTTTTGCCCATCCCGGACGGGGCCATCAGAGCGCAGCGTTCTCCTGGCTGCACGGTGAGCGAAACGTCTAACAGTACGGGACGGTTCTGGTAGGACTTGGAAAGATGACGGGCGCAGACTTCCTGAGGAAGCAGAGACCCAGTCATGGCCTCGATTCTGCCTGAAGGGATGGAGGCGGGGACACCTGCTTTTTTCCGCACTGCCGTCTTTATTGACGCGGATGTGTGAAGCCTCTGTCCTGCTTTCTCAAGCAGAATGAGAAAGC
>ULLY01033709.1_pt1 | contig 10769 bp, 7 predicted proteins | sample 1951521 | NCBI WGS metagenome assembly ULLY01 (sample SAMEA4835537, study PRJEB28245) | human gut metagenome | biome: gut microbiome; material: fecal sample | place: Denmark | collected 2008 | reverse complement strand
CGACGCTCTTTAACGGTGTTCCCCTGTTCATCCTGTCCTATCTTTTCCAGCACAAACACATCGTCGAGCCCTGTATAGAAAGCTTCCAGCAAAAGGTTAGTCTGCCAATGCCCGATATTGGCCGTCCAATCCACAGAGCCGCTGAAGCTATTGGAATGTTCGGGCTTTAATCCATCCGCCAACTTTATCAGTACGCCTTCGCCTCCCACTGCGGTCACATGCAAATCTTCATCGTATGCCTGCGGAGCACGAAAACCGGTAGACCAGGTCAAACGAGCCTGAAACTTATCCGTCGGCTTATATAAAAGATTCACACGCGGACTGAAAATAGGATTGTCAATCAGGTTATGACTGTCCACACGGAAGCCTGCCAACAGAATAAAGCGGTTCATCTTCCATTCGTTCTGCACAAATCCGCCGGCAATACGCACGTCTTGTTTCATATCGCGGTGATAGCCCAACATGATATCGTGCAAAGAGTTGTTTTGATATTCCATACCGGCGGTAAAGGTGGCCGGTGAGAAGAGAACTTTCTCAAAGTTACCGACATACATACCTCCGACAACCCAAGTCAGGTCTTTTGTCTTGCCGTATGCATCAGGATTCTGCTGTGCACCATAATAACTGTTACGGTCAGTATGCTGAACAGACGAGTAGAAGGACAGTTTATGTTTGTACTCCTTCCAGAAAATATCGTAACTCAGACCTCCGCTGTTAATCACATGCTTGGTCTGTTCTGTGATATCCGTTTCAAAAGGCTCCAAATCAAATTTGTTTCCTCCCCGGCGAAATTCATTCGTCGTGTGATATTCCAAACTGATTCTGCTGAACTGAGTAGGACGGTAATAAGTACGCAAGCCAAAGGTATTCATATTCAGCTTCCCCAATTCGGAGAATCCGTCTCCATCCGCATCATAGGGGTTGCGGTTGCGATATGACTGATAAAGGGCAATGCCGTAGGTGTTATCTTTAGATACTAACGAAGCATTGGCCCCCATATATTGTTCCCACACTTTGCCATTCATGTTCGACAGAGTGGAAGATACCTGGAATGAATTGCTTACCGGATCTTTCGTGATGATATTGATAGTGCCGCCCACAGCATTCGCACCAAACAAGGCAGAACCTCCCCCGCGCACCACTTCTACACGGTCAATCATATTCACCGGAATCTGCTCCAGCCCATACACACCCGACAACGCACTCACCACCGGACGACTATTAATCAGAATTTGAGAGTAAGGTCCTTCCAGTCCGTTGATACGCACTTGGGGGAAGCCGCAGTTCTGACAGTTGTTTTCCACACGAAGTCCCGACTGGTAATTCAGTGACTTGGCCAAGTCCGTAGAGTTTACGGTTTCAAAAAGTTTGGAGTTCATCACATTTACCACCACAGGCGCCACACGGCGGCTCACCTCATTCCGATTGGCAGAAACCACCACCTCATCGGTCAAAATACTGTCATCATTCATCAGAAAATGAATATCCACCGTAAAATCATTGCTCACGGTTACTTTCTTCTCCTGAGTCTCGTAGCCCAACAATTGCACGCGCAGCGTATATTTTCCTGCCGGGATTTTCTTAAAAACAAACTCTCCATTCTCGTCCGACACAGTTCCCTGCCCTGTTTCTACAATCAAAATAGTGGCATAAGGCAAACTCGCTTCCGTTCCTTTCTCTATTATGTGGCCGGAAATTACATTACCAACTTTCACAGGATTTACATCTTCAGCATGTACAGTCATACCCGCACCCATCACCATGAGTACGAGCAATAAAATATATTGTTTCATTATTAAGTTGTCTTATTGTTAAATTATAAATAAAAGGATTCCATAAGCTCCCTGTATCGCTTATTAAAAAACTTCAGGAGCTTTTCAAAAAGCTTCAGGGACTTTTCAAAAAAGACCTTGACCTTTTTAGAAAACTTCAAGTTCTTTCAGACGAAAGACTTCGAACTTTCTGAAAAAGGCAATTGTCTTTTTCATACCAAATTTTAATATTTCAACAATAAGCAGGAGGGGCACGCAGGGGAACGCAATGCGTGTGAGGCGCAACAGCGCGGAAAGTATTCGTATTCAGCCCCAAGACATACAGCAAAGGACACTCCACAGTCACATTGCTTACCCCTGCCTCCGGTTCCGGCGTTTGATAGGAGCCTATGTGGGCGATGGTAATCACCTGTCCCGCAGTATGTGTATGGTGGTCGTCCGACGAAGGGTGAGAGTGTACAATCATCACACCGTTAATGATATGTACGTGAGTAAACATAGTAATGCTTACCTGGTACGTCAGAAACAGTGCCAGCAGAAACAACGGAGCCAATATGTACCTTCTCTTACTCAATTTCTCGGATGAAAAAATAATTGTTCTTCTATTTTATATTCCTGCAAAATCACTCTTTATCTTCTCCGAAGAGCAACTTGTAATCTCTTTTTGCCGCCGGAACAGTCCATTCTTCAGGGATGAATTTCCACTGATGCATGGCATGCGGATGCAAGCTCTTTTGCTGTTCGATATACTGCATCAGATAGTAGCGCAAATCTTTATCCGTTGCAAAAACAATACGCTCAGACAAGTCCTCTTTTGCAATTCCGGCTCCTATGGTAAGTAAATCACCGCCACCATTACCACGATAAGAATTTAAAGCCACCTTATACCTCTTGTCCATATCGAACGGAGTACCGTCTGCCATGCTCAGGATATTTACCTTCTCGCCCCGGGGCTTTGTCACATCTACCGTATAATTAATGCCGGCAGCAGAATCAAAGTTGAAACTGTAATACTCAAAGTTAGCACGCTTACCCTCTTCTATCGGTTGCTTAAACAGCAACAAATGGTCATCAGCGCTTTTCATTTGATTGGTCCACATGGCATACGACATCTCCAAAAATCCTTTAATTTCTTTGCCGCTCAGTTCCATCACGTAGAGCATATTCTCATACTTATACAGATTGAACATATCACTCACCATAATTTCCCCTTCGGGAATTTCAGCCTTAAAAGAGAGTGGAGCACATAAAGAAATATCCGCTCCCGATATATCCAACTGCAATTTATGAATCAAATCTATAAACGGTGAAGAGCCGAAGTAGGCATCTTTGGTAGAAATCGTTCTGGAAATCGTTCCTATTTTCTGCGATACAAAATCATTAACAGCCTTATATTGCGGAGCGAAATGTGCCATAAACTCTTGACTGACCGGATACTTGTTCATATCCTCCAGCTTTCCATCAACCGATTTAGACACCACCTTCCCGTTCTTCAATTTCACTTTCAGTGTCACGTCAGATACCACATTCGCATTGCTTGCCGGATCTATTATCAGTACGCTATCTCCTTTTATATCAGCCACCTTTGTACAAGCACGGGCATGGTCATGCCCTATCAACACGATATCAAAGCCGGGCACTTTTTGAGCAATGTCCATAGAAGGATCTTCCACCACACTGCCAAGTACGTTGCCTGATTTTCCGGCATGAAACAAACCAATCAGCACATCAGGATTTTCTTTCTTCCGAATGATATCCACCCAATGGGCGGCAGATGCCTGCATATCCTCAAAATGAAGACCGCTCCACAGTTTCTCGGGCAGCCAAGAAGGAATGGCCGGAGTAATCATGCCCAGAATGGCAATCTTCACACCATCACGATTGATGATTTCGTAAGGCTTCAGATAAGGCTTACCTGTGGCATTGTCCACAATGTTGGCTCCCAATACGGGAAACTTACATTGCTTTATCCAACGGTCATAAACAGCATGTCCGGTTTCAACATCATGGTTTCCCATATTGCCCACTGCATAACCCATGAAGTTTTGTATCTCGGCTACCACATGAGTAGAAACCGTATCTATGAAATTGTAATAATACGCAGTGGGCTGTCCCTGAAGGATATCACCGTTATCTACCAAAATACAATTGTCTCCATATAACTTGCGCTGCTCCTTGACATAAGAATAAACACGCGCCAGACTCCCGTTCCACTCCTTTCTCTCTATAAAATTATAAGGAAAAAAATTACCGTGTACGTCACTCGTCTCTATTATTTTTATCTCTACCTCTTTCACATTATCAGCCGCCGTCAGCTTCATTCCGGCCCATAACAAAGCCGCCAAACATATTAAATATTTCATATTACATCTATTATTTTTCATTCAACGGATGAGTGAACACAAATCGTGCTCCTTCCTTATAGTTCTTATCTACCCAGATTTTACCACCCAAATTCTCCACAATCAGCTTGCAGATAGAGAGGCCCAAACCTGTACCCTGCGAATACTCATTCAACTTTTCAAACCGCTCAAAAATCCTTTCGCTTTTACCGGCAGGGATACCCCATCCGGTATCTGTCACCGAGAACTCCAGACAGTTATCCTCTTTGTTTACCTTTATTGCCAAACGGATAAAACCGGAAGGTGTGAACTTACCGGCATTTGAAAGAAGATTAATCAACACCTGTTTCAACCGTTGCGCATCCGTCTTTAATATCAACGAAGACACCGGAGTTTGAAATTGATATATTGCCTGAGTACGACGAGCATATTCCGCTGTACTCAATGCCGTTTGGCACAGCTCTACCACATCACACTCCTCTTCCACAAACTTAATACGCCCCGATTCCATGCGAGAAATATCAAGAATATCATTAATCAGATGAAGCAATAAATCGGAGTTTTTCTGAATAATATCACAATACTGTGCTTTCTCTTCACTTGTTGCATCATCGCCGACCAATACATTGGAAAAGCCGACAATGGCATTCAACGGTGTACGTATCTCATGACTCATATTAGCCAGAAATGCTGTTTTCAATCTGTTCGCCTCTTCTGCTTTCTCCTTGGCAACCAACAGTTCCTCACCGGATTTTTCCAAGTTATCCTTCAGATGATTGATGCGGACAATATAATATACGGCTATCAGAAAACAAGCTATCAGGAACATGAATGCTGCAACCACTCCAATCACCCAATATTTATATTGCTCATAAAATCCGGGAGTTTTATTAATCAACTCAGCACCTTTAGGCAAATTAATAGAATCCAATCCAAATTGATGCATCCGTTTCACATCAAACACATAATTACCGGGAACAGGCACAACGCCAGTCTCGCTGCCGGTCTCACCGTCCAGAAAATTATATGTGGCGCCGGCTATTTCTTTTCCCACCTTATGATAAACCGGAGTATAACCTCCCAACGCCCAATGGCCCAAACCGACAGATGCAATAGTAAAAACCGGCAACGTAGGATTAGCATCGCGCAACATATACGTTGTGTTGCCCATCACATAATTTTCCGTACAGTCTATGCGCCACGTACCCACAAGCACACAAACATCATTCGACAGATGACGTATTCTCTCACTGACCTCCAGAAAACTGCTGGTCCGACCGTCAAGCAACATCAGCTCCAGCTCGGGATATTTTTTCATCTCCTTCTTTACAAAGGCCTGCATGGAAAGACCACCATACGTGTTATCCGAGATAAATGCGACTTTCTTCATATTCGGATAAAAACGACGCATCAGTTCAATATTCTTGTCCACATTATACTGATAAACATAGCCTGAAACTATATTATAATCGGGAAAGTCTTTAAAGATATCTTTGCTATCGGGAGACCATTTCACCAAATCCACACTGTCTTCGGGCAGGACAACGGTATTCGCACTCACCATTCCGCACATGGCAGGAGTTTTCTTGGCTATCTCCGAATTCTGAGAGATGAAAGATGCCCACGCCTCCTGGCCCAATAATATAATCAGCGAAGGTGCCGCAGTACGTTCATATTTTTCAAGGATAGAAGCCATACGTTCTTTCCACAGGTGTGCCTCGGACAGGTTCTTGCAATTCATGCTTTCTATCGTAATGAGACGCTTGCCTCCCCGCAGTTTATACTCGTCCATAAAAGCAGACAAGTTGTCAGAAATACTACGTGTCTCAGGATTATAGGAAGTGATAATCAGAATCGTGCCGTCTGTAGTCACTTCAGCTTTTAACGGACGTGGAAATCCAACCGTAATCAGCATGACTAACAGTAGAAATCGGTATATCATTATCACTTTTTTCATTCTCTTTCAGAATAAATCTAAAAAATACAGGTGCAAAGATAATAAAATAAATTATAGCACAACTAATTGGCATGTATTTTGTTTCCTTCATTACAGACGAAATTTAACTAAAAACAATATGGCTTACATCGATTATTACAAAGCATTGGGAGTGGACAAAAGTGCCACCCAAGATGATATCAAAAAGGCTTTCCGAAAGTTAGCCCGCAAATATCATCCTGACCTAAATCCTAACGACCCTTCGGCCAAAGATAAATTTCAGGAGATAAATGAGGCTAACGAAGTTTTGAGTGACCCGGAAAAGCGAAAGAAATACGACGAATACGGCGAGCACTGGAAACATGCCGATGAATTTGAAAAACAAAAGCAACAATACGGAGCCGGAGGCTTTGGAGGCAGGACCGGCGGATTCGGTTCTTCCGGTAACGGCTCGTACTGGTATTCTTCCAACGGTGAAGAAGGTTTCGGAGATGCCGGAGGATTCGGCGGTAATGCCGGAGGATTCTCTGATTTCTTCGAAGAGTTGTTCGGACATCGTGGAGCGGGAGCCAGCAGCAGACGAGGTGCCGGATTCCGGGGACAGGATTATAATGCCGAACTGCAACTGTCACTGCGTGAGGCTGCCGTAACACATAAGCAGGTACTTAATGTGAATGGCAAGAATATCCGTATCACTGTTCCTGCCGGTATTGCCAACGGACAAACCATCAAGTTGCGTGGTCACGGTGCACCGGGAGTTAACGGGGGACCTGACGGTGACTTGTATATTACCTTTATCATACCGGACGACCCTGTGTTCAAGCGCTTAGGCAATGACCTTTATGTCACTGCTCCACTCAATCTTTACACGGCTGTGCTGGGCGGTGAAGAAACCGTAGACACGCTGGACGGTAAAGTAAAGCTAAAAGTAAAACCCGAAACCCAAAACGGCACCAAAGTCCGCCTGAAGGGAAAAGGATTCCCGGTTTATAAAGAAGAAGGGAAGTTTGGCGACCTGATTGTGACTTATAACATCACCATCCCCACCAACCTGACTGAACATCAGAAAGAGTTGTTCCGCCAACTGAAGAATAGTATCAACTAAAAAAGAAAAGGATTATGCAGACCGATTTAATAATTATCAATGATTATTGCGACCGTTGCCACGTAGACCCTTCGTTTATTGTGGAACTGGAAGAAGACGGATTAATCAACGTTCAAGTGATTGGCGAGGAACGCTATATCCCGGTGTCGCAACTGGCTGAACTGGAGCGTTATACACATTTATACTACGACCTGTCCATCAATGTAGCAGGCATAGACGCCATCCACCACATGCTGGAACGGATAGAATCCTTGCAGCACCAAGTCCGTTCGCTAAAAAGCGAACTGCAATTCTACCGTTGACAAAAACAGCCGTTCAATCGTCAACCGTAGGGGGTCGACTGCCATTTTACCGGTAGGGATCAGGTTTGTCCGCCTAAAAACTGTTTACTTTGTGCATTTACTCCCAAAGTCGTGACCATTGGGGTTGTAAATGTGTCAAAACGTGGATAACCCTGCCCCTACAGCTGACGATGGGATAGCCCGGTTTAGTTTTGACACACTACCAACAAAAAAACGCCTTTTCGGACAGCTTCTTCTTTTTATTCTGCGGAAGTAGGGATTTCTGCTTAGTAAATATTACCTTTGCACTCCGATAGAAAACAATAAACATGGAATTATTCAGCAAAATGATAGCCACGGCACTGGGCGTTGCCGTACACCAAGTAAATAACACATTATCATTGTTGGCCGGAGGCGCCACCATCCCATTTATCAGCCGATACCGTAAAGAAGCCACAGGAGGGCTGGACGAAGTACAGATCGGTGAGATAAAAGACCGCAACGATAAACTTTGCGAATTATCCAAACGCAAAGAAACCATTTTATCTACTATTGACACACAAGGCAAACTGACCGGAGAGTTGCGTACCCGCATAGAATCCTGCTGGGACTCCACCGAACTGGAGGATATATATCTCCCCTATAAGCCCAAACGGAAAACACGCGCCGAAGCAGCCAGACAAAAAGGACTGGAACCGCTTGCCACCCTCTTAATGCTGCAACGTGAAAATCATCTGGAAAACCGTCTCGGCTCTTTCGTCAAAGGAGAAGTGAAAGACGAAGAAGATGCACTGAAAGGCGCTCGTGACATCATAGCCGAACAAGTAAGTGAAGACGAACGTGCCCGTAACCAACTGCGCAATCAGTTTTCGCGTCAGGCTGTCATCACTTCCAAAGTAATAAAAGGAAAAGAAGAGGAAGCCGTCAAATACCGTGACTACTTCGACTTCAGCGAACCGCTGAAACGATGCACTTCACACCGCTTGCTCGCCATCCGCCGGGGAGAATCGGAAGGTCTGCTGAAAGTGACCATCAGCCCTGACGACAATGAATGTAGTGAACGACTCGAACGGATGTATGTACGCAGTAATAACGAATGTGGACATCAGGTTGCAGAAGCTGTCCGTGATGCCTACAAGCGCCTGTTGAAACCGTCCATAGAAACGGAATTCGCCACGCTCAGCAAAGAGAAAGCCGATGCAGAAGCCATCCGGGTATTTGCCGAAAATCTGAGGCAACTGTTGCTCGCTCCTCCCCTGGGACAAAAACGGGTAATGGGAATAGACCCCGGATATCGCACGGGCTGCAAGGTGGTGTGTCTTGATGCACAAGGTACCCTGCTCCACAACGAAACGATTTATCCCCATCCTCCCAAAAGCGAATATCAGCTTGCCGGACGGAAAATCGCCAAACTGGTGGAACAATATGCCATAGAAGCCATTGCCATCGGTAACGGAACCGCCAGTCGGGAGACCGAACAATTTGTCACCTCACAAAGCTATAACCGTGAATTACAAGTTTTTGTAGTGAGTGAGGATGGAGCATCCATCTATTCGGCTTCCAAGACAGCGCGTGACGAGTTTCCCGATTATGACGTGACCGTGCGCGGTGCTGTTTCCATCGGACGCCGTCTGATGGACCCACTGGCCGAGCTGGTCAAAATTGATGCAAAATCCATCGGAGTAGGTCAGTATCAGCATGATGTAGACCAAACTCTTTTAAAGAAATCGCTGGACCAAACCGTAGAAAGCTGTGTGAATCTGGTCGGTGTCAATCTGAATACCTCCAGCCGGCATTTACTGACCTACATTTCAGGTCTCGGTCCCACACTTGCCCAAAATATTGTGGATTACCGTACGGCAAACGGTCCTTTTCATTCCCGGAAAGAGTTGATGAAAGTTCCCCGCATGGGAGCAAAGGCATTCGAACAATGCGCCGGTTTCCTTCGCATCCCACAATCAAAGAATCCGTTGGACAATTCGGCTGTTCATCCCGAAAGTTATCCGGTGGTGGAACATATTGCGAAAGACCTTCATTGTACGGTAGACGACTTGATAAAGAATAAAGAGTTGCGTACCAAAATTGATATTAAAAAGTATGTCTCCGATACAGTCGGACTGCCTACACTAACGGATATCATGCAAGAACTCGACAAGCCGGGGCGTGATCCCCGCCAGCAAATCCAAGTATTTGAATTTGACAAGAATGTGCGTACCATCGACGATTTGAAAGAAGGTATGATACTGCCGGGCATTATAAACAATATCACCAACTTCGGTTGTTTTGTCGACATAGGTATCAAAGAGAACGGCTTGGTACATGTATCCCGGCTATGCAGGGAATTTGTGAGCGACCCGAGCACCGTAGTCAGGATACATCAGCATGTTCAAGTAAAAGTAATGACTATCGACAAAGAAAGAAAGAGAATACAATTAACGATGATTTTAGACTGACAATAAAACAAGATAATGGAACAAGAAAATTGTAATTGGTTTGTTTTTTATAAAGACCAAATTCTAATCTTACAAACAGAAAACGGATATCATGTGCCTTGCTGTACAGAACCTCCCGTAGCAGTTCCTATCGGCAGCACTATTCACACAATAGGAGAGATGAACGGACTTCCCTGCAAAACCTATTCTCTGCACACCCCCATTCCGGGTTCCGAAAGTCCGGCAAGACAGATGATGGGACTTCGGGCTTCTTTTGATTTTCTGCCGTTGCAAGAATACCAAATGGGCGGCAAGGCTTTTCAGATATTAAATTGGGACCAAAACAGCCGTTACTGCCCGGCATGCGGTGTTCCCACCCATCAAATCTCTCCCATTGCCAAGAAATGTCCGCAATGCCGACAAGAGTTCTACCCCCGTATCTCTCCGGCCATCATCGTGCGCATACAAAAAGGAGACAGTATCCTGCTAGTGCATGCCCGTAACTTTCGCGGCACATTCAACGGACTTGTCGCCGGTTTTCTGGAGCCCGGAGAGACATTGGAAGAGTGCGTACACCGCGAAGTGGCGGAAGAAACCGGACTGCACATCAAGAATCTGAAATATTTCGGCAGCCAACCGTGGCCTTATCCCAGCGGCATCATGATAGGATTCACCGCTGACTATGAAAGCGGTGAGATCAAACTGCAAGCGGAAGAATTAAATGCCGGAGCTTTTTATACTAAAGATAACCTGCCTGAAATTCCGGGAAAACTCAGTCTGGCAAGAAAACTGATAGATGACTGGTTGGGTGAAAATAGTCAAACGGATTTAGGATAATTACAATTAGTATTTGTTATCTTTGCATCATGGAATGGTTAAATAGTCTATTTTTCGAGCATAC
>ULLY01033507.1_pt1 | contig 10787 bp, 9 predicted proteins | sample 1951521 | NCBI WGS metagenome assembly ULLY01 (sample SAMEA4835537, study PRJEB28245) | human gut metagenome | biome: gut microbiome; material: fecal sample | place: Denmark | collected 2008 | reverse complement strand
TTCTATATGAAGAGAGTGAGATTGCGGTAATGTTTGTCGGACATATGTCTTTCCTTGCAGAACAGGTGCGTGAGGATCTTAAGGCAGCAGGGTATCAGTGTAGTCTGATCAATGCAAGATTTGTGAAACCTCTGGATACAGAAATGATCCGGAAAATTTCAGAAAATCACAGGATCCTTGTGACAATCGAGGAAAATGTGCTTACAGGTGGATTTGGTGAGCAGGTAGAAGATTTTGTAATGCGTGAGGGGATCCCGTTGAAAGTTCGCACAATCGGTATTTCAGATGATTATGTTGAGCATGGAAATGTAGATGTCTTAAGAAAAGAAGTTGGTCTCGACAGAGAGAGTATTGTAAAAAAGGTCATTGCAGATGATCGGAGAATAGAGGAAGAAAAGTAACATGAAAGAACGTTTGGATGTATTGCTTGTAAAGAGGAATCTGGCGGATTCCAGAGAAAAAGCAAAAGCAATTATTATGTCGGGAAATGTATTCGTAGAAGGTCAAAGAGAAGATAAGGCCGGAACAACATTTCCGGAGGAGGTAAATATTGAGGTACGCGGACATGTTCTCCCTTATGTGAGCCGTGGAGGTCTTAAGCTTGAGAAAGCAATGAAAGAATTCCATGTGACAGTAGATGGAAAGGTCTGTACAGATGTTGGATCTTCCACTGGCGGATTTACAGACTGTATGCTTCAGAATGGAGCAAAGAAAGTATTTGCTATCGATGTGGGAAGAGGACAGCTGGATTGGAAGCTGCGTCAGGATCCGAGAGTGGTATGTATGGAGAAGACGAATATCCGTTATGTGACTCCGGAAGATCTTGGAGAACCTGTTGATTTTTCGTCGATTGATGTTTCGTTTATCTCTCTCACAAAAGTGCTTGGTGCAATCAGAGCGTATCTGACAGATGATGGAGAGATCGTAGCATTGATCAAACCACAGTTTGAAGCAGGACGTGAGAAGGTTGGAAAGAAAGGTGTTGTGCGAGAAAAGAGTACGCATCATGAAGTGATCGAGAAAGTGACAGAATTTGCGGTATCCATCGGATTTTCCGTACTTGAGATCACATTCTCTCCAATCAAGGGACCAGAAGGAAATATCGAATACCTTGTACATTTGAAGAAATGTCCGGAAGAGGAAGCAAAGATTGAGACAAAGGAACTGGATCAGGTAGTGGATGAAGCATTCGCTGCTCTGGCAAAGTAAAAAGGTGATGGTATGGAATCTTTTTATATCATAACAAATCAATTAAAAGACAGAGATTATTCTGTTACGATTGAGATAAAAGATTATATTGAGAGAAAAGGCAAACGTGTTATTCTTGCTCAAAAGGATGAGGAAGGATTTATTGTTCCGGGAACGATTCCGGAGGACGTTGATTGCGGACTGGTTTTAGGTGGGGATGGAACTCTGATCCGTGCAATACGTGACCTGGAAGGAAATAAACTTCCGCTTCTTGGAATCAATATCGGAACATTGGGGTATTTGGCAGATGTAGAATTGAAAGATTATAAATCTGCGATTGACAGACTTTGCGAGGAAGAGCCTAAAGTTGAGAAACGTATGATGTTGGAGGGGACAATGTCATCCGGTGAAAAAGATCTGGCGGTAAATGATATCGTCCTGACAAGAGAAGGGAATCTTCGTATTGTTCAGTTTAATGTGTATGTGAATGGGACATTGTTGAACACATATCAGGCAGACGGTGTGATCATCTGTACACCGACGGGAAGTACAGGATATAATCTTTCCGCAGGTGGACCGGTGGTAGAGCCAACAGCAAGTCTGATCGTTATCACTCCAATCTGTTCCCATGCACTTAACACGAGCAGCGTGGTGCTTTCAGCAGAGGATGATGTTGAGGTTGAGATTTGCGAGGGCCGTTATGGAAGGCAGGAGAAAGTAGCTTTATGTTACGACGGTGCTGTACAGAGGCAATTGGTTAGCGGAGACAGAGTGAAGATCAGAAAATCAGATGCCAAAGCGCATCTAGTAAAATTAAGTGAAGAAAGTTTTATGATAACAATGCGCGAGAAGATGAAAGGAAATTGATACTATGAAAGTGAGCCGACATGCAAAGATAATTGAATTGATCAGTCAGTATGACATAGAGACACAGGAGGAACTGGCAGAATATCTGAATAATGCCGGCTTCAAGGTCACACAGGCAACGGTATCCAGAGATATCAGAGATCTGAAGCTGACAAAGCTGTCTGTAAACGGTGGGCGTCAGAAGTATATTGTCCATAGACAGGAAGAGGATGGAATGAGCGAAAAATATATCCGTGTACTTTGTGACGGATTTGTTTCCATGGATATGGCACAGAATATCCTTGTGATTAAAACAGTTGCCGGAATGGCAATGGCGGTTGCCGCTGCAGTAGATGCAATGAAATGGAATGAAGTGGTCGGATGTATTGCAGGAGATGACACGATCATGTGTGCAATTCGTACAGTTGAAGATACAGCTGTAGTAATGGAGAATATAAGGAAATTGGTTTCAAGGAAAGCATAGGTGATATATGTTACAGAATCTGTATGTGAAAAATCTTGCTTTGATTGATGAAACAGAAGTAGAGTTTGGGGAAGGATTGAATATTCTGACCGGTGAAACCGGAGCAGGAAAGTCAATCCTTCTTGGCTCTGTTACGCTTGCACTGGGTGGAAAATACAATGCACAGATGCTTCGAAACGGGGCAAAAAGCGGATTGGTAGAACTTACTTTTCATATCAAAGAAGAAAAGATTTTAAAGAAGCTGGAGGCCTTGGACATTTATCCGGAAGACGGATATCTGACATTGAGCCGCCGCCTTTTAGAAGGCAGAAGTGTCAGTAAGATTAACGGTGAGACAGTGAATATGAGCGTCCTTAAAGATGTAGCCAGTCTTTTGATCGATATTCATGGACAGCATGATAATCAGACATTGCTTCATCGAAAGAATCATTTGACACTGCTTGATCTTTATGGGAAAGAACAGACGAATCCGTTAAAAGAGAAAATGGCTTCCTGCTATCAGGAATGGAAGGCAGTATGTAAGAAGGTGGAACAATCCTCGCTAGATGAAGAGAGCCGCAGAAGAGAACTTTCTCTTGCTGAATTTGAAGTAAATGAGATTGAAGAAGCAGCGCTTAAAGAAGGCGAAGATGAATTTCTAGAAGAACAGTATCGCAAGATGACAGACAGCAGAAAACTCACAGAAGGAGTTGCAGAAGCGTATCAGTATACTGCAGAGGACGAACGTGGAAATGCAAGTGATTACTTAAGCCGTTCAATCCGAAGCCTTCAGGAAGCAGCATCTTTTGATGAAAAGGGAAGCCAGCTTTACGATCAGATCGTGGAGATCGATAGTCTGCTGAATGATTTTAACCGGGATCTGGCAGAATATGCAAAGAGTTTTGAATATTCGGAAGAAGAGTTTTCAGAAGTTGAGTCCCGCCTGAATGAAGTGAATCATTTAAAGGCAAAATATGGAAATACTGTCAGTGATATCCTTGCATATTGTGAGGAAAAAAGGCAGAGACTATCGGAACTGGAAGATTACGATTCTTTTATGCAGGAACTTTTGGAGAAGCAGGAGAAAGCAGAAAAGCAGATGGAAAAAGCTGCGATGGAACTGCATGAAGTGCGTGAACAAAACGCAGTTAAATTTGCCGAGGAGATTGTTCATCAGATGTCGGAACTGAATTTCCTGGATGCACGTTTTGAAATTCGTTTAACAGAAGCAAAAAGTTATTCCGCACAAGGAAAAGATGATGCAGAGTTTTATCTGTCGGTTAATCCGGGAGAACCTGTGCGTCCACTGGGGGATGTCGCATCCGGAGGAGAGCTGTCTCGTATTATGCTTGCAATAAAAACTGTACTTGCAGATGAAGAAGATACGCCGACTTTGATATTTGATGAGATTGATAGTGGAATATCAGGAATCACAGCAGGTCGTGTCGGTGAGAGACTGCAGTTGATCGGAAAGAGTCGTCAGGTAATTTGTATTACACATCTTTCACAGATCGCAGCGGCAGCTGATGTTCATTTTTGTATTCATAAAGAAGCAGAAGATAATTCTGTGAGAACACAGATCGAGCGACTTGCTCAGGAAGATTCTGTTGCAGAGCTTGCAAGGCTTCTTGGTGGAGCAAATGTAACAGATGGAATTATAGACAGTGCCAGAGAAATGAAAGAACTGGCAAAAAGAGAAAAATAATACCAGTGTGAAAAGAAGAAGATCCACACATACTAAGAGCAGATGTAAACAGCATCTGCTCTTAATATTTGCAAGAGAGGAGTGTGGATCATGAAAGAACGCAGGAAAAGGAATATGAGCAGGACAGGTCTGTTGTTTCTGTTCTGTCTGTTGATGCTATGTGGCTGTACGCATATTACAGAATTTATGGAAAATACAGAAGTCAGTGGCCGGGAGGTGGAAAGTCTGGCTGCAGAAAAGGAAGAAGATACGGTTCTGCTTGGAGGAATGCCGGTTGGAATTTATATGGAAACGGATGGTGTACTGGTTTTAGACACGGAGAAAATGACAGGTATGGATGGAAAGGAATATACACCTGCGCAGGGTGTGGTAAGTTCCGGTGATTATATTACGGAAGTGAATCACCAGAAGATTGAAGGGAAAAAACAGTTGATGGATCTGGTGGAACATCTGGATGGAGAGAAGGTCCTTCTGACAGTCAGACGCGAAAATACGATATTAGAAAAGAAATTGACTCCTGTGCAGATTTCAAAAGGAAATTATCGCCTGGGAATCTGGGTAAGAGATAATGTACAGGGACTTGGGACGATCACATTTTTGACAAAAAATAACAGGTTCGCAGCACTGGGACATGGCATTCATGATGTTGATACAAGTACACTTCTTACGATCAAAAGAGGAACGCTTTATAGAACCAGTATTCAGAAAGTGCAAAAGGGAAGCAAAGGGAATCCAGGAACAATGGAAGGGATTATTGTTTATAATCGGTTTCATCAGCTTGGAGTGATTGAGAAAAATACGGATGAGGGTATTTATGGAGAATTAAATTCAGACAGAAGCTGGATAGGAGAAGAGGTTCCTATACAGGTAGCGGAAAAAGAGGAAATAAAGACGGGGGAGGCAAGGATTCGCTGCTACATTGACGGGGAGGTGAAAGAATATTCAATCCGTGTAACGCAAATTGATAAAGAATCCGACCAGGTGAACAAAGGAATGGTAATTCAGGTGACAGATACGGAATTGCTGGAAAAGACAGGGGGCATTATTCAGGGGATGAGTGGGAGTCCCATCATTCAGAATGGAAAACTGATCGGAGCTGTAACTCATGTGTTTGTACAAGATTCGACAAAAGGATACGGTATTTTTATTGAAAACATGTTGAAAGAGGAAGAATCGTGAAAAGGGTCGAAAAGGATGTCGAAATACTACTGCAAGATTTTCTTGAATCCGACAAAAAAGCTGGAATATAATACACAAGTGGTGTAACAAGACAAACGTTCTCAGAAAAAGGAGAGAAGAAGATGGAACATTTGAAAATAGCCATTGCTGATGATAACCAGAAAATTTTGGACCTTTTGGATCGTGTGATCGGGATGGAAAAAGACATGAATCTGGTCGGAAAGGCGAAAAATGGTGAAGAGATGTGTCAGATCATCAAAGATAAACAGCCGGATGTTGTTCTTCTCGACCTGATTATGCCGAAAATGGATGGATTGACGGTTATGGACCGGATCAATCATGACAAAACTGTCAGCAAGCATCCGTATTTTATCGTAATCACAGCAGTTGGGCAAGAAAAGATTACAGAAGATGCTTTTAATAAAGGCGCAAATTACTATATGATGAAACCGTTTCAAAATGAGATGCTGTTAGAACGAATCCGAAGTGCGGGACGGATGCCACACGGTATGGAAACAAGAAACTCTGAGGCGGCATCTGAAAACAGAGGAGAAAGTCTGGAGACACGAGTGACAAATATGCTGCATGAAATCGGAATACCGGCTCATATTAAGGGGTATCATTATCTGAGAGATGCGATTATGATGGCGGTAGATGATATGGATGTGCTCAATGCAATCACAAAGATCCTGTATCCAACCGTTGCAAAGAAGTATCAGACAACATCAAGCAGAGTAGAACGTGCGATCCGACATGCGATTGAAGTGGCATGGAGCAGAGGAAAGCTGGACACTCTGGATGAACTTTTTGGGTACACAGTAAGCAATGGAAAAGGGAAACCGACCAATTCTGAATTTATTGCTCTGATCGCAGATACAATACAATTGGAATACAGGCATGGGAAATAAGAAGTAAATTACAATGAGAAATCCTTTGCATTATGATAAAAATGCGGTATAATATTTTATAAGTAATTGCCGAAAGAGGGCAAGTGAAAGTGGAGGATCTAAGTATGAAAAACATTTTGTTCGCTTCATCAGAATGTGTACCATTTATAAAGCCCGGAGGTCTTGCTGACGTTGTAGGTTCACTTCCAAAAGATTTTGATAAAGAGAAATATGACTGCCGTGTAGTTTTACCTAAGTACATGTGTATGAAACAGGAGTGGGTAGACCGCCTGGAGTATATCACAAACTTCTACATGGATTTTGCAGGAGAGGATCGCTATGTCGGAATCTTTAAGACAGAATTAAACGGAGTTACATTTTATTTTATTGATAACGAATTTTATTTTTCAGGATTTGCTCCATATGATGGAGATCCGAAGTGGAATATTGAAAAATTCTCTTTCTTCTGTAAGGCAGTTTTAAGTATTCTTCCGGTTATTGGGTTCCGTCCGGATCTGATTCACTGTCATGACTGGCAGACAGGTCTGATTCCGGTATATCTAGATAATTTCCGTTTCTTCGGAGAATATTACAGAGGAATCAAGACAGTTATGACAATACATAACCTGAAGTTCCAGGGGGTATGGGATACAAAGACTGTACAGGGAATCACAGGACTTCCGGATTATTATTTCGTTCCGGATAAGCTTGAGGCATACAAAGATGCTAATATGCTCAAAGGCGGTATTGTTTATGCAGATAAGGTGACAACAGTAAGCCACAGCTATGCAGAAGAGATCAAGACACCGTTCTATGGAGAAGGTCTTGACGGACTGATGGCAGCAAGATCAAATGATCTTTGTGGTATTGTGAATGGTCTGGATTACAATGACTGGAATCCGGATACAGATCATAGAATCGCAAAGACATTTAACGTTGAGAATTTCCGGAAAAACAAACCGGTGAATAAGGCTGCTCTTCAGGAAGAACTTGGACTGGATAAAGACAATCATGTAATGTTGATTGGAATCGTTTCCCGTTTGACAGACCAGAAAGGATTTGATTTGATTGATTATATGATGGATGAGATGTGTCAGGATGCAGTGCAGATTGCAGTACTTGGAACAGGAGATCCGAAATATGAGAATATGTTCCGTCACTTTGCATGGAAGTATGCAGGAAAGGTTTCAGCGAATATTTTCTATTCCGATGATCTTTCTCACAGACTTTATGCCGGATGTGATGCATTCCTTATGCCATCCTTATTCGAACCATGCGGACTCAGCCAGCTGATGAGTCTGAGATACGGAACACTTCCGATCGTTCGTGAGACAGGAGGATTGAAAGATACTGTAGAACCGTACAATGAGTTTGAGAAGACAGGTACAGGATTCAGTTTCTCTAATTATAATGCGCATGAGATGTTGAACACTGTACGTTATGCAGAAAGAATCTATTATGATAAGAAACGTGACTGGAACAAGATGATCGAGCGTGCGATGGCTCAGGATTTCTCATGGATGAATTCCGCAAGACAGTATGAAGATCTGTACAGAAGTCTGATCGGAGAATAAGAATTATAAGAAGTAACAAAGAAGTAACAAAGAAGTAATACAAGAGTAACACAAGAGCAAGGAGTAACAGACCCGATGAAAATTATTGACAAACTGAACCAGAAAGGCATCCACATTTCTTTCGAGGTGTTTCCGCCGAAGACAGATGCAGGATTTGACAAAGTATTATCAGCAACAGATGAGATTGCCAAACTGAACCCATCTTATATCAGCGTAACCTATGGAGCCGGTGGCGGAACAAGCAAGAACACAGCGAAGATCGCATCCCATATTAAGGATGATCTCGGAGTGATGAGTCTTGCACATCTGACATGTGCTTCATCCACAAAAGAAGAAGTTGGAGAGGTAATTGAAAACCTGAAGGCTCATGGAATCGAGAATATTCTCGCTTTACGAGGAGATATTCCGGAAGGCATGACATTCCCTGATGGAGATCGATTCCATTATGCTTATGAACTGGTACAGGAAATCAAGAAACATGGGGATTTCTGTATTGGTGCAGCATGTTATCCGGAAGGACATGTGGAGCAGGAACATAAAGAGGATGATATCCGTTATCTGAAACAGAAGGTAGACAGTGGAGTTGATTTCCTTACAACACAGATGTTCTTTGATAATGATATCCATTATAATTTCCTGTACAGAATCAGAGAAGCAGGGATCACAGTTCCGGTTCTGCCGGGAATCATGCCGATCACCAGTGCTGCTCAGATGAAGCGAAGCCAGGAACTTTCCGGAACAGTATTTCCGAGAAGATTTCTTGCAATATTAGATCGCTTCGGAAGTTCTCCGGATGCGATGAAGCAGGCAGGAATTGCCTATGCAACAGATCAGATTATTGATCTTCTTGCGAACGGTGTGAACAATATTCATATTTATTCTATGAATAAGCCGGAAATTGCAGTAGCAATTATGAATAATCTTTCCGAGATTATCAAGTGTTAAGAAAGTGGATGACCAGATGATAGAGACAGAGAAGAGAGTACGTGAAGCAGTTCGTTATCTGGGATTTGGAAGAAATGAGGCAGATGAGCGAACCTTGGAACTGATCCAACAGTCTTTCAAAGACCTGGAACAGGAAGCAGGGCCTAAGTCCATCTGCCAAATTTTTGATTTAAATCATACAGAAGACGGAAGACTGGTTATTGGACAGATGGAGATTCAAAGTAAGAGTCTGAGCAGAAATCTGAAAGGATGCCGTCAGGTTGTTCTTTTCGGAGCAACCCTTGGCGCCGGAGTTGACCGGCTGATGCGCAGGATTTCTTTGACAGACATGGCAAGAGCAGTTGTTTTGCAGTCTTGTGCAGCGGCAATGTTAGAAGAATATTGCGATGAGTGTCAGAAGAAGATTGCGGCAGAGCTTGAAGAAGAACATTTGTATTTAAGACCAAGATTCAGTCCCGGATATGGAGATTTTGATATCTGTTATCAGGAACCGGTCGTACGAATGTTGAATTGTGCAAAGACAATCGGGCTGACTTTGACAGACAGCTTTATGATGACACCAACAAAGTCGGTAACAGCAGTCATTGGAATCAGTACACAGAAGGAGAGATGTCCAATCTCAGGATGTGAGGTCTGTACAAAAAAAGATTGTGAATACCGACGATAAGCAAGAGATAAGAGAGGAAGGATTGATACAAGAAGATGATACGAGAACGCCTGGGAAAAGAGTTATTATATTTTGACGGCGGAATGGGAACCTTGCTTCAGGCAAAGGGACTTCAGCCGGGAGAGTTACCGGAGACATGGAATGTTACACATGCGGATGAGATCAAAAACATTCACAAACAATATATTTCAGCAGGAAGTGATATTGTACTTGCGAATACATTTGGAGCGAATGCATTGAAATTCCATTGCGATGATTTTCCATTGGAAGAAATTATCCGTCTTGCGATCGGGCATGTGAAGGATGCGGCTGAAGAGGCAGGTGGTGGAAGAAGAATCTACACAGCACTGGATATCGGACCGACAGGAAAGCTTTTAAAACCGATGGGTGATCTGGATTTCGAGACAGCGTATGAGACATTCAAAGAAGTTATGATCCTCGGAGAGAAAGCCGGTGCGGATCTGATCCATATTGAGACCATGAGTGACACTTATGAACTGAAGGCAGCAGTGCTTGCAGCGAAAGAGAATACATCTCTTCCGGTTTTCGCTACGACGATTTTTGATGAGCGTGGAAAGCTTCTGACCGGAGCAGATGTTCCGTCTGTTGTGGCAATGCTTGAAGGATTAAGGATTGATGCCCTTGGAATCAACTGTGGAATGGGACCGGAGCAGATGCTGCCGATCCTGGAGCAGATCATGAAGTACTCCTCTGTGCCTGTGATCGTCAAACCGAATGCAGGTCTTCCGAAGCAGAAAGACGGAGAAACTTATTACGATGTTTCTCCGGAAGAATTTGCTTCTGTTATGCGTCATGTAGTTGATCTTGGGGCAGTTGTGATCGGGGGATGCTGCGGAACAACGCCTGCACATATTGCAGAGATGGTGAAGCAGTGTAAAGACATTCCGGTGAAGCCGATTGAGAAGAAAAGTTATACCGTAGTATCTTCTTATGGACAGAGTGTGTTCCTTGGAACCGGATCAAAGATTATTGGTGAGCGTATTAATCCAACCGGAAAGAAACGCTTTAAACAGGCGCTTAAGGAACATGATCTTGATTATATTTTAAAAGAAGGAATTGCACAGCAGGATAACGGTGCACATATTTTGGATGTTAACGTAGGACTTCCGGATATTGATGAGCCGACATTGATGAAGGAAGTTGTTCAGGAACTTCAGAGTGTGACGAATCTTCCGCTTCAGATTGATACGGTTGATCCGGTTGCGATGGAGAATGCACTTCGCATTTACAATGGTAAGGCGATGGTCAATTCAGTCAGTGGAAAGCAGGAGTCAATGGATGCAGTGTTTCCACTGATCCGGAAGTATGGCGG
>ULLY01046555.1_pt1 | contig 11091 bp, 9 predicted proteins | sample 1951521 | NCBI WGS metagenome assembly ULLY01 (sample SAMEA4835537, study PRJEB28245) | human gut metagenome | biome: gut microbiome; material: fecal sample | place: Denmark | collected 2008 | reverse complement strand
TATCCGTACCGATAATATTAGTTTTTACGGCTTCCATTGGGAAAAACTCACAAGACGGGACCTGCTTGAGTGCAGCCGCATGGAATATGTAATCTACACCATGCATAGCGTCCTTACAGGACTGCAAATTCCTTACGTCGCCTATGTAGAACTTGATTTTGTCCGCTACCTCAGGCATTTTCGCCTGATACTCATGACGCATATCGTCCTGCTTTTTTTCGTCTCTCGAAAATATTCTGATTTCTCCGATATCTGTTTCCAGAAATCTGTTTAATACTGCGTTTCCAAATGATCCCGTGCCTCCGGTTATCATTAGGGTTTTGTTTGTGAATAAAGACATGTTAACAAGCTCCTTTATCTATTCCCATACATCTTCTCATAATAATTCTGATACTCACCAGAAATGATAGTCTCCCACCATGTTCTGTTGTCAAGATACCACTTGATCGTTTTCTTTATTCCGTCCGCAAACTTTGTTTCTGGAAGCCAGCCAAGCTCATTATGTATCTTAGTAGGGTCAATGGCATATCTCATATCATGACCCTTTCTGTCTGCAACATATGTGATCAGACTTTCAGGCTTGCCAAGCTCCTTGCATATCAGCTTTACAATATCAATGTTCTTCATCTCATTGTGGCCGCCTACATTATACACTTCACCGACAGTACCCTTATGTATGATAAGGTCAATAGCTTTGCAATGATCTTCAACATACAGCCAGTCACGAACATTCTCGCCCTTGCCATAAACAGGCAGAGGCTTATCATTCAGTGCATTTGCAATCATGAGAGGGATAAGCTTCTCAGGAAAATGATATGGGCCATAGTTATTTGAACAACGGCTGATAGTTACCGGCAGACCATAAGTTCTGTAATAAGCCAACACAAGAAGATCTGCACTTGCTTTTGAAGAACTATACGGACTGCTGGTGTGTATCGGTGTGTTCTCGGTAAAAAACAGGTCAGGTCTGTCAAGGGGAAGGTCTCCGTATACTTCGTCTGTTGACACCTGATGATAACGCTGTATTCCATACTTTCGGCAAGCGTCCATAAGCACAGAAGTTCCGATTATATTTGTTCTAAGGAAAACCTCAGGATCTTCGATTGACCTGTCAACATGGCTTTCCGCTGCAAAATTTACAACTATATCAGGATTTTTTTCTTCAAAAAGCTTATTCACGCCGTCGCGGTCGCAAATATCAAGCTTTACAAATCTGAAATTAGGATCATCCATTACAGGTGCAAGTGTTGAAAGATTTCCCGCATATGTAAGTTTATCAAGACAAATGATCCTGTAATCAGGATATTTATTCAGCATATGAAATATAAAGTTTGAGCCTATAAAGCCGGCACCGCCAGTTACTATTATTGTCATATTATCACCTTAAAAAATAATTCTGTCTTCTGCAACTCTTCTCAGATGTTCACCATACGGAGATTTTCCGTATTCTTCTGCCGTTTTCAACAATTGCTCTTTTGTTATCCATTTCTCATAGTAAGCGACTTCCTCAGGTGCCGAAATAACAACGCCCTGTCTGTTCTGAACTGTCTGAACAAAAACTGACGCTTCCATAAGGCTTTCCATTGTTCCTGTATCGAGCCATGCAAAACCTCTTCCTAAAAGCTGAACTTTTAGATTATCATCATCAAGATAAAGGCGATTAAGATCAGTGATCTCAAGCTCACCTCTTGCAGACGGTTTCACCTGCTTAGCTTTCTGGCTTACTCCGCTAGGATAGAAATACAAGCCGGTTATAGCATAATTTGATTTTGGGTTTTGTGGCTTTTCTTCGACAGAAATGGCCTTGCGCTGATCATCAAACTCTACAATACCAAATCTCTCAGGATCTTTTACATAATACCCGAATATTGTTGCATTTCCATTTTCAGCCTCAGCAACTGCATCACGGAGATTTTTTCTGAACCAGCCACCATAGAAGATATTATCTCCCAAGATCATTGCACAAGAATCATCTCCGATGAACTCTTCTCCAATGAGAAAAGCCTGTGCCAATCCGTCTGGACTAGGCTGAACAGCATAAGACAAATTAAGTCCCATGCTTGATCCATCGCCTAGCAGTTCTTCAAAACGTGGCGTATCTGTAGGAGTTGAGATAATAAGTATATCTCTTATACCCGCAAGCATAAGTGTGGAAAGCGGATAAAATATCATTGGTTTATCATACACCGGCAACAACTGCTTTGATGTTACTCGTGTTAGCGGATAAAGTCTAGTGCCTGATCCACCTGCCAGAATTATTCCTTTCATGTTGTCTCCTCTCAATTACTTCAAAATGATATCACATATCCTATCAACATCGTCAAGTGACAAATCGGCATAAAGCGGCAAAGTCAATACTCTTTCGCTTACATCAAGTGCCACAGAAGTTTCTGCAGGGTCATACTTGCCATCAAAAGCAGGTGATGCACTTGTAAGAGGGTAAAAATATTTTCTTGCGCCTATATCATTTTCTGCAAGCTTGTCCATTACTTCGTTACGGCTTGACCCAAACACCTTTTCATCGAAAACAACAGGAAAATACGCATAATTTGATTTTACATCTGCCTGAGGTGGACACAATTTAATGCCCTCTATATTTTCTAGGTGACTGCGATATCTCTCAACAACGGCTTTGCGCTTTTGTATCTCTGTATCAAAATGTCTCAAATTACAAATTCCCATAGCCGCCTGAAACTCATTCATTTTGGCATTTCCGCCTATGTAAGCGACTTCTTCAGGACCATGGATACCAAAATTTTTAAGATCGTTCAATTTCTGAACAAGGCTGTCATCATGATAACAAACCGCTCCGCCCTCAATAGTGTTGAACACTTTCGTAGCATGGAAGCTGAACATTGACGCATCGCCAAAGCAAGCGCTTGACTTTCCCTTATACTCCACGCCAAAAGCATGAGCTGCATCGTAGATCACTTTCAAGTCATGTTTTTTTGCAATTCTCTCGATTTCTTCTACATCGCACATATTTCCATAAACATGAACAGGAACGATCGCACAGGTTTTATCTGTTATCAGATCCTCGATTTTTGTAACATCTATCGTATAGTCATCTGAATTGATATCACAAAACACTGGTTCAAGTCCATTTCTAACAATGGCGTGAGTTGTTGAAGCAAACGTAAAAGGAGTTGTTATTACTTCACTTCCTTTTGGAAAATTGAAAGATGCGATCACATTTTCAAGTGCAAGGTGACCATTAGTATACAATGTAACGTGTGACACACCAAGCATTTCTTCCAGTTTTGCCTGAAGTTCTTTATGTTTCTTTCCCATGTTGGTCAGCCAATGACTATCCCAAAGTTCCTTTATTTCTTCACAGTATTCCTCATAGTCTGGCATTGAGGAACGGGTGACGAGAATTTGCATGATTACACGCTCCTTTTACTTTCTGATTTCTCCCATTCTAATTTAAAATCTTTAAGCATCGAAATATAGTCATACTGTGGCTCATATCCTAATTCATCTCTCGCTGCTGTAATATCCATAATATATTGCGGAGAATTTGGCATATCTGGTCTCATTATAATTTTAGATTTATTGCCTTCTTTACCAAACACATCAATCATGCCATGAATTTGATCAATCAATGTAGTACCAACACCTGTGCCAACATTATAATACCCAGTCTCTCTATTTACAAACAAAGCCTTATAGAGCATTTGACAAAAATCTTTTACATAAACCATATCTTTAGGCCTATTAGGATCACCCCACACTTCAATTGTTTCACCATTAGCAGCTTTATCGATTAATGTTCTATAACCTATTTTCCGTATTTCTCCGTCAACGTAGTATTGATCAACTTGTGAATATAGATATATTGTAGGTAAGCGGAATATAAAACGTTTAAGTCCATACATCTGATGATAATTTTCAATCATATCTACAGCAAAATTTTTAGACATTACATAAATAGTATGATCCGTTGTAAAACTAAACTTCCTTGGCATATCTGGTTTAAGAACAAGCTCTGTTTCGCCATAATCCTTTATATCACCAAAACTTTGAGCAAAGAGGATTCGATCAACATTATTATCTTTACAAAATTCCAATATATTTAATGTTCCAGTAATATTTATATCTATATACTTATATGGATCATAACCTTTCATTCTTGCTGGCATCATTCCCGCAAGATCAACAACCGCATATACGTCCCTAGGAAGAATATCAAAATTTTCTTTTTTACTTATATCTACACTGTAGTAATCTACACCGATATCGTTAAAATAACTTGTACTTCTTGTACCTATTGCCACGATTTCGTATTCATTACCCGAATAATTTTTTTTGAAATAATCTATAAAATATCTTCCTGTGTCACCACTAGCTCCAAAAACAAGTATCTTTTTCATAACGATTTCCTTTCAAATGTAATCATACTACACAGCTAACATCTCTATCTTAACACGATCTTAAGCCATTCATTTACCCTGCCAATAACATTTTCAAGCTCAACTCTATCTTCAAACTTCAAGAACATGTCACCAAGGGACATGTTTGCACCTGTAAATGGATGAATGATATCTCCTGGTTTAGCAGATAGATCTATAACCTTAACATATTTGTTCTTAATTACTGGATCAATATCAAGCCTTACAAATTTACCTGTTTCCTTTGAATCAGAATGAATAACCATTTCGCACCAACATCCATTTAATTTAGTTTGTACAACTGTTGAAAGAGGTAATCCAACTGCACTTCTTACTTCATTTTCTATGAGATCTACACCGTAAGCAAGTTTTTGCAACTCAGCGATTTTGCATCCGCCACCCCTTGGTGAAACTTCCATGAGATATGGTTTATCATTAATATCAACACATGTTTCTATATTATATATACCGGTTTTGCAGCCAAGCAATGTCAGTAATCTCTGTGTCTCAGACGTTAAATAAGACATATGACGATCCTCCATTGTTGAAGGCCAAATTATCATTGACGGCGTGTATGGATTATCAGCTTTACTGTCAAACAATTGATCGGAGTATGATACAAATTTCAGTTCACCATCAACAGAAAATGGATCTGCACTTGAATGATAACCTTTAAATGTCAGAAAATCCTCTATAATAAATGCGTCTCCATGTGCATTATCCAAAGCGATATTGATTGCTTTTTTTAGATCGTCTGGACTGTCGACCTTTGTAACGCCCTTGCTACCTGCGGAATCTACAGGTTTTACAATAACAGGCCAATTGAAATACTCCAAATCATTAAAAGGCGTTTCTGCATCTGTATATCTCTTAGCATGCGGAACATTAAAATTATTTTTCGCCAAAAAGTCTCTAAACAAACCCTTATCCTGTAATATGCAGGCTGATTTATAGGAGCACTGAAAAGGCAGACCCATCTCTTCTGCAACATATGCAGCAGTAACAACGCCTGGATCACATGCAAATGACATAATACCGTCTATATTGCATTCTTTTGCCACATTCAAAACCAAGTCTTTTTCAATAATACTTACATTGCAATATTCATCAGAGTATTTATGTGCAATGTTGTCTGGCAAATAATCACAAGTTATCACATACAGTCCAAGATCATGCGCCGCTTTAATTACAGGCAAAGCATACCGTGATCCACCCAAAATCATTAACTTTTTCATAACTTATGCCCCTTTCTGTTCGTTAAACCTTTCAACATAGAAATTATATACTGATAACTTTCTATGTGAAATAATGCTGCAACTAGCCAGTAGACAGCTACGCCCAACGAAACTTGAATCAATAATGTCAGAATAGTATTAAAATTGAACATTGAAACAGAATAAACTATTGCCCCCATCAGCACCGATAAACCAATTTGCGGGAGCATATCTTTAACTTGTTCCAAATATGAATATCCAAGCAATTTTTTATTTGGCCAAGCATTAACCACCTGACTAATAAATGACGTAATAAGCATGCTATACGCCATTGCCATCACACCAAATTTCAAGGCTATTACTATTGTTACCAAACCTATAGCCTTTTTTATGATCTCTAGGATCAAAAAAAGATCGCTTCGCCCCATAGCCTTCATTGCATTAAGATTTGCTGTGTGGATTGGATAAAAAGCAAATGATACGCAAAAGATCTGCATATATGGAACTGCAGGCAGCCACTTATCCGTCAATATTAATGACACAATAGGTTTAGCGCAAACTGCAAACCCGACCATAAGTGGCATGATAATAAATGTTGCGGTTTTGATTGCACGTCTTGTCATTGATTTTACTCGTTCTGGATGATCTTGTTCATTTGACATAGTTGGCAACAATACGCTGTCAATAGCTGTATTTATATTAGAAACCAAATACTCTGGATATTTTTTGCCATTATTGTAATAAGCAAGGTCTTGTTTTGTGTACACCTTTCCTATTATCAATTGGCGAAGATTGTTGTATATCGTATCAAGCAAAGCAGAAACAAGCAATTTCCAACCGAAAGAAAATAACCCTTTAAGTCTATTAAATGAGAACATTTTCTTTGGACGCCACTTGACCGTGATCCACAAGATAATAGTATCAACGATGGCATTAAACAACATCTGAGCTACCAACGCCCAAACGCCATAGCCTAAATATGCCATGAGTATTCCAACAACTGCAGCTCCAATTGTTCCACCAAGAGTTGCAAAGAAGAACTTTTTAAACATTAAATGACGTGACACATATGCTTGCTGCACATTTTTAACGCCGGAAATAACCAAAATCAAGCTCAAAACTCTAATTACCGAAGTCAGTTCAGGCATTTTATAGAAAGAAGCAATAAATGGTGCCGCAAAGAACATGATCAGATACAGAACTGAACACATGCAAACGTTAAAATAAAACACACTTGAAAAGTCCAGATCATCAGCATCCTTCTTCTGTATCAAAGCATTTCCCATTCCGCTGTCAACAAAAATTTGCATTATTGTTGTAAAAATTGTGACCAATGCTACAGTTCCATAAACTTTAGGGTCAAGTAGACGTGCTAAAACTATTGATACAATAAGGGTTACACCCTGTGCACCGCAACGTTCTAGAAAGCGCCAGATGAAGCTAGACATCACATTATTACTATTCATAATCTATTTCCTTAAAATTTTGTATATGCGAGGAAAGTACACCATAAAAACGAACTTAATTACCGAAATGAAACCACCCTTCTTATAATAATCAAAATACTTCTTTTGCCTTAAGAACTTGAAATTATCTTGTGCAACCAATTTTGATATTTCCCACTCAGTTATTCTCTGTTTAAAAATATCATATTTACCTTCAAACAGTGCATCAAAGTCCTCATACATCTTTATAAATTTTTCAGCAGACGCTATCCTCTTCTGCTTGTCAACCTTCCATAATGTTGTAGCTGACCCTTCCACGCCATATCTATAAACACAAGTAGCTTCATCTAAAAAATATCCGTAGCCCAAAGAAGTAAATCCAACTTTCAAATATCCATCTCCATTGAAAGCTCCTTGTCGAAGTTTTGGGAGTTTGTTGCAATCCTCCCTTTTAAACAAAAATGAAGCAGTCGGAATATAGCCTATTTTTTCAATTTGCTCAACATCATATACATTGTCAGATGTTAAAATTGATGATTTTACCCATGGAACAACCCTTCTAGTTATTACTCCACCCTCTTCACAATCTGCATTAGTAAAACAAAAGGTACATCCTTTGTGTTGTTCCATATAATCAACTTGCTTCTGCAGTTTGTAATCATCAACCCAATAATCGTCACCTTCACAAATAGCAATGTACTTTCCAATAGCTCTTTGCCTATTTTGGGCACCAGGTGAATTTCCTTTAGAATACTGGTTTTCTTTATTGTAAACAGCTTTTATTAAATTCGGATACTTCTTTTCATATGTTCTTATAATTGAAGCCGTTTGATCTGTTGACGCATCATCCATTACTAATATTTCAAAATCAAATGTTGTTTTTTGACGAACAAAACCCTCTAAAGCACTTCCTATATATCTTTCGTGATTATATGTGTTACAAACAATACTCACAATTATCCCCTGAAAATTCATGCCAAACCACCATCACTAGCTAATTTATCATATAAATCAATGTATTCTCTAAATTTCAAATTCGCATCAAACAATTTTGCTCTGTTAACGCAATTCTCTCTTTTATAAATATTCTCAGTACAAATCCGAATAATTTGTCTTTCCATTTCATCTATGTCATCAACACTAACAACACAACCCGTCTGATTATCTGGTATTTCAGGACTTCCACCTGTTCTAAACGTCAAAACCGGGGTGCCACATGCAATTGCTTCCATATTTACTGTAGGATAGGTATCTTCTCTAGTTGGATTAACAAACAAATTTGCAGCAGAATATATCTCTGCCAACTCATTCTGATCACGTGTGCGATGAATTGAAATAATACTGTTAGGAAGCATTTTATCTATAGAATCATCTGTACCTACAAGTACTATTTTATATTTAGTTTTATCCAATTTTTTTGAAAGTTCACAAAAGACATCTAGTCCTTTGGACCTTCCCCAATCAAATGCCACGCCCAAAAGTATAAACTTATCATTCAAATCATATTTTGATCTAAAATTAGATGCAACTGGTCTAAACACATTAAGATCAATTCCGTTGTTTATTACTTTAATTGGATACCCTCCTAAATATGACTTCTTAACCAAGTTTGCAAGCCATTGAGACGGTGTTATAATGGTCATATTATTAACCCCATTAAACCATCTTCTTTTTAACTTCCACATTATTTTGGTGTTATCAACAATTGACGAAGGGTAAACCTTAATCTGAGGGCAATTATGACATCCAGTTTTCCACAAATCGCACCCAATCATTGTAAAATGCGGACATTGACCTGTAAAAGCCCAACAATCATGGAGTGTCCATATAACTTTTATATTGTTTTTTTTTATATATTTAAACAACATTGGAACATTTATCACCCATAAGTGTAAATTATGAAGATGTATTAAATCCGGTTCAAACTTTTTTAACATTGAAATCAATTGTAAAGTCACAAAAACAGAATAAACATGTTGAATTCCACTTAACCGGCTCAATACAGCAGATATTTTATTTTCAAACTTACTACCAAACCTTATTAAATTATCATCATCCGCATAACTATCACCCCATGCGCCATAAAAGTTCCTACACGCCACTCCATGCTCTATTGCTTCTTTGCTGATTTCTTTCATTATAGTATCCGTACTTCCATATGGTAACGAGTTAATAGACGCTACTCTCACTATTTGAGTCTCCTTCCTGTGAAACAAAACCATAAAACATAAAAACAAATGGGATAAATGAATAAAAACGTTCCCCCATATACCCCATTACAATTGCTAGTACAAGAATAAGCCAAAGCAAGAAGGATGAAGACAAATGTTTCATAAACTTTATTGTACCAACCAAAAAGAGAGAACCAAAAATACAACCATACGATGCAAACTTCTCACATCTTTTAATTAATTCGGCTATTTTTTCATCATCATAGTACTTTTCACTATCATCTCTGCAACAGAACAATATTCCGTTTCGTTCATTTTCGTATTTGTATTGACCAATGAGCGTAGTTACAATATCTGGATATAAGCGAATGGGCAAATCAGGAAACATTTCTTCTGCCATACCAAAAGAAACACGGTCTCTTGCTAAAAACAACATATTTTCAGCACTGTTGTATACAAAAGAGGTGTTTTTCTTTCGTTCTTCATTTTGAAAAAAGATTGTTTGAGGCATCATTAGAATTTTTGCTTGCGGAAAGTTCTTAATGATAGCACAGTGCATTTCATCAGCATGTCCACCGAGATCAGTCGTTGTATATCCGCTTTGAAAAACAATGACATCATCTGAAAACACTTTTTTAAGATACTTTAATGCGCTGAATCTAGTATTAACAAGTGCATTGGTTTCTATTTCAACAACTCTTCTGTCAGCATAGTTTTTTTTCAACCAGCGTCTTATACAAACACCCTGAGCTAAGTCTCCGAGATTGTTATGCGCCGGAATACCTATATAGTAAACTCTCTTTTCTCCCACACCGCTCAAAATATTACTCTTGGTTTGACAATAAAGCTTGACCTGAGCAGGAATATTGTATATAGATTTTGCAATTCTGTACACACCAACAATCGCATTTCCAAAGATTCTAATGTTTTTGATTGTATTCTTTATTTCTTGTTTCATAATTTTCTCCAGAACTTACCACTGCCAAAAAAATGTATATGGAATTAAAATAGAATAAGATGCTTTATAGAAAGCAATGCCAAAGCACAATAGTACCGCAGTTGTATTTATTAATAATTTTATTTTCGGCTCTTTTACAGATGCAATACTGTTAGACAACACTATCATTTGTCCGAATGCAAAATAATGGCTAATTCTTTCCGCAATGCCATTCACTGAATTTCTAAGTAACATCGCAACTGCTGCAACAATAGAAGAATAAACAAACAATGCATAATGCTCATCGGACATATCCTTAAATAACAATCCGAATAATATGATAACAGCATATATTAAAATAGCAACAATTCCACCACTTTCGGACGCAGAATTCAGATCATAATTTTCGTTCATTGCAACATTTAATATGTTGAATGCATAAGGCAATAATTGCATACCAACAAACGTTAGTACGGCAAATATTTCCATTTGAATAGTATTTAGCTTAAATTTACTCAAAAAGTACACCAATATAAAAACAAGTGCACTGGCATGAAACAGACATGCAATTGCCACCAGCAAAATAAATTTGATAAAATGCTTTTTTTTGCATTGTTCATAGGCAAAAAGGCAGATAGACATCGCTATTGCTTGGCGCAATCCCTGCACCATAAAGTTGAATAGCCCCAGGCAGTTAAAAACCATCAAAGATATAACCGGATTTTTACTGTTGCGATAAGTAAACAAACATACCGAGAGTGAAAAAAACACGCCCGAGAAAATCAACAACCATTGTCCGCCCGAAAAAAGATGTGATAAAAACCATACAATTATTTGATATCCATACTCCAAATCGACTCTTTGTAATATTCCAGGCAAATCGCTCCAAGATACTCTTGACATCATTTCCCAGTTGCTGTAATAAAAAGCAGT
>ULLY01007798.1_pt1 | contig 11093 bp, 10 predicted proteins | sample 1951521 | NCBI WGS metagenome assembly ULLY01 (sample SAMEA4835537, study PRJEB28245) | human gut metagenome | biome: gut microbiome; material: fecal sample | place: Denmark | collected 2008 | reverse complement strand
TATGTGAATATTCTGAGAACACATCATTATTATAATATTTTCTTCCACATATCTGCAGTTCTATCTCTCTATTTATTCTTCTAGATAATAATTCTACAGCTTTACATACCTCAATGTTATTCTTTTGTATCCGGTCTCCACCTGCTACGATAATACGAATTTTTTCATCGTTTTCTTTATTAGCTCTATCTATAACATAGTTTTGCCCCCCCTGATAATTCCTGAGTTAAGAAAATATATTTTCTTTTCTACATTAGGAAATTGTTGTATTACCCAGTTTTTATATTGTTCTGATACTGGAAGGACTAAATCTACTGATTCCAAAAATTCTTTTTCAAAATCTAATATTTTCTTTTTAACATTCAATTTATTTATTTTTGTTTCATAAGTCGCACAACCATGCATCAAATAGATTGTTTTTTTATGTAAAACTTTACTTAAGGATAACCAAAACTTATTTTTTCCAAATCCACTAAAAACAACAACATTACTACTCACTATTTTTCGTAAGATTTCTACTCTTTTAGCAATTCTCCCTGTCTTCTTTATATATAAAAAATCATAAGGGCTATTTTCAATCAAACATCTATTTACATTATCAGGGCCTGCATTATTTCTATAACTTCCAAGCAAAAAAACTTTTATTTTGTTATCTTTCATAGCTATCTCTCAATATATCTCTTTAAATAATTCATACTAATTCCACGTTGTTTCTGTACTGACTTTAATACACTTGTGCGTTCCTGATACTCTTTATATACCACGTCAAGTTTGCTAAAATCCGTAATCACATGATTTTCTGCACCTATTTTCTTTACCAAGTCACTTAATTTATTTTTATTGCTATCCCGATACAATACAGCAAAATGACCATTAAACTTTTCCGAAAAAATCGTCCCATGAAAGGTATCTGTTATAATAAAATCCGCATTTTGAAAAATCTTCAACATCTCAAAAGGAGAAACTGCTACATAATTCTTTAACCACATTTGCGGTGCTCCAAGAGCAATGGGTTCTAATTTCTTTTCCTTACAAAAATGCAAAATATCTTCAATCTCTTTTTTATCATGTATTCTATTATAGTAAGAATAAATGATACAATATTTTTTTGGCAGTTCTATCGTAATACTTGTTCGTTCAAGTTCTTCTTGAAAATCTCCTACCCATACTGGATCCAAATGACTTTCAACTGGAGCTGAAGTGAGCTGTTCAATAAAATCTTTTGTATTCATATCTCTTGCAGAAAAGCCTGAAACTCTTTCAAACGCATTTTTTATAATTTTAATCATCTCTGGATTCAGTTGATTATATTTTGTAGCTCCACAAGATGCTGCATAAGTTATTACATCAGCAGCCTGTTTTACATTCCCAAATAATTGGCTGGTAAATCCCCAAGCAGATGGTGTCATGCAATTAAAAACTTCATCACTGCCAATTACACATAAGTCATAGTTTTCTTCATTATCTTCATCTTCTATACATAATACATTTTTTCTAAAATCTTCAAAATACCAGTCTTGCTCATTGGCAATTTTCCGAATCTTAATGCGATTGAATGTATATCTATCAATTTTTTTCAATTTAGACAAAATCCTACTATTTTTCTCGAACTCCTTGCCAAATTGCAACCTCTCCCCAACTACCTTATCATCTTCTCTATTTTTTTCAATATCTATAAAATGTACTTCTGCTCCCATACATTCTAGCATTTTTTTTAAAGAATAACTCTGCAATAAGGAACCAAAATTTGGAACTTTTTGCATGGATAATATACAAACTTTTTTCAAGATATCAACTCCTATTTTACACTATTTAAAAACTCTTTCATATTATTAAACATTTTTTCATTCTTTACAAATACTTCATCTGTTTGCTTCCGGTTTCCTACTAGACTTTGCATATGTTTCCAACATTCTGGCAAAGTATCATCTCCATTAGTAAATAGCCAAAAGAACTCATGCAACGCTTTTTCATCAGGATTCTTCCCATAGCGTTCTCTATATAATTTCACAAGTTCTGCAGCTTCTTCATACTGTTTTTCTTTTCTTTTTTGATAATATGCATCTATTGTCGTAATTACTTTTGCTGGATTTCCTGCAACAACACAATTATCTGGTACATCCTTATTTATTAAACTATTTGCTCCTATAATCACATTATTTCCTATATGCACACCCTTTAGTATTGTAGACTTCATCCCTATAAAGACATTGTTTCCTATTTTGACCCTCCCCGATGATCCAAGGACTTCTCCATACACTCCTTTTAAAACTGACCAATCATATCCATGAGTCAAAATTGTAACGCCTTCTGTAATTTGAACGTCATTACCGATTTCAATAAGCCATGGGCGGGTAATATCAATTGTCGTTTTTGTTGGCGAGAAAATTGTACATCTCTCTCCTATCATACACCCCAACGATTTTAGATAATGGATATAACGTTCTGACGTTGCCTTATTTCCATATACTATACTTCTAATCAGTTCTTTAATCATCACTTCTAACCTTTCGTTTTATTTATTCATTACAGTTCTTATATATAAACGGAATTGCAAGCACTAAATATATAATATAGCATGACTCAATCCTTAAAGATATGTTATACATACCATTCATGATTGCAACTATGCCTATCAGAAAACCTATTTCATAATAATATTTACTTTTTAAATCAACTTCTGTTTTACTTCTTATATAGCATAAAATAGATATAATAGCAAAAAAACCAAATAAAAAAAACAAACCAAAATATCCTGCTTCTAGATACATAAATGAAGTTGACATCCAACCATAATGCAATCTGTCTTGATACATTGTTGCAAATGGTGAAGTTAAAAAAGGAATCCCTGCCGCATAATCACAATTTCCCATTCCTAATCCAAAAATTCTACGTAATGGAGTAGTTAAAAACAGCTCATTAACTTGTGAAAAAAAGAATAATCTATTCAAATCCCCTTTAGATGTGTATCCCTTAGTACTCATCGCATATTCAATTAGCTGCGTGACTCCCATTTCTATATTAGGAAATACCGAACGAATGGTGTTTAATCCTATCCCCAAAACAGCAAGTCCCCCAATACATATTAAAAACTTTTTTACTTGCCCTTTTACCACAAAAAAACCAATTACCATCAAAGCAACAAACTCGATATAAAAGAATTTTAGTTCAGCCATTCCTGATAAAATTAAAAGCACACATGCCTTAAATATAAAAGTTGTTAATTTCACTTTTCTCTGAAAATATCCAACATAATCTATAACAAGGATAATACAAAAAAACATATTAATATATGCATTACATCCTGTTTCAACACCAAATATTCCACCAAGATTATCTTGCTTATATCCCAAAACTACAAATTGTATAAGCATTATTATAGTATTTATATAAAACATCACATTTAAGAATTTAAAAATATCACTAATATCATTTTTATCAAAAAAATAAATAGCTGCTACAAATATAATATATCCTCTAAAATTATTTCTAAATGACCACAAATAATACAAAAAAGACTGATAATTAAACAAGTAAACAATCATTGTCAAGAAGAAAAATGTAACTATAAATTTTTTCAAAAAGTCCGATTCCTTACTAATTTGTTTTTTCTTTTTAAAAAGCATCGTTATCAATAATAATCCCAATGTTATATCTAATAGGTATTTTGTAAAATTAGGAAAATGTAGAAATTGTATTATTGGTGCAAGAAAAAATGTTCCTGCAAAAAGAATCCAAATTAATATTTTATTCTGTGATCTTTTTCTAATTTTAATTACCATACTTACCTCTTCATTTATTCATACATCCAATTTTCAAATCACATCTTAGCGTTCTCAATTCACTATTTTTTAAGGCCATTCGTATTCTAGTCATTAAAAGCGTAGCTGCATAAAATTTATGTTCCATCAGTATATGGAAAAGTTTTTGCTGTAGAGGAAGGGTCGATATTGGATACCCTTTCCAACATTGAATCAACTCTTTATCTTCCGCAAATTCACTTATATATTTCTTTTTTTTCTTATTCGTTAAATTTGCACCTTCTACTATCCCAACATAAAATCTGCAATAATCAATTGCCATACGCTTTGCTCTAATTTGACATTCTAAATCATTCTCTTTCAATGCTAAATCTCTTAATGTCATTAAAAATTCCTTAAACTGTACCCGTTTATCTGAGGATAAACTTTTTGTAATAGAATCCTGTTCTTCTTTTCTATAACAATAATCTGTATATGAAACAAAAGTTATCATTTTTGCATAATTATATGCATTAATATTAAATATTGTATCTTCTGACAAAATATTTCTAAACCTTAAATGAAAGTTATCTATTATCTCTCTTTTATATAAAGACATACAAACAGACATAGGAAAAGCTTCTACAGTGTTTTCTCCTGGATAATGCCCAAATAAATTTTTTCTTATCCTCTTTATATCCTTTTCTGAATTAAATGTTTTACCAGCTAGAGGATGTTTTTTTGTAACAACAGGAACTCCATTTTTATAGTCACAATGACCACTTACAACAATGTCTGAATTACTTTTTTGGGCAGTGGCATACAACTTTTCATACATATTAGACTGCACCCAATCATCTCCATCAACAAATGCTATATATTCACCTGTTGCATTTTCTATTCCCGTATTTCTTGCTGGTCCTAATCCTCCATTTGCTTGATGAATGACCTTAACATTTGTAAATTTATTTTTATATTCATCCACTATTTTTCCCGAACCATCTTTTGCTCCATCATCAACTAATATAATTTCTATATCCTTTAATGTTTGATTTAATAAACTATCTACGCACTGTTTTAAATATTTTTCAACATTGTATATTGGAACGACTACACTAACTTTAGGCAACATAATTTCTTTATACCCCTCTTTCTAATAATTCCCCATAAAATGTTTTTTTCCCATTTTTTTCTACTGGATACTGATATTTCCAACTCAGTTTAAATAAACAAGTGTCTTTTTTCATAATTTCCCATTTTTCCTTATCAAACGGTTGACTCATTATTTTATATAATTCATCGCACTTTGAATTATTCGGTTTAATCTTACGAAAAGCATTTGCAATATTCTGATCATTTTTTTGAACCAATACAATTAAATAATCCAAGAATAGATAATCAATCATAACGTTATTGTTTTTCCAATATTCCAATACAAAATCTAAGATTGTTTTGAAAATCCATCTATGATTGGCATCACATCCAAGTGAATAATTTGCAAAATATCCTGCTGCCACAGATGCATGAAAATATTCCGGTCTTTTTATTGACCATAACGGAAAATCAAAATAGCTCTTTATTTTATCACTCGTACAAAAAAAGGTAGAATCCAACCAAATACCACCATATTGTGATAATAACGTTAATCGCAAAATATCTGAATAATGTGTTCTGCTTATAATTCCCTTTTCTTTCTTTTTTTCTACCCATGCAGGAATATCTGCATATTCTTTGTAATTCTCTTCTGTTAAAAGAACAACTCTATGAGTACCAGCATTTTTCTCAATTGACTCTACACAAATCTTTACTAATTCTGGTGCTTGCTCCAATCCTTGCCACCAACAGACCCAAATACTGTCCGCATATTCTGATTCTGGAAATTCTACATTCCCGTGATTATAATCGTATGTAGTTAAAAAATCATCAAAAGTTTTCTCATAATATCGTATCATAATTTCATGTTTTTTTAACAAATGTTTTTTTCTTGCTTCATTTTCATAATACCCATTATGATTCATGATTTGAATATCTATTTTGGCACGAAAGGTCTCTAATCCTTCTTTCCATGAAGTCACTTTAGCAATACGTCTAGTCGCATCAATTTCTTCCATACAACGATGTATAATACGCTTTATACTCTTATGTCCTGCCATAATTATATTTCCTCTCTACACATCATCTTCAAATAATATTGTTCTAAAATCAAATGTGCTTGCTTAATACTGTACATACTTTTTTCTAATTCATCTGCAACTGATTTTCTATCTATTTTTCTGTTTTTTTCAATCACTTCAATCCATCTCTCTATCGGTGCTTTTAAATCAACAAATTCTGTTTTTTCACAGAACTTCACTTCTCTTGGTACCTTATCTGAAAAAATACAAGGCAAGTCTGCAAATTGAGCTTCAACTCCAACAACAGGGACACCCTCAAAAAAAGAAGGCATTAAAAATATATCCATTGCCTGATATAATTCATTTACATCCTCTCTATTACCCAAAAATCGAATTTTTTCATTTAACCCTAACTCTGCTACCTGTTTTCTTATTTCTTTTTCCTTTTCTCCTACACCGACCAACAATAATATTGCATTAGGATTAACATACATATACTGATTGAAAATTTTAATCAACAAATTATGATTTTTTTGGTATGAAAACCTCCCAACATGTCCAATCACAAATTCATTTTTAATCTGTAATTCTAAACGTTTACGCTCCCTTATTGTAGGGTTGTATAGAAAGCTTGATGCGTCTATTGCATTTGGTATAATTGTATAATCTACATCTCCAAATAAAAATTTTCCTGCTTCCTTACCACAAGCGCAGAAATCAGTTGTAACTGAATTAATTCTAGCTCTAAAATACTGTTTTAAAAAATACTTAAAATCTTTATCAATAGATGTATTATGACTATGTGCTATTCGCACCGGAATCCCAGCTTTTTTTGCAGCTTTTAATGGCAAATAACTCATTGCATCAATATGTGAATGAACAATTTTGTATTCTGGATGTTCTCTGAAAAATTGTTCCATCCATTTAAAATATTTCGGATAATTTTGCGGATACAGTCTTGGTGCATAATATATCTTCCCTCCAAGACTGATTATCTCATCATCATAATCACTTTTATATGGTCGATGTGTCAAAAAATCAAATTGTATTTTAGTCCGATCTATGTTTCTATAATAGTTCATCAGCATCGTTTCCAATCCAGCACGATGCATATCATTTACGCACTGTAATACTCGAATCATTATTATAACCCGTCTTTCTGTAAAAGGCCCCAGTGTGCCATAAAATATTCTAGTTGCCTTTCACTTTTCTAATTTATCTTTCTTTCAACACTATTTACCTATAAAGTTGACACATTACAGAACACGCATAGGTAAGTGACAATACTACATAGCAGAAACCTCGCATTATTATCTGTTATCGGTCATCTGTTAAACCATCAATGATTGGTGCATAACTGTATCCTATAAATCTATCTCTTCCAAAGTTAACTCGATTTTACCGAATGACCAATCACTATTAGTCATTTTATCCAGATATATTTAGAAACCCGTTTATAGAATAGGGCAATTAGAACTGTTAAAATAATTTCCCAAACAAAAATTAATATTGATATCTTAGGCATAAAGCATAATTTTTGTGTCCATAGTATCGGGGCAGTAAACACCCCATGGAGTAACCATATTTCTGTGGTATACCCCCCCCGATTGAAATAACAATATTTATTATTCTGTATCGTGCTAAATACTTGATGATTGCCGCTAAAGACAAATATATAAATGGTCCGTATACCCAAATGAAACGAAAACCATACAAGTCACTACCTGTAACAACTCTCAATCCTAAAACTACTAATAATAAGATGCTCGATAAAAAAAGCCCTTTATTATCCGAATGCAAAAAATTATACTGTTTATTAAACACAGGATTGTTGAAATAGTAGCCAAATAGTACAAGTGGTATATAAATAAAATAATTACTTAATGAGAATGGAAGCGTAACATTGTTTTGCTGAATTAAAAAATTAACTGGTACACATACTAATACGAATATCAATGAAACCCACCATTTTGCGTTTACTTTCTGCAAAAAGAAAAGTGTCAGTAGCGCTAAAATATAAAATGAAATATACCATGCATTGTTATTGATACTGAAAGAATACATAGATACATTTTTGATAATTTCTTGTATCGAATATACACTTCCGTCGATGCATTTAGCAATTACAAAAATGATTAAAGAAAACCAATAAATCGCTAGTAAAGAGCATATTTTTTTCCATATGTATTTTAGTGTCAGATTCTTATGAGCCAATGCATACCCAGTTCCAAAAGCAAATAAAGAAACACAAATCTTGCACATCGATCCAATAAATTGCTCAACGCAAATAGAGCCAATAGTTAAACCTATGTAAGAGATTCCACTCAAATATCTTTCAGGGAAGCCAAAAGTATGATGAAAGACCATCATAAGGATAGCTATAATTTGTATTCCCTTTGAAATTTGTTTTTCAATACTATTACTCATACACCCTAGTCCTCCTATCAGTCACATCCTTGTGGTTTACACAGTGTTTCTCCTTTCTTACCATTAATTTTCACTCCTATATAACTCTAATGTCTCCTGCACTACATCATCCCAATTATATTTATTACAAATGAAATCAGATGCTTGATTTCCTAGTTGCTTTACACTCTTTGGTTTGTCACAGGCAACTTGTATTTTTTCTTTCAAATCACTTATATTTGACTTTTTAAAGATTATCGCTTTATCTTCCACAACCTCCGTACATTCCGGAATATCTGAGACTAAACAGCAATTCCCATAACTCATAGCTTCCAATAGACTAAGCGGCATTCCTTCTAAATCACTTGGAAGTGTATATATGTAGGCATTGCTATATAGTTCTTCCAGATCCTGACCTTGGACAAAACCAGTAAACAAGATTCTCGCATCATCTTTTGCAAGTCTTTTTAACTCATTGGTAAATTCATCCGTATCTGAACTGCCGCCTGCTATCACAAGTTTTTTATCTGTTTTAACTTCTTTAAATGCTTCAATCAAGTATCTGATTCCTTTCTCGGGAACCAACCTGCCAAGAAATAGAATATAAGAGTCTTTTGTCAGCCCAAATCTATCAGTAATGATTTCTGCTTTTCTTACTTCTGGTCTAGTTACTCCATTTGGAATAAATCTTGTTTTTCTTCCATACGTATCAGAAAAATATGTTTGAACGCCTTTACTTAAAACAATGATTTCATCTGCATATTTCACTGCATTTTTTTCACCTTGACGAATAAATTTAGAGCCGAAACCAGACTTCCATTTTTCTCTCTGCCAGTCAATACCATGCACGGTAATGATTACTTTTTTACCAAATAACTTTGGAATCCAGCAAAAAAATGCTGGTCCTTCTGCGTGAATATGAACTACATCATATTTTCCAAAAGCACAATATAACGATGCAAAAAACGATGCACTTACCGCTGCCAATCCTTTCTTTTCAATCGTTGGAACAAATTTCTGCCTAATACCTAAATTTTCTTGTTCCTGTGTATCATCAAATTGCTCACCACTCACATGATGTCCAGAACGATTATAGCAAGTAACCTCATGACCATTTTGTACCATTCTCGTGGCAAGTTCTTTTACAACAATTTCTATTCCGCCTTCTCTGGACAACCGCTTTTGTCCAAACATAGCAATCCTTAGTTTCTCATTCATTGTATATCTCCAAGCTTCTATCTAATGGCTACTCATCACATAGATCCATCCCTTTTCAAAACAGCAGCAACTGTTTTAAATAAAATCCTGAAATCCAATCCCATACTCCAGTTTTTGATATATTCCGTATCAAGTTTTACTACTTCTTCAAAGTCTGTAATATCACTTCGTCCGCTTACCTGCCACATTCCTGTAATACCTGGTTTCATTGCGATTCTGGCGCGATGATGGAAATCATATTCTTCATACTCTGATTTCAGACATGGACGAAAACCTATCAGCGACATCTGCCCAATCAAAACATTGAAAAACTGTGGAAATTCATCTAATGATGTGGACCGAATAAATTGACCGATTCCTGTCTTCTTTGTTCCATCTGGAAGAATTTTATTTCCAATGATTCTTGGATCAAAGTCCATCTTAAACATCAGGTTACTGCTCATTTTATTTTCTTTCATCAGTTCCGCTTTCCGCTCTTCTGCATCCATATACATACTGCGGAATTTATACATTTTAAATATTTTTCCATTCTGACCAATTCTCTCCTGAGAGAAGAAAATCGGCCCTGGCGAAGCAATGTAAATCGCTGGAGCGATAAAGATAAAAATGATGCCCGTTGCAAGGCAGCCCACCAATCCGGCAAGGATATCAATCGTTCTCTTCATAAACGTCTGCTTCATTGTCATAACATTAATGCTTGTTGTTAGAACTGTATATCCTCCAACTTTTCCAATCGTCTGCTTTCCTAAGGTGCTGTTGGTTACTTTTGTAAGGCCCAAGTGTACAGTAAGTCCCATCTCAGAACACCGTTCAATCAGTTCTTTCGGATATGGCGCTTTTTCATCTAAAATGATAAACACCTCATCTACCCAGCCTTGAAGTAAAAACTCTGCTGCATTTTCTGCATCGGAAACAACCGGAATACCTTCAATGGTTTCTCCAGTCATATCTTTATCTACAATAATGACACCATTGATCTGCTGCATTTCATAGTTGTGTTCTTCCACATTCTTTACGACTTCTTCTGCAATGCTGCTTGTCGTAACAATGATCAGCGAACTGTCACTACCATTTTTCATTCTATTTTCCAAATAACGTTTCCATAGAATTCGTACCACATAAGTAAGAACTCCATAGATACCACTCGTCATAAACAATGTGATTCTTGAATAATCATTCCCATCCTGAATAGTAACCAAGTACAAACTGCTTACTAACACTAACATAACTGCCTGTTTTACAGATAAGGCAAATTCTTTATAATATCCTCGTTTTAGGACATTCTTATATGCTTCAAAAATAAAAATCACGATAAGATCTGCAAGTTCTACAACAATTGCCATATTACGGTACAATGGAACCGCATAAGGATTCCAATCTCCCTGACGCAGCACATATGATAAATAAAAAGCAAGCTGCACACACAACAAATCTAGCACTATAAAGTCTAAATGTTTAAGCCAGCCACTTGAATTTTTCTTGTACATTTTCCACTACTCTCCCTCTTTTTCTAATGAAGTAAACCTTATCATTAGTTCCCTATTTTATAAACATTCAAAATGCAAAGATTCATACAGCCTAGAGGCATGGTTAATTCACTATTTTGTATAATTAT
>ULLY01035604.1_pt1 | contig 11466 bp, 8 predicted proteins | sample 1951521 | NCBI WGS metagenome assembly ULLY01 (sample SAMEA4835537, study PRJEB28245) | human gut metagenome | biome: gut microbiome; material: fecal sample | place: Denmark | collected 2008 | reverse complement strand
GGGTATTTCCGCTGCATCCGCCGATGAAACGGACATTGTGGACTTTCTTATTGTCATCTACTTCAAATTCAATATGGCTGGCGCAGACACCTTTTGTTTTATACGTCATGATATGTTTCCTCCTGTGTGAAAAAATGTAACTATAAATGCTGCTGTTCATATACCACTACGTTACTGTTTACTTCGTTCTCAGTAACGTAGCCAAAATTTATTCCAGATTGCCTGCGGCAATGGAATTTTGGCTTGTATGTCTCGGGATTTTGGGATATTCATGCCAAAACACCTCGCGGAATAGTGATATGTGAACAGTAACATAAAATAGCAATTGTATTATAACAGAGGATAAAAAAAGTTTCCATATAAATAAAGTTTTGCTATAATAAAGAAATGTCAGGAACATTTGTCACTGTTTACACATCTGAACCTGATACCATGAAAATGAAAAATTACAATATACAAAGAAGAGGTGTTTTAATAATGAAATGTATCGGAATTATCGGAGCAATGGAACAGGAAGTTGCAAAAATCAAGGAAAAAATGCAGGATGTCACAATTACATCCAGAGCCCGTATGGATTTCTATGAGGGAACTCTGGAAGGAAAGAAAGTAGTTGTTGTACGCTCAGGAATCGGAAAAGTAAACGCAGGTATGTGCACACAGATTCTTGCAGATGTATTTGGTGTGGAAGCGGTGATCAATACAGGAATTGCAGGAAGTCTGAATAATGATGTAAATATTGGGGATATTGTTCTTTCCACAGATGTTTTGCATCATGATATGGATGCGATCGGCTTCGGATATAAGAAAGGTCAGATTCCGCAGATGGATGAATTTTCCTTCCCTGCTGATGAAAAACTTCGTAAACTGGCTGCAAAAGTATGTAAAGAAGTAAATCCTGAGATCAGTGTATTTGAAGGAAGAATCTGTTCCGGAGATCAGTTTATCTCAGATAAGAGCGTTAAAGATGCCATCATTTCAGAATTTGGTGGATTTGCAGTAGAGATGGAAGGTGCTGCTATCGGTCAGGCTGCTTATCTGAACCATATTCCATTCCTTGTAGTAAGAGCAATCTCTGATAAGGCAGACGGAAGTGCTCACATGGATTACGCTGAGTTTGAGATGGCGGCAATTGAACACAGTGTCAAATTAACTGTAAGAATGATCCAGGAATTGTAATCTGCAAGAAGCAGATGAAATAAAGCGGCACGTGAACTGTATTTCGGCACAGTCTGCAGAACTTTGCATATACTGAAATAGACAATCGAAAAGAATGCAGGATCGTACGATGTATCTGAAAGAATATTTTCCGTTTTATACCACATATGCAAATCCTCTTCTGTATGAAGGAGAACGGATGCAGGATAAAGAATTTAACCTGATGAAATCCTATTATCCGGGGACTGTACAGCATATTCAGGAGAAAATAGAAGAGGAATGTGATCTCATGGATTATGAGGGAAGCCGCCTTTATGATGAATATCCGGATAAATATATGATTTATCATTTAAGCTGCAAGATCAGGGAGAGTATGGAACCGGAAATAAGCACTCAGGCTATCAGGGAGGATTTTCTGGATGAACTGATACAGGTAATGCTTTGTCAGGAAATATCCAGAAGAAGATGCCGCAGATATCGCTGCAGGAGATACTTTTAAAACAGATTGTAATTGCTCGGGAAATCGGTTTGCTGGTACACCGGACAGTTACAACAGATTATATAACATTAACAGACAGAAAGAGCAATGAAAAATTTAAGAGAATATTTAGAAGAACAGATAAATGAAAATCTGATACAGGCTGTTCTGAGTGCCGGCAAAAATAAAGATGGCATATCAAAAATAAAGATTCGTCCAATCCGGCTGAAAGGACAGATCTGTTATCAGGCATCTGCCACAGAAGGACAGAAAGTTCTGCATAAAAACTACGGGCGTACGGAACTGATTGAATATGTGGAAAAAGAACTTGCAGAGAATTTCAGACAGTTTCAGGCACAGGGTGCAGTAACAGACGGGGTTGTTCTTGTCAGTAAAAAGGGGAAAATGACTATTAAACAGAAACACCATGAACAGAAAGAAAAAGTTCAGATCCAGGCACATAACCGGGTGAAACAATATATTCTTAAAGAAGGTGTTCCGGTTTCGTTTTTGATCGATCTGGGAGTTATGAATGAACAGGGAAAGATTATCCATGCCAGATATGACAAATTCAGACAGATCAATCGTTTCCTTGAATTTATTGAAGATATACTTCCCAGACTTTCCAGAGACAGAGAAATAACGATTCTGGATTTTGGCTGTGGAAAGAGTTATCTTACCTTTGCCATGTATTATTATTTAAGAGAACTAAAAGGATATGATGTAAATATCATAGGTCTTGACCTGAAAACAGATGTAATTGAGAAATGTAATTCTCTGGCACTCAGATACGGATATGAGAAGCTGCATTTCTATCATGGTGATATTGCAGATTATGAAGGTGTATCCTGTGTGGATATGGTGGTAACGCTTCATGCCTGTGACACAGCTACCGATTATGCACTTGCCAAGGCAGTGGAATGGGGAGCTGAAGTCATTCTTTCCGTACCCTGCTGTCAGCATGAAGTTAATAAACAGATCAAAAATGAAATGCTGGAGCCGGTTCTGCGCTATGGAATCCTGAAAGAAAGGATGTCTGCGCTGATCACAGATGCTGTGCGTGCAGATCTTCTGGAGAGCAAAGGTTATGATACCCAGATCCTGGAGTTTATTGATATGGAACATACACCTAAGAATCTCCTGATCAGAGCAGTCAGAACAGGGAAAAGATCAGACCAGGGTAAGGTGGAGAAAATGCTTGCAGCCCTGAATATCCATCCCACACTGGACAGGCTTCTGAATGAAAAAGAACAGGAAGGGAGTGTGCGATGAAAAGGATACTGAAAAAAGCAGGTATTCTTCTTCTGGTATTTCTGCTTGGTACAGCAGGTACTGCATTGCTTCTTAACAGTGAATCCACAGATAACCGTTCTGATTTTAATGACGCAGTGTTTCCGGAAGTCATGGTGGATATGAATGATACGCTGATAAACCGGATGTATGGATATGCGCAGCCTATGCAGGCGGATTTTAGCAGAGACAGTGTGACTCCTCTGGATACATCAAAAAAACTGACATTTAAAGTGAATCCCTATGATTCGGAAGTAAAGAGTTTTTCTTATGAGATCCGTACATCTGATGGAAGTAAAGTCCTTGAAAATAAGAAGATTAAGAATCTTGTAAAAGAAGATCAGTATTTGTCCGTAGACGTGGAGATTGGCAGTGATCTGCGTATGAATCAGGAATATTCCATGCAGATTGCCCTGGAACTGGATGAGGGTACAGCATATTATTATACGAGAGTTGTTTCCAGGTCACAGGTACATGCATCAGATTATGCAGCTTTTGTAAAATATTTTTATGAAGCGTGTCTTGACAAAGAGTCAGCAGATGCACTGGGAAGTTATCTGGAACCACAGACAACAGGAGCAGCAACGAATTACTCGGGAATTAATATTAATTCTTCCCTGAGTGAGATCAGTTGGGGGAATCTTGCTCCGCAGCTGTGTCAGGAGGGAATTCCTGTGATCAAAGAGATCAATGAGACAACTGCCAGCGTTGTGCTGGAATATCAGCTGACTTCGCAGAATGATGATGAGGAAACGGAATTATATGACGTAAAAGAATTTTACAGAATGAAATATCAGGATACCAGGATTTATCTGCTGGATTTCCAGCGTTCTGCAAATCAGGTCTTTGATGGTACACTGCCTGTTTATGAGGATGATGGGATTATCCTTGGAGTGCGCGATAAGAATGTAGAATATATGATGAATGATGCTGCTACTGTGATAGCTTTTGTGCAGGAGGGAGATCTGTGGTCCTATTCACCGGGCAATGAAAAGGTAAATCAGGTTTTCAGTTTCAGAAAATTGAAGGACGGAGATTTCCGCGATTCCAGAACTCAGCATGACATCAAGATCGTCAGAGTAACTGATGAAGGAGATATTGATTTCGTACTTTATGGATATATGAACAGAGGAAGCCATGAAGGATATGAAGGAATTGCAGTTTACCATTACAATCGTGATAAAAACGTGGCAGAAGAAAGAGCCTTTATCCCTGTTTCGGAATCATTTGAATTTCTGAAAAAAGATCTTGAAAAACTGTCCTATGTCAATGAAAAGAATGAGCTGTTTCTGATTCTGGCGAAGAATCTTTACAGAATCAATATCGAAGAGAACTCCAGTGAAATTCTTGAAAAAGGAATAAAAAATGCGAATTTTGTATCTTCCGATAATAATGATCATGCAGCCTGGCTGGTTTCAGAGGGGGATGAAAAAGGAAATATCAAGGAAATTGATTTTGATACCTGTAAAACCCGACTGATCGCACCGCAGAAAGGCCAGAGACTTCGTACAGTTGGATTTATGAATGAAGATCTGATTTATGGAATGCTGAATAAAGAAGATATTCTTACAGATGAGGAGGAACATAAATCTGTTGGGATCCGCATTCTGCGTATTGAAGATTTTGAAGGAAATGTAAAAAAAGAATACCGGAAAGACGGACTTTATATCACTGATATTTCAGTAGGAAATACTCTGATCGAGTTTGAACTTTCTGCAAAATCCGGAGAAACCTCTTATGTTGCCCAGAAGAAAGATACGATCATGAATAATAAAAAGGCAGCGGCAAATACAGTAAAAATCGAACTTATTTCTGCATCCAGGACAGGTGTTCGTGTGAAACTGGTATTTAACACAACCAAACAGACAGATTCTCCGCTGACTATGTATGCAAAGGTAAGCAGTTCCGACCGGAAAGACATTGTTCTGGACACTCAGATTCCTCAGGAAACAGCATATTATGTTTACGGACAGGGCGGACTGAACGGTATCTATACAGATCCGGCGAAGGCTGTATTGCGTGCAGATACGCTGGGAGGTGTAGTGCTGAACCGTACACAGCAGTATGTATGGGAACGTGGAAATAAAAAGACAAAAATGCAGATAGATACAGAAGGGATTCCGGAGATTGTGCTTCAGGGAACCTATGATATTAAAACCCTGAAAAAGAGTCTCAAAAAGACCGGAACTGTGATCAATCTTTCCGGCTGCAGTCTGGACAGTGTGCTGTACGAGATAAGTGCACAGCGTCCGGTAATTGCCAAAACGGGAGCAGATACAAGCGTGGTGATCGTAGGATATGATGAATATAATACCTGGCTGTATGATCCGGTTAAAAAAGAGACCTATCCGTATGGAATGAATGACAGTACGGATCTTTTCCAGAAAGCCGGAAATGTGTTTATCACCTATATAGAAACAGTAAATTACTGATGAAAAACATAACCGGCAGGCAGCTGAGAACGGAGCGAACAGTAACGCGACAGCAACCTGCCGGTTATTCATCCAAAAAATTGTAAAAATGCTTCTTTACATTTCACTGATATTTGAGTATTCTAAAAAGGACAAACAGTGGCAGAGAAATTTATTGTTTAAACACGTTACTGTAAGAGTGAAACAGTAACAGCGAAACGGAGGAACGTACAGATGTTATATGAGAACATTAAAAAATTAGTACAGTACGGAGTAGAAACAGGACTTACACCGGCCTGCGAGAAGAATTATACAATAAATCTTCTTCTGGATGTCTTTAAAGAAGACGAATATGTGGAACCTGAGGAAGAGTACAGGGATATCGATCTTGAAGAGGTATTAAATGCACTTCTGGATGAGGCTGTGAAGAGAAATCTCATAGAAGACAGTGTTGTGTACAGAGATCTTTTTGATACCAGACTTATGAACTGTCTGATGCCGCGTCCGGCGCAGGTACAGAATGAGTTCTGGAGCAGATATGAGAAAGATCCACAGGAAGCAACCGATTATTTCTATAAACTCAGTCAGGACAGCGATTATATTCGTCGTTATCGTGTAAAGAAAGATCAGAAATGGACAGTAGACAGTGAATATGGTAAAATCGATATCACCATCAATCTTTCCAAACCGGAAAAAGATCCGAAGGCAATCGCTGCTGCCAAGCTTGTAAAATCCAGCAGTTATCCGAAATGTCTTCTTTGCCCGGAGAACGAAGGATATGCAGGAAGAGTTAATCATCCTGCCAGAGAGAATCACAGAATCATTCCTATCACTGTAAATGACAGTCCCTGGGGATTTCAGTATTCCCCATATGTGTATTACAATGAGCATTGCATCGTCTTTAACAGTCAGCATGTTCCGATGAAGATTGAGAAGAATACATTTATCAAACTTTTTGATTTTGTAAAACTTTTCCCGCATTACTTCCTGGGATCCAATGCAGACCTGCCTATCGTAGGCGGTTCTATTTTAAGTCACGATCATTTCCAGGGCGGACATTATACTTTCGCAATGGCAAAAGCACCGATCGAGAAACATGTGACTATTCCGGGATATGAGGATGTAGAAGCAGGTATTGTTAAATGGCCTCTTTCAGTTTTAAGGATCCGTCATAAGGATGAGAAGAGACTGATAGAGCTTGCTACACATGTTCTGGAAGCGTGGAGAGGTTATACAGACGAAAGAGCGTTTATCTTTGCTGAAACTGATGGAGAACCGCACAATACGATCACACCAATCGCCCGTAGATTCGGAGATATGTTTGAACTGGATCTCACACTTAGAAATAACATTACTACTGATGAGCATCCTCTTGGTGTATACCATCCGCATGCAGAGTATCACCATATCAAGAAAGAGAATATTGGTCTGATCGAAGTAATGGGACTTGCCGTACTTCCGGCAAGATTAAAAGAAGAATTGGAACTTCTGGCAGAATATATTCTGGAGGGAAAAGACATTTCTTCCAATGAGAAGATTGAGAAACATGCAGCGTGGGTTGCAGAATTCCTTCCGAAATATGACAACCTTGATAAAGACAACATTCAGGATGTTCTCAGAAAAGAAGTCGGTAATGTATTCGTTCATGTACTTGAGGATGCCGGCGTATATAAATGCACTGCTGAAGGCAGAGAAGCATTTATGAGGTTTATCAATAAATTATAAGGAATATTTTCAACCATAAGAAAACAGTGTTTACATAGCAGGATGACAAATCTGGTATTATTTACATATGAGCAGGTTGTGGCGGTTCTGATCAAAAGCCGGGCAGTCTGAAGATGTTTTTGAATGATTGGGAATGCATAGAGAACGTCCCGCATATTTTATGTTGGGACGTTTTTGCAAAATGGAGGTAAATATGTACAGAAAAAGACACAAAAGAGGAAAGCGTCTGGCAAGTGTGTTTCTGACTGTGGCACTGATCACTGCAACAGTTCCCGTACAGGCAGCAGAGTTCGGCACTCCGGACAGTTTTGAAGAGATTTTCAGTTCAGGGGAAGAAGATTCGTGCATAACTGATACAGAAAATACTTTGCCGGCAGCTTCTGATTCGGAGAAAGTAATGGCATCGGAACTGTCACCAACACCAACAGTGACTTCGACACCGGAGGGTACACCTGCACTGACAGAAACACCGACTCCTTCGGTCACACCGATGCCGTCTTCAACACCGACTCCTTCAGTCACACCATCACCATCTCCCACGCCGACGATTAATCCGGAGAAAGAGGTAATGCTCCGGTTTATAGACGGAGAAGGAAATGAATGTGAACAGCTGCGAACAGTGATGTCCTGGGGTGAATCTTTGATCCTTCCCAATGTACCGGATACAGGTGCACCGGATATGTGGAAACTGGAAAAAAATGAAAAACTTGGAGATGCGATCACTCTGAAGGGTGGAGATATTCTTACTCTGAAGAAAGGCGAGAGCTGGAATCTGTTTCTCGAAAAAGGCATCCTGAACTTCTATATGCCAAAGAAATGTACGGTTTCCCTTTATAATAATTCAGGAACCAGTGTGTTTTCCAATGGAATTCTGCAGGCATATGAGACAAAAAACGTCATACTTCCGGATATGCCATCATCTAAATACATTAATTATGGATGGACAGATACAAAGGGAAGTTCTGCTGTAAAATATGAACTGAATTCAGAATTTACAGTGACCGGTGACACAGATTTTTACATTGTGCGCCGTACAGCACTTCAGGTGAATTTTAAGACCAATACAGGGGCAAGCAACAGTAAATTTACCAGACTGAATCAGAAAGTCGGAAAAGGACTTACAGTTACAATGCCGCAGGTACCTGTCAAGACAGGATATCAGTCTCTGGGATGGTCAAAGAATAAAAAAGCCTCCAAAGCTGACTATAAAGCAGGCCAGAATGTGACTGTATCAAAAACACTGACTCTCTATGCTGTATATAAGAAATTGCCTTACACAGTTACTTTCAATAACAATAATGGAACAAGTACCAGCAAAATTTATACTTCGCTCACCATGTATGCGTCAAAAAATCAGAAAGTGACACTGCCTGATGTGCCGAAAGTAAAGGGCTATACAAATCTGGGCTGGACAACTGAAAAGGGAGAAACAGAACCGGAATATTCAGCCGGTGATACAGTAAAGATTACAAAGGCAACTCGGTTCTATGCAGTGCGCAGAAAGAGTAATTATTATACGGTCAGCTACTATCTGGGAAATGGAAGCACTAATGCGGCTTATCAAAAACTTACTCAGACAGTAGAAGAGGGAACGGTTGTTACCTTTGCAAAAGTACCGGCAAGAACCGGTTATGTTAACCAGGGATGGTCAAGTAAGAAAAATTCTGAGAAAGCAACAGCAAAGGCGAAATGTACAGTCAACAAAAATATCACTCTTTATGCGGTACAGAAGAAGGCAGTACAGCTGACTTTTCATAGATGTGACGGCAGCACCTGGCAGAAAACGACTCTGGCAAAAGGAAGTTCTTATTCTCTTCCGGGCGTAAGGGATGCAGAAGGTTATACTTTTATGGGGTGGTCCACAAAACCGATGCAGAGTGTTTCTCCGCAGTATGAGGCAGAAGAAAAAATCACGGTAAATGGAAATGTGGATCTCTATGCAGTGGTATTTAACAGAACAACGGAAACAGACCTTACAGAGGATCAGCTTCCGCAGGTAGATATCTATAAATATAAACAGGTGATTTTTGTAGGTGATTCCCGTACGGAATTTATGGAAAATGTTCTGACAGGAATGGGAGAATCTGCGACTAAAAATGTGAAGTTTGTCTGCTCGGCAGGAAAGGGACTGGACTGGTTTACCACTACAGGATGGGCTCAGCTTTATTCCATAGTACAGCACGATTCCAACAGTATTCTTTCAAAGAAAACCGCAGTGATCTTTAATTTTGGAGTAAACGACTTGTCAAAATCTGCAGATTATGCGGAGTATTATAACTGGATTGCACCACAGCTTAAAAGCAAAGGATGTGAACTGTACTTCATGTCTGTAAATCCGGTGAATCGTCTGATGCTTCCCAATGCGGGAAGATCGGACAGAAGTGAGGCGGCAGTCAGATCATTCAATCAGTATATGAAAGCAAATCTGTCTTCTGCTTATACTTATATTGATATGTATTCTTATCTGAAATCAACAGGATACAGCTTTGCCAGTGATCATTACGGAACTGGTACGGTAGATGACGGGCTTCACTATACTACAAGGACATATAAGCGTATTTTTGCAAAATGTATGGATTCATTGAGAGTGCCTGCCTGACCAAATGGCAGAGAGCATGATTTTGCTACACCTGACAAAAGAAAAAACATAGTTAAATACCAGATTACTCCTTGCGTGAAAACAGGGAATAGTCTATACTAAAAGGCGAGACGGCTGTTATCTGAAACAGCGTTTCGTCTTTTTGTGTAAGACCAGAACGATGAGGAGAAAGAGGAAACATAGATATGAAGTTAACAACAGTAAAAGAGATTTACAAAGAGAGAGAAAAATACCTGGATAAAGAGGTTACAGTAGGTGGATGGGTACGAAGCGTACGTGACTCCAAGACATTTGGATTTATCGTGCTTCACGACGGAAGCTTCTTTGAGACTCTTCAGGTAGTTTATCACGATACAATGGAGAACTTTGCTGAGATCAGCAAATTAAACGTAGGTGCAGCGATCATTGTCAAAGGTACACTGGTAGCAACTCCACAGGCAAAACAGCCATTTGAGATCCAGGCAGCAGAAGTTACAGTAGAGGGTAATTCTGCACCTGATTATCCGCTTCAGAAGAAACGCCACAGTCTTGAATACTTAAGAACCATCACACATCTCCGTCCGAGAACAAACACATTCCAGGCAGTATTTCGTGTACGTTCTCTGTGTGCCTATGCGATTCACCGTTTCTTCCAGGAGCAGGGATTTGTTTATGTGCATACTCCGCTGATCACAGGAAGCGACTGTGAAGGTGCAGGTGAGATGTTCCAGGTAACTACTCTGGATATGAACAATGTTCCGACAGATGACAAGGGTGCTGTAGATTACTCTCAGGATTTCTTCGGAAAAGAAACCAATCTGACAGTAAGCGGACAGTTAAACTGCGAGACTTTTGCACAGGCATTCCGCAATGTTTATACTTTCGGACCAACCTTCCGCGCTGAGAATTCCAACACAACCCGCCATGCGGCAGAGTTCTGGATGATCGAGCCGGAATGCGCATTTGCAGATTTAAATGACAACATGGATCTTGCAGAGGCAATGCTGAAATATGTGATCCGTTATGTACTGGAGAATGCACCGGAAGAGATGAATTTCTTCAATTCTTTTGTTGATAAGGGACTTCTGGACAGACTGAACCATGTGATCAATTCTGAGTTTGGTCATGTTACTTACACAGAAGCAGTAGAGCTTCTGGAGAAGAACAACGATAAATTTGACTACAAAGTATTCTGGGGATGTGATCTGCAGACAGAGCATGAACGTTATCTTACAGAAGAAATCTTTAAGAAACCTGTATTTGTAACAGATTATCCGAAAGAGATCAAAGCTTTCTACATGAAGATGAATGAGGATAACAAGACTGTTGCAGCTATGGACTGTCTGGTGCCTGGAATCGGTGAGATCATCGGTGGAAGCCAGAGAGAGGATGACATTGAGAAACTTGAGAAACGTATGGACGAGCTGGGACTTAAGAAAGAGGATTATGACTTCTATCTTGATCTTCGTAAATATGGTTCCACACGCCATTCAGGATTTGGTCTTGGATTTGAACGTTGCGTAATGTACCTTACCGGCATGGGCAACATCCGCGACGTAATTCCATTCCCAAGAACTGTTAAAAACTGTGATTTATAATTTGACTGATATCAGTATTGTGGGAGCATTGAAGCTGCAGAGCAATCCGCAGATATCAAAAATGTTATAGAAAGAGAGATTGGCATGAGATTTATTCATCTTGCAGATGTACACCTTGGTGCAGTTCCTGACAGGGGCTGTCCATGGAGCAGCAGGCGGGAGGAAGAAATCTGGGAAACTTTCCGCCGGGTTATTGCGGGTATCCGCGAGAATCCGGTGGATTTGTTATTT
>ULLY01001039.1_pt1 | contig 11477 bp, 10 predicted proteins | sample 1951521 | NCBI WGS metagenome assembly ULLY01 (sample SAMEA4835537, study PRJEB28245) | human gut metagenome | biome: gut microbiome; material: fecal sample | place: Denmark | collected 2008 | reverse complement strand
CCTTTGATACCAACGGCGGAAGTGAGATTGCACCCATTACACAGGATTACGGTACAGAAATTACCGCCCCTGATAATCCGACAAGAAAAGGTTATACCTTTAAGGGGTGGGATAAGGAAATCCCCGAAACCATGCCGGCGGAGAATATGACGGTTAAAGCACAATGGGAAATCAATCAGTATACAATAGCCTTTGATACCAACGGCGGAAGTGAGATTGCACCCATTACTCAGGATTACGGCACGGAAATTACCGCCCCTGATAATCCGACAAGAAAAGGTTATACCTTTAAGGGGTGGGATAAGGAAATCCCCGAAACCATGCCTGCGGAGAATATAACGGTTAAAGCACAATGGGAAATCAATCAATATACAATAACCTTTGATACCAACGGCGGAAGTGAGATTGCACCCATTACTCAGGATTACGGCACGGAAATTACCGCCCCTGATAATCCGACAAGAAAAGGTTATACCTTTAAGGGGTGGGATAAGGAAATCCCCGAAACCATGCCTGCCGAAAACATTACAATCAAGGCACGGTGGAAAGATACCGAAAAGCCAACGGGCGAAATTATCATAGGCACAAATAAATGGAATGAATTCTTAAACAAGCTTACCTTTGGCATATTCTTTAAGGATACACAGGAGGTAACTATAAATGCCGTAGATAACAGCGGAGTTGTGTTTGTATCCTATTTGGTAACAGATAAGGAGCTTTCCGAGGCTGAACTGAACTCTCTTGTATTCCGTGCATATGAAGAACCGTTTTGCATAGACCCCAACGGAGAATATATTGTTTATGTAATGCTTGTTGATGAAAATATTAACATAACATACCTTCGCTCCGACCGTATAACGCTTGATAATATTCAGCCTGTAATCAGCGGTATTGAGAACGGCAAGACCTATTGTGAGGCACAAACCGTTACTGTTGATGAGAAGTATGTTGATACCGTTACCGTAAACGGTACGGTGGTTACGCTTGATGCAGACGGAGGTTTTGTTCTCCCACCGACAAACGGCGAGCAGAAGATAGTTGTCACCGACAAATCGGGCAATAATGCAGAGATGACCGTAACAGTCAACAACGGTCATACCTTTGGTGAATGGGTATCTGACAATGACGGTAAGCATACCCGAAAATGTACCGTGGACGGATGCGATGCGTTTGAAACCGAAAATTGCTCAGGCGGCAATGCCACCTGTACCGAAAAGGCGGTATGTGATGTCTGCGGTAAAGCCTACGGAGAATTTGACGGAACAAACCACGAGGGCGGTGTACAGGAGTGGACGACAAGAACCGCTTTTAATCACGAACAAAAATGGAACTGCTGTGGTGCTGTGATTGTGGCAAGTGAAGCACATGAATGGAAAGACGGTGTGTGCCGAGAATGTGGATATGTATGTCTGCATAATGACGCAGATAAAAACCATATCTGCGACTACTGCGAAAAGACAATCTCTGCTCATGAAGATGCACCAACCGAAGAAATCAAAAAGGCTGACACCGTAACGGCTAAATTGCCTGATGATTCAAAGTCCCCTCAGACAGGCGACAACAGCAACCTTATTTTGTGGATTGCATTGCTGATTATCAGCGGCGGCGTTATGAAAGGAGTAACGGCATTCGGTAAGAGTAAAAAACATTCTGCCAAAATTAATAAGTAATATTTTACGCTCTGTCATGGAAATATAGTGAATACGGCACAGTAGGTATAGAAACCTCTGTGCCGTATTTCTTTCAGAATGACTGCTTTTGAAAAACAGGCACTTTCTCGGTCATCATACGATAAGCAAAGACAAAGAATAAATGCGAAATCCGGAATTTAATGCCAATACTTCCGAAAATCGGCAGACAAGATTGTCAATAAGTTCGTATAGTTGCATTTGTTTTTATTTATGATACAATTAAAAGCAACAAACTTAACAGATTCTTATACAGATAAAATTGCGGTAAAATTCGGGAAATATGCCGATAGCCTTGCACGAAAAAGTAAAATTGTTTCAAATTGCTATTGCACTTTTGTGATTTTTTCTTATATCTCTTTTATAATAAATCAAAATGTGATACAATATGACTGATAATCTGAAAACGGAGTTGATTAAATGAATTTCATCAACAGAAATGAAATTGCAAACGGTGTTTACTTTACAAACATTAAGGACAGCCGTTTTAAAACTATGAAAATCAGCGTGAATATTGTTGTTCCGCTTTCTGTCGAAACAGCGTCGGAGAATGCGCTTGTGGGCGGATTGCTTGTTCGTTCATGCAAAAAATATCCCGATTTTACTGTTCTCAGCAAAAAACTCAGCTCACTTTACGGTGCAGACCTCACTTCATCGCTTTCAAAACACGGTGAAAGCCAGGTAATTAAAATTTCCGTATCAGGTCTTGATGACAGATATTCTCTTGATGATGTCAGCATTGCCAAAGAACTTTCGGAGCTTTTGTGCAGCGTAATTTTTGAGCCGAATGTCAAGAACAACGCTTTTATTGAAAGTGAACTTGAACAGGAACGCAGACAGTTGCTCGATGTGATTGATTCGGAATTCAACGAAAAGCGAATCTATGCAATGGGACAGCTTATAAAGCATATGTGCAAGGATGAGGTTTTCGGAATTAAGCGTTACGGCACAGCCGAAAAAATCAAGGCCGCAACTGCCGAATCACTCTGCAAGGCATGGCAGAATCTTCTCAAAACCGCAAAATTTGAGATTCTCTATATAGGCGACAGCCCTGCCGATAAGGCGAAGGAGGTTTTTGCGAAAGCCTTTGCAAATATCGAAAGAAATGTTGTGACTTCATCTACTGATGTTGTTAAGAATGTTTCAAAAGAAAAACATATTACAGAGGAAATGGAGCTCTCACAGTCAAAACTTGTAATGGGATTCAGAACACAGATTTCCGCAGGTGATGAAGAGGCGGTTGCCGAAAGACTTATGTGCGCTGTTCTCGGCGGTACTGCAAGCTCAAAACTCTTTAACAATGTTCGTGAAAAGCAGAGCCTTTGCTATTACTGCTCGTCCTCCTATGATTCAATCAAGGGTATAATGTATATCAACAGCGGTGTTGAGGGCGAAAATCTTGAAAAAGCCGAAAAAGCTATTCTCAAAGAAATTGAGGATATGAAGAACGGCGAAATTACAGATTTTGAAATTGAGGCAACAAAGCTTGCTGTTGTTAATTCATTCAAGTCAAGCAGCGACAGCGTAAGCGGTATTGAAAACTGGTACACAGGAAGAATCTTTAACGGCGACCTTGAAACTGTTGAAGAAGTTTCCGCTGAGGTTAATGCCGTTACAAAAGAGCAGATTGTAAATGCCGCAAACAAGCTCTTGCTCGATACGGTTTATGTTCTCAAAAATAAGTAAGGGAGGCGGACAGAATGAATATTACAGAAATTAAATCGGAAATTGCAGGCGACAGCTATTATAAAGTTGAACATCCATCGGGACTTACAATTTTTGTTTATCCAAAAGAGGGTTACACTTCTTCATATGCAATTTTCGGCACACGCTACGGCAGTATTAACACAAAGTTTTCCGTTAACGGCGGCGATATAATTACAGTTCCCGACGGTATCGCCCATTACCTTGAACACAAGCTTTTTGAAAGTGAAGAGGGCGATGCGTTTGTAAGATACGCAAAAACAGGTGCAAATGCAAACGCATATACAAGCTTTGAAAAAACCTGCTATCTTTTCTCATGTACGGACAAGTTTGATGAAAGTCTTGAAATTCTTCTTGATTTTGTTCAGGATCCCTACTTTACGGCTCAGACAGTTGCAAAGGAACAGGGCATTATCGGTCAGGAAATCAAAATGTACGATGACTCTCCCGATTGGCGAGTAATGTTCAATATGCTTGAGGGTATGTACCACAATCACCCTGTAAAAATTGATATTGCAGGTACGGTTGAAACAATTGCGGAAATTACAGCCGAAAAGCTTTATGAAGTTTACAATGTGTTCTACAACCTCAATAATATGATTCTCTGCGTTGCGGGTAACGTAACGGTTGACGGTGTGCTTAAAGTTGCCGACAAAATGCTCAAGCCTTGTGAGAAAAAGGAAATCAAAAACTATTTTGAAACAGAGCCTTATGAAATCAAAGAACCTTATGTTGAGCAGACTTTCCCTGTTTCAATGCCTTTGTTCAATCTCGGCTTCAAAGAGAAAGCAGACAAGCCTCTTAACGAAAAGCAGCTTGCATGCACAGATATTCTTCTTTCGGCACTTGCATCAAACACGAGCATGCTCTACAGAAATCTTATGGATTCAAACCTCATCAATTCAAGCTTTTCTTATGAACTCTTTGAAGGTCCGGGTTATTGCTCGGTAATCTTCGGCGGTGAATCAAGAGCGCCGAAACAGGCGGCTGAGATGATAAAACAGTATATCTCAGATATTAAGAAAAACGGTATTGATAAAGAGGACTTTGAAATTGCAAGAAAATCTGTTTACGGTGATTCGGTTTCATCGCTCAACTCAGTAAGCGCAATTTCAAATTCAATCATCGACTATGCAATGCAGGGTAACGAAATTTTTGCCTACATTGATGCGGTTGCAAATGCAAAGCTTGAGGATATCAACTCAAGGCTTGCCGAGATGCTCGATGTTGACAACTGTACTTTGTCTGTTGTAAAACAGCCTGATGAGGTGTAATTATGCCGTATCATGTACAGTTTCCCGGATTTGGCTGGGAATTTGATATTAACCCGATTGCATTTTCAATCGGTGATTACAAGGTCTATTGGTACGGAATAATCATCGCCTGCGGACTTTTGCTTGCCGTACTTTATGCGTGGAAAAGCGCTCCCCGTTACAAGGTTGACGGTTCAAAGCTTGTCAACTGTGTTTTTGCAGGAATGATAACGGGAATTATCGGTGCAAGACTGTACTTCTGTTTCTTCAAATGGGATTATTACGGACAGAACCCGATTGAAATTCTCTATATCAACAACGGCGGACTTGCTATTTACGGCGGAATAATCGGTGCGTTGCTCGGCGGTCTGACTGTTGCCAAAATACAGAAAATGGAAATTATGCCTGTTCTTGACATTGCAATGGTCGGTTTCCTTATCGGACAGGGAATAGGCAGATGGGGCAATTTTATGAATCAGGAGGCATACGGCTCTCCTACGGATTTGCCCTGGAGAATGATGAGCGAGGGAACAGACAACATAGGAGTTCATCCGTGTTTTTTCTATGAATCAATGTGGTGTCTGCTCGGATTTGTACTTCTCCATTTCTACGGAAAATATAAGCAGAAATATTCGGGACAGATTTTCTTTATGTACCTTGTGTGGTACGGATTTGAAAGAACAGTTGTTGAAGGACTGAGAACAGACAGCCTTTATCTTCCGTTCCAAGTTTTCGGAGCAGACATAAGGGTGTCACAGGTTCTTTCGGCAGTAATTTTTATAACAGGTATTGTATTCTTAATTATAAACAGAAAAAAGGAGGATTCTTTCTATGCAGATTATCGACGGAAAAAAGGTATCGGCACAGGTAAAGGAAGAGGTAAAGAGGCAGACGCTTGAGTTAAAGGAAACTCACAAAATAACCCCCGGTCTTGCGGTAGTAATCGTAGGCGACGATCCGGCGTCAAGAGTATATGTAAACAACAAGAAAAAGGCTTGTGAATTTGTAGGCTTTAAGTCTGAGGAGTATGCACTCCCGGCAGAAACAACACAGGAAGAACTTTTAAACCTTGTTGAAACTCTCAACAATAAGAAGGATATCAACGGTATTCTTGTTCAGCTTCCGTTGCCGAAACACCTTGATGACAAGGCTGTTATTGAGGCAATCAGCCCGCTTAAAGATGTTGACGCATTCCATGCCGTAAATGTCGGCAAAATTATGCTCGGCGAGTATGATTTTCTTCCATGCACGCCTGCAGGCGTAATGGAGATGCTCCATTCCTACAACATTGAAGTAAGCGGTAAAAACTGCGTTGTAATCGGCAGAAGTAATATCGTAGGCAAGCCTATGGCAATGCTTTTGCTCCACGAAAACGGCACGGTAACAATCTGTCACAGCAGAACAAAGAATCTTGCTGAAATCTGTTCACAGGCAGATATACTCGTAGCCGCAGTCGGCAGACCGAAGTTTGTCACTGCTGATATGGTAAAAGAGGGTGCGGTTGTGATTGATGTCGGTATGGACAGGGATGAAAACGGCAAGCTCTGCGGTGATGTTGATTTTGAAAATGTCAAGGATAAATGCTCGTTTATCACACCCGTGCCGGGCGGTGTAGGTCCTATGACAATTTCAACTCTTATGAAAAATACTCTCAAGGCTTGCAGAATACAGAATAATATTTGATATACTCAAAAAATATCGGGAAAATTGTTGACAGAAAGTTTTCTTTGTGGTATAGTATATAAGCCGCATATTGTGGGTTTTAAGTGATTCGTTCCACCTGCACATAGCGAGCCCAATGTAAAGGATGGTACTAAAATGTACGCAGTTATTCAGACAGGCGGCAAGCAGTACAAGGTAACTAACGATGAGGTTATCTTCATCGAGAAGCTTGACGCAGAAGCAAACGACACAGTAACATTTGATGTTGTGGCAGTCGGCACAGACGACGGCATCAAGGTTGGCACACCGCTCGTTGAGGGTGCTAAGGTTACAGGTGAAGTTGTAAAGAACGGTAAAGGCAAAAAAATCAGAGTTTGCACTTACAAGCCTAAGAAGGGCGAAAAGAGAGCAAAAGGTCACAGACAGCCTTACACACAGGTTAAGATTACTTCAATCGAAGCCTAAAAATGACTACGGTAACATTTTTTAAATCAGATGATATAATTTGCGGTTTTGAAATATCGGGGCACTCCGACTTTGCCGAAGAGGGCAGCGATATTGTATGTGCGGCAATCAGTTCTGCCGCATATATGACTGCAAACACTGTCACCGAGATTTTGCATATTAATGCACAGGTTACCGAGGATGACGGTCTTATGAAAGTAAGAATGTCACCGAATGATGCTTTAAAGGCTTGTGATATACTCTCAGGCTTAAAGCTTCACTTAACTGCTCTTTCGGAGCAATACAAAAATTTTATTAAAGTTAAATTTTCGGAGGTGTAAGGTAATGCTTAAAATAAACATTCAGTTATTCGCTCATAAAAAAGGTATGGGTTCTACAAAGAACGGCCGTGACAGTGAATCAAAGCGTCTTGGCGTTAAGCGTGCAGACGGTCAGAAGGTTCTCGCAGGCAACATCCTTGTAAAGCAGAGAGGCACACATATTCACCCTGGTGAAAATGTAGGCAAAGGCTCTGACGATACACTGTTCGCAAAGATTGACGGTGTTGTAAGATTTGAGCGTGTCGGCAAAGACAGAAAGCGTGCAAGCGTTTATCCTGTTGAGCAGTAATCTCAAAATTTATGAGGGTGGATTTTATATCCACCCTTATTTTTTACATTTCTGTTTATACTAATAACAAACAGGTCTGAGATTCTTTACATTTGTACTGATAATTAAACAGCAAAACTGTTACGGAGAAAAATATGTTTGTAGATACAGCGAAAATTAAAATAAAAGCAGGAGACGGCGGTGACGGTGCCGTTTCGTTTCACCGTGAAAAATATGTAGCGGCAGGCGGTCCCGACGGCGGTGACGGCGGCAGAGGCGGTAACATTGTTTTTGTTGCCGATTCCAACCTTTCAACACTTGCCGATTTCCGTTATAAAAGAAAATATGCCGCAAAAAAGGGCGAAAACGGCAGAGGCGGCAGATGCCGTGGTAAAAATGCCGAAGACCTTGTTATCCGTGTTCCTGTCGGAACTGTTGTAAAAGAGGAGAACAGCGGAAGAATCCTTGCCGATGTTTCGGGTGATGAACCCTATATCGTTGCAAAAGGCGGTAAAGGCGGTTGGGGCAATCCACATTTTGCGACTCCTGTCCGTCAGGTTCCCCGTTTTGCAAAACCGGGACTTCCGGGTGAAGAGTTTGATGTTGTTCTTGAACTCAAGCTTCTTGCCGATGTAGGTCTTGTAGGTTTCCCGAATGTCGGAAAAAGTACCCTTATTTCCGTAGTTTCACAGGCAAAGCCTGAGATTGCGAACTACCACTTCACAACAATCACTCCCGTTCTCGGAGTTGTGTCAATGGGTGAGGGCTCGTCGTTTGTTATGGCTGATATCCCCGGACTTATCGAGGGTGCATGGCAGGGTACAGGTCTTGGACATCAGTTTCTCCGCCATGTTGAGCGTTGCCGTATGCTCGTTCACATTGTCGATGTTTCGGGCAGTGAGGGCAGAGATCCGAAAGAGGATTTCATAACAATCAACAATGAGCTTGCAAAGTTCAATCCCGAGCTTGCAGAGCGTCCGATGGTTGTTGCAGGCAACAAGTGCGATATGGCAACCGATGAGCAAATTGCAGACTTCAAGAAGTTTGTCGAAGATCAAGGCTATGATTTCTTCCCGATTATGGCGGCAATCCGCTATGATGTTGATCCGCTCCTCAAAAAGATTCAGGAAATGCTTTCAAAACTTCCTCCAATCACTCACTACGAGGCAGAGCCTGCTCCGATTGTGACCGTTGATGATTTTGATGACCATTCTGTTATAATCAAGAATGTGAACGGAATCTATACAGTTGAGGCTGACTGGCTGTTGCAGGTCATGAAGGGTATCAATTTTGACGATTACGAAAGCCTTAACTATTTCCAAAAAGTTCTCATAAACGGCGGTGTAATTGACGCACTCCGAAAAAAAGGCTGTTCGGACGGCGACACGGTTTCAATTTATGAGCTTGAATTTGACTTTATGGATTAATATTGCGTGATACGGAGTTAATATGGAAAATACATCTGTTCATTCATTAGCCGATGAAATTTCTCCGCTTACACTTGCCTTTGTGGGTGACGGCGTCTATGACCTGCTTGTGCGTGAACACCTTGTTCGCAAGGCTAACCGCAGTGTCGGAGAACTCAATAAAATAAAGGTTTCGCTTGTAAACTGCAAAAGTCAGGCTGAATTTGCAAAAATTCTTATGCCGACTCTAACCGAAAAGGAGCTTGCTGTTTATAAGCGAGGCAGAAATGCTGCACCGAAATGTACTCCAAAAAACGGTTCAGTTGCCGATTATCACAGTGCAACGGGACTTGAAGCACTTTTCGGATACTTGCAGATTAATAAAGAATTTGACAGAATAAATCAGCTTTTTGAAATAATTATACATACTCGTTTCGGGGAGTGATTTTATGCAAACGAATTTAAAACCGAATTCCCGTCTTGCAAAGGCAGGAACACTATTTTTTGATTATCTTGTAATTTTCGCCGGAGCAGTTCTTTACGGCATATCGGTAGCAATGTTTACATCACCTAACAATGTTGCCCGGGCGGACTTACGGGTGTTGCCACAATGCTCAACTATATGTTCTCGTTGCCGATAGGTATTATGATTTTTGTGATGAACATTCCGCTTTTCATCTGGGGATTTATCGAGAACGGAAAGGGCTTTCTTACAAGAACCCTTGTTGCAACGGCACTTGTTTCGGTTATGATTGATGTTCTTACACCGATTTTGCCTGCATACACGGGCGATACAATTCTTGCCGCAGGATTCGGCGGAGTGCTTAACGGTCTCGGACTCGGTCTTATCTTTTACCGAGGCGGTTCAACAGGCGGTACAGACATCATCGCACTGAATCTTCACAAGCATTTTCCGTTTATTTCAACGGGTACGATAATTCTTGTGTCCGATATTCTTGTGCTATTAATGGTGTTCTTTGTTTATCACAGCATTGAAAATGTACTCTATGCTTTGCTTGTAATTTTTATCAGCATAAAGGTAATTGATGCTGTAAGCTACGGTACTTCAAGAGGTAACGGCAAGCTTATGTTTGTAATTTCGGACAATTATGAAGAAGTGAGTGCCAATATTATGAAAAACCTAAAGAGAGGTGTAACATACCTCAACGGAGAGGGTGCATACAGCGGTAATGATAAGAAAGTTATTATGTGCGCAGTCCGTCCTCAAGAGGTTTACAAAATCACTTCGGGAATCAAAAATGTTGATCCCAATGCCTTTATTATCGTAACGACTGCAGGCGCAATAAAGGGCAGAGGTTTTGTAAATATTGACAGCAACTGAAAATTATACAAAATTAACGGTGACATTTTCGTGTCACCGTTTTCGTTTGCTTTATTTTCTTTTACTTTTGGGAGTTCTTTTAAGTCTGCTGCTGTCCTTGAATACCCATATTCTCTGCATTTTGTAATTGACCGTCCACAACAAAAGATCGACAATCGCCTTTGTGAGTGTAACGGGAATCGGTAAAAACCAAAGTGCCGATACAATAAGTGAGCTTGCACACATTATGCAGAAAAACAGAATGAAAAACCTGAGTGCCTGTTTTGCTCCGTTATCCGTATTGCCGAAGATGACTTTTCTGTTGATGAGAAAATTAATTCCGCCCGAAACAACTCGTGCCATAAGCGTTGCCAGCATAATGTTAAAGAACATATGTGACGGCAGAATATACGCAAATATCGTGAACAAAACAAGGTCGATTATCGTACAGCCGATTGATGCCGTCGCAAATCTCAACGGAGTTCTGTAGATAAGGTAGGTGTCCTTAATAAGACGAAAATTGCTGCTGCAGTTTGAGCAATCGGCTATAATGTTCACAAAGTAAAACGGGACTCTCATGTCGGCACATTTTGTGAGAAAATTCATTTCAAAATCAAAACGACTGCCCTTTGTTTTCATCACCGTGTCATACAGAAATGCAGGAATACCTCGCAGTCCTGTTTGAGTGTCCTTGCAGCTTTTGCCCGTAATAACCTTGAAATATGCCGAGGACAGTCTGTTTCCGATTCGTATATTAATCGGCATTTTAGACTTTTTGTAATCTCTTTTGCCAAGAATCAGACTGCCGTTTCTAAGGTCAAGCATACGGCTGATTTTCATAACATCATTTGCAGTATGTTGTCCGTCAGCGTCACAGGTAATGTAGCCTGTGATATTATAAAGGTTATCGTGAGCGTATTTGATGCCTGCTTTAAGGCTTGCACCTTTGCCGTTGTTATTTTTCAGGTGAACAAGATGACAGCCAATACTTGTCAATTCGTTAAAATATTCCGATTTGGGATTAAGACCGTCATTGACAACAACAATATGCTCAGCTCCAAAATTCTGTAATTCATTGCAGAGGTTGATTGTATTTCTGTTTTCACAATAAATAGGAATAATTATCGCGTGACTCATGCAGCTGTTCCTTTCATTTTAATATTTTTAGTATACAACAATTTTTCTTTTGTGACAATATTCAATTTTTTTCTATTGTAAACATCGTAACGATTTTTTGCTCAAAAACATAGTTTGTGTCATTATTGGCGTTTTAATAAAAAAATATGGCAAAAATGCCAAAAACTATTTAAAAATCATATCATTTATGTTATACTGTATCTCAAGTAAGTTAAAAACAGAAAGACGGTGAAATATGTTTAAAAAAATATCA
>ULLY01038624.1_pt1 | contig 11491 bp, 11 predicted proteins | sample 1951521 | NCBI WGS metagenome assembly ULLY01 (sample SAMEA4835537, study PRJEB28245) | human gut metagenome | biome: gut microbiome; material: fecal sample | place: Denmark | collected 2008 | reverse complement strand
AGATCAATACCGGCTTCACCACGGAAGCCATCAGTTCCAAAATACTTACCCATTTATTATTACCTCTCTTATGCTTCTTTCTCTATCTTAAAAGGGCAAACCTTTAAACATTGATAACAGCGAACATATTTACTGTCATCTATTTGTGGGTATTCAAAGCCTTCTTCGTCCTCTGCCATAGAGATGGCTTCTTTCGGACAGATAGCATAACAAGCCGTACAACCACAGCATTCTTCTTTACTGTTATATAATATCGGTATCTCTTTCAATGATGCTCCTCCTTACAGTCAAACACGAAACACAAAGAGTAATCCGTATTCTGTATTACTCTCTGCTCCCCCCCCCCGATATTTTTGATGATGTTTTTGATTTTTCTCTTTATTTTCCCTTTAAAAGTCCTATCTACAGGAGTGGCATATTCTTTTCCAAGTTCTTCAAAACTCATGTTATTCATATCATCAAAAAATGTGTTTCTTTGTTGTGGCCTTGTGCAGGACATATATTCTGCTGAGTTTTCTTTTACCCCGGCTTCATAAGTTACTTCTTTTAATTTCAACTCACTACTGATGTGATTAAACATGTCCTGTCCTTTAATCGTGCGAATCAACACCAACGATGTTCCAAGTCCATCGCTCATCTCCGGTGCGACATTATTGATTCCCCAGAAATCAGCAATCGTTAAGTCAGACATTTTCTGCTTTTTTGCCACACAGTCATAACAAGATGGCCTCAGACAATAGTTTCTTAAGAACATCTGCATATAAAAGTCTTCATCTTTAGAAATAAGCAATTTCTTAGTATTCCCGTCCGGGGTATCTTCGAGAGCCTCTTGCATGCCAAAATCAGTCCAGCCGTTGTCCTTACATCGAAAATTGATATTCTTCAGTTTTCCATCATTTCTCTGCTCCTGATATTGTGCATATTTCTTCCACAATGCAGGTGATGGTGCGCCATGGCAAATAACATCCACACAAATCAAGTTATCATACTCTTTACCCAGGAATTTTTTCAAACCATTAACTTGGCATCCTGTTCCGGTAAATAAAACAGTCTTGCCTGACAGTAAATCATTTTTTATGCTTTTGAACGCAATACCGACTTTCGCTTGTAGGTATTTCGAACCCCGAAGTTTAGCCAGATCATTCTCATTCGTGACTGAAATAAACTCAGCCGCATAGCAATCACTTGTCATTGCTACACCATATACAATTCCCTGCTTTTCAAATACATATTTTGCCAGAGAAGAAAAAACAGCTCCTGAAGAACTCCTTATTCTCAACTCATTATTTTTGTTGTAGCAAGCATAAGTCTTCAACGGATTCATTTATAACGATTTCTCCTCTCTACACCATTTATCACTTGTGTTTAATCTTTTGGATGACTACTTGAATATAATTTTTATTTAAAGCAATAAAAAGAACTCCAAAGAGTACTGTCATAATTGCATCTATTTTAACCGTCGTCCAAATCGTTACTGTTGCGATAGCAGTAGCTGCGAGTGTCATTATTGTAAATTTCGGAATATTTACAGCAATCGGCCAATCATTTCTAATATCGTACATCCGAACAAGCCACATTACCAAAAATCCAGCGTAAGTTGAAAGTGCTGCTGCAAATAGTCCCACAGACTTTATCAGTATGAAATCTACAAGCAAGTTAATTATTGCACCTGCCAAACTTGACGTTGCCGCTCTAGCTGTTTTTTTGCTTTGAAGATATCCAACACTTGCAAATGTTGAAAATCCCTGAAAAATCGCTCCCAAGTATAGGAAACCGATATAAATCGAGCCGATCTTATAATCCGCACTCAGTATAACCTGCGTAACGACCTTAGTTACCGGAATAAGGCAAAAAATAGTTGAAAAAGAAAACATATACATTTTTTCGAACAAGTTGGAAACATACTTGCTGTTTTCCTCTTTCGAGTGTAAATTTGCTAATGCCATATCTGTCCATGCATTATTAAACAACACAAAGAATGTCTGAAGAACAGATGGAAATTTCGTTGCTATTGCATATATGCCGTTAAAAGAACTTCCAAGGAAAAAACGCACCACATATCTATCCGATACACTCATCACCCACCAACTAAGTGTAGATGGCACTAAGGACATAGAGTATTTCAACATTTCTTTTTGTGTTTCCAATAAAGTGCTTTTATCTACTGTAACTGCTAGGCAGCGCATTCTTTTTTCAAGTACAAATATCAATGCAATACTAACGAGCTGGCTTATAATTGTATTTACAAGTAAACTCGCAACCCCCAACCTCATAACACATACTGTTATAAAATTCAATGTCACAAGAATACCGGTATAAATAATCCCCGATGCTGCAAAAAGTTTCTGATTCTTTAATCCCCTCAAAATTTTCTGAGTCGTTTCCAACACCGGATCAAGAACCAGAATTGCCAAAAATAGTTTAAGATTCCAAATGTGAGTAAAGTGACCAATCGTACCAACCACAATCACCGATAAAGCACAGCTTTTCAACAGATAATTGTAGGTTGATTTTATGCAGACTTCATTACTCTCCGTCTGTTTAATCATCCAATTATAGGTCGCATCAGAAATTTTCAAACTGATAATAGGTGCCAATAAACTAACACTTGTCATAAGAAGATCATAGTCTCCCATATCAGAAGTGCTAATATAATATGTATAAAGTGGAACTATCAAAAATGTTAAGATTTTAGTTCCCAAATTACCAATTGCGTATACTATCGTACCTGTAAGCAACGCTTTATTATTCTGTTCAACTTGCTTATTGTCCATACTTCTCCATTTCAACACAATTAAGTACTAAGAAAATGAATATTGACCATACAATCGCATGGGTTGCTGTCAGAAACATAGTGTAAATACATAAAAAATTAACCATTACAAGTGTCATCGCAAATGATATTCTTTCATTGTCACTTCTCATGTGTGAAAGAAAATAAGAATAAACAATCGTTATGACAACATAGCTCCAAATACCCATCAAATAAATGACCGACCCTACCGAACTCAAACCGAAGTGCAAAAAGCCCGCGTATTTTCCACCACCCATGATGTTCCATGCACCAAGCCCTTGACCTAATCTCCAGCCAAATCCTCGATTCAATGCATCACTTGCAATAGCAAGGCGCTCAACGCTACCCAATCCGTTAGTTTCTTGAAAATTAAAAACACCATTCATCTTTTCAAGCACTATTGTATTCACAAAATCAGAAATGCCCGGAATAAATTGTAAAAAGATCAATAGCACGACAGCTAAAATCACATATTTCAAGACATTAATAATTTTATTAAACAGCGATGTGTCCGTTATCTTTAGTTTATGTAAGTAATACCAAACCAGAAATATTGGAACAAATATAAACATCGCCGTATTATCATTCATTGTTGAAAACAAAAGCATCAAAGCCAATGTTCCAAAGACATATACTAGAAACGCCTTTTTTTTCCACCGTTTATAAATCTGTCCAATTCCAAACTCCAAATTGTATATAGTAATAAAAATCGTAAATAGCATTACGACATGTGTAGCACTTCCACCAAACAATCCCGTACAATTGTCTTCATAAAAACTGTTTCCTGCCATCCAGCTTGCCTTAATCATAAATCCGGTTCCTGCAACTTGAAGTCCTAAAACGAACAGATTAATGATCCACATCAAGTTTAGCAACTTGAAATTTTTGTAAAGAAGATCATAAATAATGTCATTTTCTTCCAAGCTTATATAATAAACTCCGCAAAGAATAATAATTGGGCGAATCATCTGGATTAAATTATATAAAAAGTACGCACCTGTGCCCATATAAATTATATTCACTACGATAAAACCAGACAAAAGTAACAAAAGAAATGCCGGCATTGCCCGACTTCTTATCACAAATCGAATATTTTTAGAAGCAATAATAAGCCACGCTGTAAGCAAAATGATTCCAGCATTCCAAAATGCTGTTACTTCAAAATATCCAAAAAACAATCCTAGCAGAAGCATAAATTTAAGGTACAATTCTTCCGGAGCAGGATTTCTTTTTATATAAATATGGAAATTCGTCAAAGTCTACCCTCCTATCACCATTAGAATTTTTACACAAATAATGTACTTGAGAAATACTCTTTCGTGCGATTCTTTTCGTATTGAATGATGCTTTCCACTTTCACATTATCAATCTTTAATGCATCAACATTTCCGTCAAATGTTTTCATTCTATGATTTTTGCAAGAAAAAGTTGAGAACAGTGTATCAATTCTCGAACTCATTCTATTCGTGTCATCCGAAACTCTTTCGGCCGTCAAAAATTGTTTTCCAAAAATGATTGAGAACACCGATGCATGAAACGAATCAGTAAAAACAAATTCCGAATTATTTATAAGATACAAGAATTCAAAAGGTGTAATATCAAACCACTCTAAAGCATTCACTGAATTCAAGTCAATTCTTGTTAGATTGTTCTTAACACAGTAATTATTAATTAGCTTTTCATTTTCTTCTTCGATTTTTCCCAAAAAATATGTAACAACATATTTTGCTGGCACTTTCTTATTAGGTCTCTTAACAACCTTCAACCACTCGCTCTTTGATAACAAAAAAGTCGGATCTATATTGACTCTGCTTTCTGCGAATCCCAATTCATTACAAATAGCAACGCCTTGCTTTTCACGAACCGAAATAGCATCTAAGTTTTTTAGTGCCTCCGCAAAATCTTTCTTTTTTTCTTGCGGAATCTCACTCACTCCAAAGCTAGCCGCATAGGATATACTTCGTTTAGGACTCGGTAATTTTCCTGCCAACAAATTTATAGATCCATAATAATTCGGATTCCAAATTTGATCACTACCACAAACAAGACAATCGACTTCTGTAAATTTCCTACTTGAATTTGTTAGTTTTTCTTTTGTGAAATTCAGATACTCCTTATTAAACTCCTTGAATCTCACAAGTCGCTTCCAATACATATAGTGTTTCTTCGAAGGTACCGACCATTTTAATAATAATATCGCCTTCGATAACTTACTTCCCTGTGCAATGCAATTATTTACTGTTTTCACTTCACATGAAAAATTGTTTTTCAAATAAGTTAGCAATGCATAATTTTGAAGTTTATTCCCATAGTTATAGCCTTCTGTAAATGTTAAAATACCTATTTTCATTTTGTCATTTGCTCCTATATGCTTGTATATAGATTAGCCCTCTCGCAAGCGCATAATTCTTCATCAACACTGCCTTATATAAAACACGTCTTGATTTTTTTTCATTATTTAAGTTCCGCTCTGCCAATACTTTATGTAGCTGATCATCTTTGAGTATTTCATTCATGTTCAATCTTTTGACTTTTAAGCTTTTCTCTTGACGCGCTTTTAATTTCAGACATGTAATCGTAAATGACAAGTATGGTTCACTAATATTTCTTAAGACTTTATCGTTATATCCAAGTTCTTTGCAAAGTGACACGCATTGATTATAGTATTTTTTTATTTCTTTATAATTCATTAAGCGTGAAGAAGAGGAAAGTGACTCATGCCCATGCCGATAGCAATATAATGCTTCGTTTAACACTGAAACTCTTTGAATATGTTTGTAAATTTTCAGTAATGAATATAAATCTTCGGAAAGATACTCTTTTTCAGATTCAAAATGCCACGAAATTTTTCTTATGACATCCATTGAATAAAAATTAGCCATACATGCTGGCATTTCAATATTTCTTTTTTCTTTATTTTCTGAGAATATAACATCCGGCAAAAACTTCTCTGTTACTTCTTCATCGCTAAAGACATATTGATCTGAATAGGGTACGATGTACCCTATCAAATTTTCATCCTCTGTTACATTTTCCACACCAAACATAACGATAGCCGCTTTACAACCATCCGCTGCTTTCACACATTTTTCAATCAATGTTGATTTAATGTAATCGTCACTATCTACAAATAAAATATAATCTCCTGTCGCAATCTCTATTCCTCGATTACGGCTTTTTCCAGCACCTTCGTTTTTCTTATGAATTACTCTAATTCGAGCATCTTCCTTTTGAAAATCATCACAAATCTGCGGACTATTATCCTTTGCTCCATCATCAACCAGAATAATTTCCAAATTTTTATATGTTTGATTACGTATACTATTTACACAAGTCTTTATGTATTTTTCTGCGTTATATACTGGAACAACAACGCTTACTTTAGCTTCCATACTGCCTCCATTCAAATCACTTATTTTGCAGATTCTCTGTGGCTTCACTGCAGTCTGGAGTTTCCCTCAATAGCCACTCAATTTGTATCAATTATTTATTGTTTTCAAAACCTTATTCGGATACAAGAAGAACTCCAGCCACTTTGTTTTCTTCATAATCCACACAGCAATAATCGGGCCAGCAAAACTAATACCCAGTCCCAGTACTACATGAATCACAGCATTTTCAATGCCAACTTTCATCAGGACAGATCTTAGCGGTGCTGCAAATAACGTATGCATCAGGAATATCGGCATTGTGTATTTTGCAAGAAAATCCATACTTCTACCGAACTTTTCCTCAAAACCTACAACCATCATAATGACAGCTATGCAAGCCAACAGTCCCATTATGAAAGAAACCATATCGCCGTCGATTTGCGTTATGTATACCACAAAACTCAAAATTATGAATAGAAATCCGCATATTGCTCCTTGCACTCTTTTGCCCTTCAGCTGCATATTAAACGCGCAAATACTCATACCGAGCACGAACCAGATTTCGTTTGAGAGAACAGTCGATACAGCGTAAATACCGTACCCCCCCCCGTCAAAATCAGGGCTTTTGCAGCCAAAGCAACTATCATTCCCACCATAGCTGCCTTTACATTGCCAAAAGTAGGTGTGACCAAGAAAATAAAGAATAGTCCATACAAATACCAGTATGGAGAAGTCGGATGGAAAAAGAGTGTGTCGCCGAGGCCTCCAATCTGGTCATTAACACTACTTGAGAATACCTTTTTCAGCACCCATGTAGCAGTCGTAAAAGTGGCATAGGGTACGCCCAGTGCTAACACTTTTTTCGCCACATTTCTGCACCAACTACTCACATTGTTCACCCTGCTGTACTTCTGATACAAGTATCCGCTACAAATAAAGAACAGCGGCACATGGAAGTAGTAAATCGTCGTTTCAAACCACTCATACAAATCATTTTCCGGCAGAATATTCGCCTTCGTCATGCTTTGGAAGAAATGGCCCAGCACAACCAATATACAAGCAATGACTTTTACATCATCGACCCATTTTTCTCTTGTTCTTACCGCTGTCTTTTCACTCATTACTTCGTCTCCATCTGCTGTGCGATATCGGCATCCACGATTTCCTCGCCGGTCTTATGCTTCAACTGCTCCTTGGAGGCTTCACTCAGACCGTTGTTGATCACACAGTTCATATCGCAGGTGCTGCACTTGTCCAGATCTTCCTTGGTGACCTTGCCATCGCGGTAGTCGCGGCAGATCTTCAGCTCGTACATGCTGTACGGATGCTTGGTGAAGAGAGCCTTGAACTTGTGGACCAGAACCCAAGTAGCAGGCTTCCAGATGTACTTGTGCATAGCAGGACTTACGCTGCCGATCATCCAGCAGTCACGGTCGCAGCAACGTACCTTTGCACGAACTTTCTCTGCTTCTGGGCTGTTCCACAGTTCATCCCAAGTCTGATTGTTCAGGTTGCCCATGACCTCTTTGTCCTTGGTACCGTTGCAAGGCATAACATCGCCATACGGGTCGATGAAGAAGGTATCGAAGCTCATGTCGCAAGGCAGCAGACGCTTCTGGCCGTAGATGTAGTTGATCAGACCGTGGTTAAAGTAAGCACGGAACCACTTCTTCGGGCTGTTGCTGCGGAGCAGTTCGTTGACCAGATTCTCGAAATTCTTTGCGACCATCGGACGGTCGTGGATGATGTTCTTAGCCTCAACGAAGTAGAAGCTGTTGTGCAGAGATGCGGTTGCAAACTCCATGCCCATCTCGTCGGAGATCTTGTACAGAGGAACCAGGTCAGGAGCGTTCTTGTCCTGAACAGTCATGCCAAAGCCGACATCCTTCATACCCATCTCACGCAGCTTTTTCAGTGTGCCGTAACCACGCTGGTAGCCATTCTGCAGACCACGGATCTCGTTGTTGGTCTGCTCCAGACCTTCGATAGAGATACGAATACCGATCTGCGGGAACTCTTTGCACAGGTCAACGATACGGTCAGTGAAGAAGCCGTTGGTCGAAATAACAATACGGTCAGACTTCTTGTACAGCTCACGCACGATATCTTTCAGGTCGGTACGTATGAACGGCTCGCCGCCGGTGATGTTCGTGAAGTACATCTTCGGCAGCTTCTTGATAGTTTCGATGCTGATTTCCTCTTCCGGCTTGGAAGGTGCTTTATAACGGTTACACATAGAGCAACGAGCGTTGCAGCGATAAGTGACGATGACCGTACCATTTAATTTCTTTTCGCTATTGTTAGACATTCTTTTTTCTCCTATATTTTTAAATACTTTCGTTAATTATCTTTCCGTAAAAGGTATCTGCTCCATCTATATTGGTTGGATACTCTTGTTTCCAACTCAATTTAAATAAATGTGTATTTTCACCGAGTTTTCTCCATAGTTCTTCATCATATTTCTTTCCTAGAAGTTTCTGAAGTTCGTCGCATTCTGGATTATTATCCGGAATCTGATCAAACATCTTTTTAAGATAATCGTTATGACGTAAAGCCAACTCTATCAAATAATCCAAGAAAAGATAATCAATCATGCTGTCATTTGTTTCCCAATACTCCAGCAGATAGTCTCTAATAATTGCAAAAGCCTTCCTGTTTTCAAAGTCACAACCAAAAGAATAATTTGCAAAGTTGCCACAAGCTACGGACAGATGACCATAACCAGGTCTTTTTATCGACCAAACTGGTAAGTCCATTATTTCTTTAGCATTAAACTTACTGGCAAAAAAGGTCGAATCAAGCCAAATTCCACCATGCTCTGCCAATAATTCCAGTCGTAAAAAGTCCGAAAAGTGGGTACGAGTTATAATTCCTTGGCTTCTTTTTCTTTCCATCCAATCAGGAATTTTTACATAATTTCTATAATTGGTATCGTCTAATATTACAACTTCATACGGTGCTGCATTTATACAGATTGATTGAACACATCTTTTCACTATATCCGGGGCCTGTTCAATTCCTTGCCACCAGCAAACCCATATTTTATCTCTAAAGTTTGAATTTTCCGGTATGCTTTTCTCATCAAAAACATATGTTTCCGCAAAATTCCCATACCGTTTTTCAAAATACTGCATTAGGATATCATGCTTACGCAACAGGCAATCTGTATCTTTTTTACTTTCAGGTTTCCCTGATTTATTTAGTTTATAATTCAACGCTTTTGCCGTAATTATCTTGAGGAAGTTCGTCATCGAAGTCCCACATGAAACCTTAAATGTCGAGTTTATCTCTTCCATCGCACGGTGAACAATGCGTTTTAAATTATTGTGTTTATTCTCCACCTATGCTCCTCCTTGCTGATATTTTTTATGATTCTAAATTCGTTTTATAACGCAACAATCTTTTTTCACTACCATCTAAAGCAACAATTAATATGGTAGTTAATCATAGTCGCTCCTATTATTTGCCCAATGCTCACAATTCTCAGCTTTTTATTCAACACTAATTATATTATTTGCCCTGACTAAAACACACTGACTGAGATATTTCACAATTACAGCCAATATCACAGTTATCAACAAGCTTATTACAATATAAATTCCAGAGTTTATACTAGGCATCCACTTATCTATCAGCCTAAAAACCAATTCATGTGTTAAATACACTTCAAAAGATATCTCACCAAGAAACGCATTAACTTTGTTACCAAAACAAATTCTAGCGTTGATATAAAGCAATAAAGCCAATAGAAGAAGTCCTAAAACAATTTTTAGCAAATAATCGCCCCAAAACACAATTAGTTTGAGTTTCAAATAACCCAGACCGCATACACAAGATGCAAGACCTAATACAGCATCCTTCAAAATCCATTGTTTCTTTGCAAACCTTAACACATTTTCTTTCACATCTACTAAACACAGCCCCCAAACAAATCCAAATATCTCAGGGCACCATCCTGGCAATGTACTATCATATTTCTTTAAAGCATACACAGTCACGCTAAATATGCTGACCAAGATTATAGTGAGACAGTCTTTGTGCCCCCCCCATAAATCTATAGCTAATCCAGAAGAAGAAATAGCACACTAGTAGCCAAACTACCCAATTGTTAATTTTAAATAAGCTAAGAATTGTGATTTCCCTATTCGTTATTTCATTTACGAGAATGTTTAATAAATTCACAACAAAACAAGGTATTAGTAATTTAGGAAGACGTCTTTTCCAGAACATTTTAATTCTGTTCGGACTTTTGCGCATTTGTAATTTTAAGCCATACGCCGATGTCATAAAAAAAAATGTCACACCAACATACGCAAAACTTCCAACCATATCCTGAATTCTATTTTGATGCGCTACTGGAATGTGCACCAACACAACAATCAAGCACCAAAATCCTCGCAGTGCATTACTATTGTTTATGTCGAAAAAATGTTGCCCATCTTCCCGCACTTGTGCGCCTGCAACTAAGGTCATCGCGAGAAATATAACGATGCCAACCATAATAACATTAGATATCAACAGATTATCCTCCCGAATAAACCTTCATAATTTTCTCGTAATACTCATCAATGGTATCGAAGCTGATGTCCTTACAGTTCGCACTGTACTCCGCACACAGCTTCTTATCACCCCAGAGCTTTTCTATCTTTTCTTTCAAATCTTTCCCGTTACCACTCTCGAACAGCTCGCCGGTCTTGCCGACCTGAATCAGTTCCGGGATACCTCCGATGTTCGCTCCCAGCACCGGTGTGCCATACATCTGGGATTCCATCACGGAGAACGGGCAGTTCTCATACCACTCAGAAGGGTAAATGGAGAACCGTGCCTCACGGATGAGCTTTTCCAGTGCCTCGCCTTTCTGGAAGCCAACGTTCTTGATGTTCTTAATACCATTTACTGTCTCTTCCAGAGGACCGGTGCCAGCGAAGATGAACTGTACATCCGGCAGTTCCTTACAGACCTTGATGAGTGTGCCGATGCCCTTCTCCTCAGAGAAACGGCCAAAATAAAGTACGTAATCCTTCTTCGGAGTCTCTTTCCACTCCACCTTGTCGATGAAGTTGTGCATTGCCACGGTCTTCGTCGCAAACAGCGGGTTGCTGTCCATCTTGGTCTTCATGAACTCAGAGCAGCAAATCATGGTGTCAATGTACTTGTAGGTACCCTTCCACTTCCAGAATTCGGCTTCCATCATGCCGATGGCTGACTTCGCCGTGGAACCGTGAATACACTTGCCTTTCATGCAGTTCACGAAATGACCACCGAGGCACTTCTCACAGTTCTGGTGCGTATTCGGATTGTTCAGCATGTGGTTCGGGCAGACCAA
>ULLY01027963.1_pt1 | contig 11540 bp, 13 predicted proteins | sample 1951521 | NCBI WGS metagenome assembly ULLY01 (sample SAMEA4835537, study PRJEB28245) | human gut metagenome | biome: gut microbiome; material: fecal sample | place: Denmark | collected 2008 | reverse complement strand
GTACAGCCAGCGCACCAGCTGGGCGCAAAGCCCATCGCCTTGTACCATGGGCGGGCGCAGCGCCAGCCCGGTGGGCAGCAGCATGTAACAGGTGAGCGCCGCGGTCATGCCTGCAAATAGGGGCAGACATAGGCGCATAAAGTCTGTGCGCGGCCCCCGCAGCAAGGCAAACAGCGTAAAGGGGATCCAGACGAACCAGGCCAGATAGGGCAGGATCGCATATTCACAAAACGGGATCAGATCATCCAGTGGGGTGTGGACCCAGACCACCGGGGTCAGGTGCAGTTCCTGCCAGCGGAACACCGCCAGATAAAGCATCAGATAACCCGCCATGAACCAGATCGGATGACGGGAACACCATCGAAGCATGGTATCACTCCTTTTTTACAGAGTTCGACTTCTGTATCATACGCCCCTGTGCCGGAAATTGCAAGACTGAACTTGTATAAGTTCCACAACAAAAACAAAGCATCGTTAGGCAGAATGTCGGCGGAGTTGGAGAACTCCTTACTATACCATACGAACGACCTGGATAAAAACTTGCAAAAACCCCGCAGAAAGTTTTCTTTCTGCGGGGTTTTCCACATAGAAAAGAGAGAATGGTGCAAAAATTACTCCACCCGTACAGCCCGTACCACCCATCGGGTGCTGTATCCGGCGCCGCCTGCTGCCGGGAAAAACCGGTTGACGCAGGCGGTGCTTTCTGTTATAATGTAAAGGCTATAAATGGAGCAGTACTCAAGTGGTCGAAGAGGCGTGACTCGAAATCTCGTAGGCCCCGGAAGGGGTGCCAGGGTTCAAATCCCTGCTGCTCCGCCAAACCGAATGGACAGATGAATTTTATTCGTCTGTCCATTCTTTTTTGCCGGAACAGCGCCCGCTGCACCCTGTTTTTTGGGGCTTGGCATCATGCGGATGCATTGCCATAGCCCAGACATTCCAGCATAGCCTGTGCAGAAGAAAGTTTGGAAGCGTAGTCCAGGTGGGCATAGATGTTGGCGGTGGTGGAGAAGTCGCTGTGGCCCAGCCATTCCTGGATCTGCTTCATGGGAACGCCGTTTGCCAGAAGAAGGCTGGCACAACTATGGCGCAGATCGTGGAAGCGGATGGGGCGCAGACCGTTTTTCACCAGCAGCTTCGGGAACTGCTCGGAAACATAATTGGGGCGGAGGATGTTCCCGATCTCGTCCACACACAGATAGCCGAGATAGTCTGGATTGTAGCTGCTGCGGCACAGACGGCGGTAGGTCTCCTGCTGACCTTTCAGCTCTAGCAGACGGTCACGGATGGGCGGCACCAGAGGCAGGGTGCGCAGACTGGATTTGGTTTTTGCACGGTCGGCCTGAACAAGGACTTTTTTGCCGTCAATGGATGCCTGTGTGACGATACGTTTGACCTCCATTGTATTGGCTTCAAAGTCGATGGCATCCCATTTCAGCCCCAGCACTTCGCTGCGGCGCAGGCCGTAGAAGGATGCCAAAAGGACCGGCATCTCCAGTTTGGTTCCATATGCCGCCTCGGTCAGGGCGTGAATCTCTTCGGCAGTGTAGTAGCTGCCTTTGAAATCGTCCTTTTTTGGACGTTCGACCTTATCTGCCGGGTTTGAGGGGATCAGGTCGATCTTGACCGCATACTTCAAGGCTTTGTGGATATTTGCGTGATAATGGATCACGGTGTTTGGCTTGACCCGCTCCAGCTGCTTGGCGTAGAAATCCTGTAGATCGGTGGCTTTCAGCTCTACCAGCTTGATGCTGTGTTTGCGGAAATAGGGAACGATAATGTGCTCTACCATTCCCTGATAGCTTGCGTAGGTCGTGAGCTGGATCGTGCTTTTCGTGACTTCCAGCCATTTCAGCATGAAGTCGGCAAAAAGAATGTCCTCGTCTAAACGGATTTCGGCTACAGTGACTGGGGGGATAAAGTTCCTCCGACGTTCCTGCAAAAGAGCCTCGGCTTTCTTTTTGTTTTTCTTGACCGGAAGGCCCGTTGATTCCCACTTGGTCCTTCGCTTTCCGGTTTCATCCTTGTAACTCAGAACGATGTAATAGAAGTTGTTTTTTTCTTGCAGATGCCCTGCTACCATGGTGTTTCCTCCTGTTCTTGTGCATCCACTTGAATTTATGGAACTTCTGCTGCTGACACCACCAGTGTATAAAACAGCAGGAGAGAATGCAAGGATGTCACGTCTGCGCTATGTTGTCGGGTGCAAATGCGATCAGATAGGTTAAAAGATGCGCTTTGGGAATGCGGTAGAAGCGCCCGATCCTCAAATGCTGGACTTTTCCGTTCTTCAAAAGTGCATAGCCGGTTTTGGTGCTGATCCCCAATATCTTGCACATTTGTTCGATATTCAGGACATCCGGGTAATCCCGAAGCATGATACGGTAGGCATCACACGGATGAAGAGTTTTTTCTGGCAACGGTCGATCCCTCCTGTATTGCATGGGGCGTGCATTCCTGTTCCAGGGCCAGGCTGCATTTTAGGGCATTCTCGATTTGCTGCATTTCCTGGTCAGTGGTCATCCCCATAAAATTGCAGATGCGCTCCTTATCAATGGTGAAGATCTGCTCCAACAGCACGATCGATGGACAGCGGAACGCAGGGTTTTTGTCCACGAGGACATGGGTGGGCTGAGTTGGCTTTTTGGAGATCTTTGAGGTCACAGCTGCAACGATCACGGTGGGGGAAAATCTGTTTCCTGTATTATTTTGCAAAACAATAACAGGGCGTTTTCCTCCTTGCTCGGAGCCACTGTGCGGGTCGAGGTCTGCAAAATAGATCTCACCACGGTGGATGTTCAGACTTTTCAGCGGCTTGTCCCCCTTTTTATGTAGGCAAAAGCAGCCCCTATGGGCGGCCTTTGCAGTGAGAAGAACCCCCCTAGGACTGGGAAAGTAGCATTACGGCTTGATAGGCAGGTTACGGCGGCGGCTGACACCGTTGTAGGTGCGCAGGATCAGCACCATATACTTGTGGCGAACGGTGCCGCTCAGGGATTTTTCATCCCGTACCAGGGTCATGGGGTGGACGGTGTGCAGACGTTTGACCAGACGCTCCGGGTCATACTCTCCCTGATAGAGGGCCACAAAACGCATCATTCCTTGAAGGATACCGGAGCGGAGAGAATCCGGGTCTCCCTCCCATCCTCTTGCCAGCATGGTCAGAGCTTCTTTGTAGAGGTCTGCGCCATAGGTCTTGTACTCCTTGAAGGCGGTGCGGATGCAGATGATCTTCCATGGGGCGCGGTAGCTGTCCAGACCCAGCTGCAAGCCGGTGCTTTCGGTGGCGTTCAGGAATGCAATGGCTTCGGCGTCCTTGCCAAACAAAGCCGCACGCAGTTTTGCGCCGGCGGTCAGAGGTGCGGAAACGCCGGTCTGCCTGGAAAAGAGGATGGCTTCTTCCTCCTGCGTCAGCCCATAGTACACCTTGCAGATGATGGGGAGGTCTGCACCTCCATTCATGGATTTGCGGGTCATGAGGGTGTGCTGCCCATCAAAAACGTAGTAGTGACCATCCCGGTAGCTGACCTTGGGAGGGTTGGCGATCCATTCGGTGAACTCTGCGGACATCCGCTCAATGTTCGGGATGCTCAGTTCCCTCTGGTATTCGGCAGGGATCTCCAGATAGGCGCTGTTGAGGACCTTCTCCTCATACGGCCGCTGCGCAAAGAGCGCTTCAATAACGGCTTCGTCAGTGATCTCAGGCATGGTGCAAAGGCAGTTCAAATGGCTCATATCGTATCCTCCAATCTTTGCAGATAGTCTTTGACCTTCTGGATCGTTCTCTTTACCACAGCACGATTGCCTGCATCGGTCAGAAGGTCGGGATAGTCCCGAAAAACACTCTCCCAGCGTCGGATCATACTATTGACGGCACCGGATACTTCGCAGAGCATGGCCGCTCCGTCCGCAAGCTGTTTGGCATGGTAGCGCCCATTTGCGATCTCAAGAATCTGCTGGCGGTCAGCTTTCAACGATTCCCCTGCTTTTGGTGGAAAAGTCGGCTCAGATGGAGCTGGAGCGGATGTTGCATCTTCATCAGATGTACCGGCATCGGACAGCGGTGTGGTTGTGGCTGGGGGAGATTTCTGTTTTTGTGACGGCGGCTCTTTGGCTTTGCAGATTGCAGCGACCAGCGCCGCACGGTCTTCCGGAGGGGCACGGGCAACGGATGCAATCTCGGAGGCGGTAGGTTTGACCTCACCGGAAAGCACTTTTTGCCGTGTGCCAGGAACGGCTTCTTCAGCGGCGTCTACACCTTTGGAAAACTGTTCTGCACGAAGGACTGTGTTCTTGCTAATGCCGTTTTCGGCGGCAATTTTTTTACAAGTTGTTCGGCTGTTACCCAAATCCCCATTTTGGGGATTTGGGCTAAATGTGCCGTTTGAACTACGGCTGTTTCCGTGATCTCCCCCTAGCTTCATTTTCTCAGCCTCATACTGTTTTCCGATAAGGTACTTCTTTTGTTCCGGGGTGAGATTGCGCCGCCCCAGCTGATTTTTGCAGATCCAGATGATCGCTTCATAGCGGCTGGCGAACTCTTTCTCGTGGATGGTAAAAGGGATCTCTGGGTGCTTCTTGGCGATCGTGTAACGGTTGTGCCCATCCACGATCAGGCCCTCCCATACAATGATAGGGTTGAGGATGCGTCCATCCCGTAGAATGTTTGCTTCCAGCTGGTTCAGTTCTTCAAATGTAAGGGGCGGGATCTTGCTCTGAAATTCCGGGTCGCTCTTAAGCACATTCGGATTCATCGTCGAAGTGTCCTTTCTTAAAGGAGGTGGCTTTCGGGCTGGTGGGCTGGATGTAGTAGTCGTAGCCGAAGTTTGTCTGGCAGTAGGTGCAAGGCTCTTTGGTGAATTGCCAGGGATCGGCACGGCGGACACGGATGCCGCGGGTGTTCCGAAATGCATTCAGGCAGCGGGGGCAGAGGGTGGTCAGGGTCGATTCATCGGTGAAAGTACGGCTCATGGAAAACACCTCCGTGTCGTTGAGATGAATGTTCGATATGGAAAAGCCCACGGCCTGGATTTATAGCAATTCAACTTTTTAATGCAACAGCAACAGCGCGGAATTGCATATCGCAAATATGCCGTTTGAATGTTGCGCTAATTTCTTGACTTGCAATAGGAGGATCCCGGCGGTGGGCTTTGAAAGGTTTGCGTTAAGTTCCCACCCTATTTGTCCTCGACGCCCGGTGGGGTTGGAATGCACTCTGGTTCCCGGAGTTTCACCGGTCTCATTGGCGTTTCAGCCACCCCGCCTTCTTTGTGGCCGGGCCGCGAGTTACGGAAGTTTCATTGTTCTGTCCAGAGGAATGATATTCAGTTTTCAAGGTGCGGCTTCCAGTTTGGGGCTTCGCCCTGTCTGGGGAATGCCCTGGCTGTGAATGTATGATACCGCAGAATTTCTCCTGTCGGAACTCTCTTGCAGGGAGCCTTTGGTTCCCTCTAAGAGAACCTTGTTACAGTTCTTTCTTTATGCGTTCTAAAATTTCGATCGCAGCGTTCAGTTCAGAGTGGACGTGGCTGGTGCTTTTTGTTTTTCCCAAAAGGAGATAGTCCAGCGATACATCAAAAAATGCAGAGATCTCGATAACAAGATCAATAGAAAACAGCCTTCTGGCGTGCTCCAGCGCTTTTACATGATTTAGGCTGATATTGAGCTGCTCGGCAAGCTGCATTTGTGTGAGGTTTTTGCTTTCGCGCAAAGCTTTCATTCTCTTTCCGCATTCCACAGGATTAAAGCGCATGGGTTTACCCTCCAGATCTTGACGTGTGAATGAACGTGCAAAATCTGGCGCTCAGGGATATCGGGCGATGTACGTCTCCCAGCCTCGGCGCATACGTCACTCCCAAAGGGGCGACGGAAGCAGATCCCGAAACGCAAAAAAGACCGGCAGACAGCCGCAATTTCTCTAAAGAAATCGCTTCCGTCTGCCGGTCTCGTCCGGCCTATAGCCGGTCCAGTCCTATCTGACAAACTCTTGACTCCTGAATTCCGTCCCTGAGGGCTAAACCCAATCCGACGCAGATACAATATGTCTCATGCAATATTCAGTTTGAATGGGTCTCAGGCAAACTCTTCAAAATAGAGGGATGCCCGTGTGACAGATATTTTGTTCTTTTCCATCTGGATGACCCAGTGCCGGTTGCACTTGGAACATTTTTGCAAACCGGGTGACGATGATCTTTCCACACATGAGGCGGGTGCCGCATCGGGGGCAGGTAGAAATGTACAGCTCGGATCGAAAATCGTTCTGCATAAGGACCTCCTTTTCATGTGAGAAAGATCTGCGGTGAAAATAATAAAAAAGACCGCAAACGACTCTTCTGTATATTCCAAATAGGGATATGGGAAGCTTCGTTTGAGGTCTTTTATAACAGGTTGCGTGTTTAATACATCGGCAATAACCGAAAATTACGATAGGGCACGGTGTTATGCTTCGGACGAATTTTTGGGGTCACGGGTGCCTTCATCAAGGACAATTTTTTCTGGACGGCGAGGCTGATAATAGCAGCCCATCGAATCCGGCGGCCATCCTTCTAGGTCGTGGTGGATCATGTTCTGAACAGCTTTTTTCAAATGGATCTTGACGGTGCTTTGCATGTGAATTCCTCCAATTCGTTAGGGGGTGTCATTTTTTGAAAATAATAGCGAGACTGCGTCTGCAATCAACGCCATAGCGATATAGTTTGCCGGGGAGGAGCGAAAGCAGCTTAAAAAAATATAGAGCGCATTGAAGAAGAGAAGAAGCTGTTGAGATCTTGAACGCAGGGCAACAAGCTCGGCAGTGCTCAAATGAATCTTTATATCATTATGAGGAGCATACAAGTAAATCAAAACATCCGCCAACAATACGACCGCATTTGCTGCACTATGTGGAAGGCGTGGTGCGGTCAGAAGGCAGACGATCTCCACAAGAAGAGAGAGGAACATACAGCCTAAGTAGGAGGAGGCGTGATATCCATTGGTGGATTTTCTTAGCCACAGGAATGAAGTCAGAAAAATACAGGTTTCTGCTATACCAAATAGACTGCTTCCGATGAAGAAAAGAAAGATCCAAGATAAAATCGAAACGATCCTTTTTTCAATGCTATAAACACACCAGTCAAACAAGGATGGTTCGATGATCGTGTGCTGTACACACAAGGTTGCCAAGTAAACTGCAATAGTTCTCATAGTATTTTGTTACTTGAAACTGAATTCAAAAGTTTTTTTCAATATTACACACAAGCACCGGGCGGCGCAACAATATTGTAATGAATGCGGGCTTTTTTATCATGAATGCGAATTTACGCAGAAAGAAGAAGTTCGAAAACAAACTGAAAGTAACCATTATGATAAAACATCGTATACTCGGCGTTGTATTTTTTTAGGATGGCTTTGATGTTTGCAAGACCATAGCCGTGCAAATGGGGGTCTGCTTTGGTGGAAGGGATTTCACCATTAAGAATCGTAACGGGCAGAGAGGTGTTTCGGATAATAAAATGAAAACAGCCTCGCTCTATAAAAGCACGGATCTGAATCTCCCGATAGGAGGGGCACAGTTCGCAGCCTTCAATGGCGTTGTCGATCAGATTGGATAGCAGGACGGTCAGATCTGCCTCGTTGAGAGAAAGAGGAGAGAGATCGTTTACTTCAAAATGCAGGTCAATATCCTTGCGCATGGCTTCGGAGGCCTTGGAATTGAAAAGGGCATCTAAAACCGCATGATGACAGTTTACAAGAAAGATCCTCTCAGTCTGTTGCGCAGAAACAGAGTGGATATAATGATTGGCTGCATCATATTGCTGGCTGCTCAGCAGCTGATCCAGCATATTTAGGTGGGCACGAAAATCATGGATCTGTTTTCGCTGAGAGGAATAGAGCCCAACCAGCTCCTTGGCGTTTTTTTCTTGCAGCTGAAGTTGCTGATTTAAGGAGAGCAGTTGTTCTCGGTTCAAACGCTCCTTTTCAGACTGGTCTAATAGATACAGGATGGCGGCGTTGGCGATAAAGATCATCCAGCAGCAAGCGATCATGAAACCATCTGGAAGTCCTTGCTTGCTGGTAGCACGCAGCAGTACCAGCAGCATAATAAAAGAAGCCAAAGGAAATAAAACGTAGAGGATCGCTTGGATCGGATGGCTTTTTAAGTTGCCTTTCAGGATTTTTCGGCTGCTGACCATTTTTCCGATGGAAAGAATAAAAAGAACTTGCAAAAAATAATAAATAACGGAAGAAATGATGAAGGCGGCAGGGGGACCATGGCGAAACGCTGATACACTTACACCGCACACCAGGGCGGATAGATGCAGACCAATAAAGGAGAAGAGATAGGTCAACAGATACTCCAAAAGGACAAGGAGAAACACATAGGGGGTGGAAATATTTGTATATAAAATGCGCCCAAATAAAAAACCACAGGCTAAAACAAGAACGACTTTAAGGGACATACTGTATTCAAACAGGGTCATATTTAAGTAGATGATTGCATAGCTTGCTATAAAATAGCCCCCATATAGCAGCCATTGCTTATGCCGGATAAATCGTGGAGCAGCAAAGGCACTCAAAAAAAGCAGCAGACAAGCAACATCGACAATGGTATACAGTGCGCTCAGTAGATATTCCACTTGTTTTCAGCCTCCCACTTCAGATATTGCTGCTTTAGTTCGGAATATTTTCTTTCGCTGGAAGGGATCTCGACAGCACCTGTTAAGGTGAGTTTTTTGCATTGAAAAAGCTCGATGTATGCCATGTTTACAAGATAGCTTTTATGAACCCGGAGAAATCCTAGTATTTCAAATTTCTGTTCCAGATCGGATAGGTTGCCGTAAAATTGGTATCTTGTACGAAGGTCGTCGATGAGATGCATCGTAACGACGCGTGCGTTGGATTCCATATAGAGGATATTGGAAACGGGGACGGGGATATGCTCTCCGTTGATCTGGATCGTGATGGTGCGCACTCGCTTTATTCGCTCTTTTATGGCAAGTTCAAGATATAAGGGGAGTTTTTCTGGGATCTTGTTTTTCATCAAGTATCGAAATGCCCCTACTTCATAGCCATCAGGTGCGTATTGGACATAGTTGGTGACGAACACAAGGATGCTGTTTGGCCAGCGTGCGTGGATCTTCTGGGCAAGGTCGATCCCACTCATTTGAGGCATATCAACATCCAGAAAAGCCACATCGAACTCATCGGCAAGATCTACTTTGGATGGATCAGTGGCTTTTAAAATCACAGCTTTGCTGCCATTACTGGCACAATAGGCATCAATAATTGCGGATATTTGCTGCACAACAGACGATTCATCGTCACAAACTAGAATTTTCATCGGGTCCCCCTCCTTTTGAAGGCGTGCTAGCGATCGTTTGGAAGACTGCTGTTTTAACATATACCCTGAACCCCCGGCTCCTGTCAAGCTACTTCTATAAAATAGAACTACAAATGAATGATACTACGATTAAATAGAAAAATCAAATAGTACACTACTTATAGCAAAGAAGGGGTGTACGGCAATGGAATATTATCTGGGGGCAAAACTGAGACAATTAAGAGAAGAGCGAAGATCGTCGCAGAAAGAACTTGCAAGCAGGCTCAACAAGGGTGTCTCTACGATCAGCGGATATGAAAGCGAGGCGCATCCTATCCCGCTGGATGTTTTGATCAGCGTGGTTACCTTGTTTAATATCTCCTTAGATGAATTTGTTGGACTTGAAAAGCCTGATTCAATTTCTGTTGGTGGACTCAACAAATTTCAGGTGGAAATTTTGAAGGAGCTCAAACGAGAGTATATAGCTCCAACAAATCGCACTAGTAATCTCTCCAAGGAGCAGCTGAAGATCTTGCATGACGTTATTCAATCTTTTGGGGAGATGTAGGAATCATCGAATGGTGGAACAAGAATAAAGCAAGAAAAAAGGATGTTTAAATAAAATATTATGAAAACACAGTTGTCCAAACAGGGGGACAACTGTGTTTTTTGTTGTGTGAAGGTGAATGGTCTGAACAGATGATAGTGGAGAAAATGCTTTAAGCGCAAAGAAGTGAACCAGGAGAGAGCAGGAAGAGCATATCATCGCAGAAGCCTTACTGATGCTGCCAAGTTAAGTGATTTTAAGCCTAAGGCGCGGAGCCTTGAATGGCGGCTTTCTACTTCAATACGAATATTTCTGCATTTATAACAATATTGTTGAAAAATAGATATGGATGCCTTATTATGCATATAATAATTGATGAATTATCGATGCGAAATAGTATGTCCACCATGTTTTTGTCCAATAATAAATCTAGCTAATTCCTTTCTGATGATTAGGCTGATTTTCCGACAGGTGTTTTTGATTGAGCGATAATAAAAAGAAATTCATCAACTTTTTTTACTGCACAAAATCCTGTGTGTAGTGAAAAATGCCAAATTCATCTCTCAACAGTGCTAATATAAAAACAGCCAAAGCGCTGGGGTAAGGGCTACCAGACAAAAGTTGTCCATGGAAATAAAGGAGAAATTATGAAATTTGCAAGAAAGACAGTTTGCCTGCTTGCGGCGGTCCTGCTGCTTTTGGGCCTTGCCGCCTGCGGCGGTCCGAAGGATACACCAGCTTCCAGTCCGGCCCCCGCTGCCCAGGCAGAGAGTTCCTCGGAGGTTGATCATCTGGTCAAGCTCTGCAAGGTGTGGGGGTATACCAAATACCGTCACCCGACGTTTCTCAAGGGCGAAAAGGACTGGGATGCAGAGCTGCAGGCGCTGATCCCCCAGGTGCGGGCTGCCCAGAGCAGCCAGCAGGTGAACGAGCTGCTGCACACCTGGTTTGTCGGCCTGGGGGAGGTCAAGCCTAGCAGCGGACTAGGCGCTTTTGTGGGACGGCTGTGGACTTCGCTGTGGTCGGACACAGAGCAGAAGAGCCCTCAAGGCGGATGGTTTGTGCCCGGCGATCAAGACTGGGTGCAGGATGAGGGGTATCTGGGCGAGGCACTGGCAGAGGACTTGGGCAAACTGTCCTGCGATCTTTCTGTTCCCAGCAGCAATGCCGGACCGGTGGTCTGGAAGGAAAATGGAAGCATTACCTTTTCTAATGAGACCGCACCCGACCTTGATGCACAGGATGTCGATATGCGTCTGACCGGGATGTTCCGCTTTTGGAATGCGGTGGAGTATTACGACCCCTATGTAGATCTGACGGATCAAAGTTGGGAGCAGACCCTGCAAGAGGTCCTGCCGCAAATGCTAAAAGCGGATACTCAGCAGAAATATGAGCAGGTGCTGCTCACAATGGCGGTCCGCTTGCAGGATGAGGCGGTTGCCCTTTGGGATATGCAGACCGGCGTGCGGGTGGGGCTTGCAGATGCGACCCGGTATGCAGTGCCCACACCACTGGCCGTGGTGCAGGAGCAGCTGGTGGTGGCCCAGACCATCGAAGGCTGCCCGTTAGAACAAGGGGATGTGCTGCTGGCCGTGGATGGACACACGATCGAAGAACAGGCACAGCGGGTGGCCCAATGGTATTCCACTACACGGGAGGAGGTGCTGCTGTCCAGTGCGGCTCGTATTATTGCAG
>ULLY01007052.1_pt1 | contig 11810 bp, 10 predicted proteins | sample 1951521 | NCBI WGS metagenome assembly ULLY01 (sample SAMEA4835537, study PRJEB28245) | human gut metagenome | biome: gut microbiome; material: fecal sample | place: Denmark | collected 2008 | reverse complement strand
GGTTGTTCAGTATGTGGTTTTGAAGGTATGTATGAGTGAGTGTGAGACCGCCTGAAAGGGCGGTTTTTTCGTGTGTAAAAACATATAAACAGAAAATGCTCCTTGATGAAATAAGGCGTTGAGTGATATAATTGTTACTGCTGAAAATGAAATTTATGGAGGAAATAAATGGAGAAAAAGAAACGATCTTTTCAGATGCCACACACCTATATTATTATTTTTGGGGTGATTCTTGTGGCGGCAATTTTGACGCTTTTTATCCCTTTGGGACAGTATGACACAAAGGCGATTACCTACACTGTGAATGGGGAGGAAAAGACCCGAACAGTAGTGGATCCGGACAGCTTCCGTTATGTACTGGATGAAAACGGAGATAAAGTCACCCAGGCAGCACCTCTTTTTGGCACAGAGAGTGTAGGAGGCCGGGGAGGTATCCTGAACTATGTTTTTGAAGGCCTTACCACAGGAGATAAGAGTTCCGGCGCTGTGGGAATCATCGCATTTATCCTGGTGGTAGGAGGTGCCTTTGGCGTTGTTCTGCGGACAGGTGCCATTGAAAGCGGCATTATGCGTGTGATCGATCTGACGAATGGAAAAGAAATTCTTCTGATTCCGATTCTGATTACCATGTTTTCACTGGGAGGAGCAGTTTTTGGAATGGGAGAAGAGGCAATTCCCTTTGTAATGATCCTGGTTCCCATGTTTATTGCTATGGGATATGATGCGATCGTAGGCATCATGTGCAGCTATGTGGCAACTCAGATTGGCTTTGGCAGCTCCTGGCAGAATCCATTTGGTCTGGCTGTGGCACAGGGAATTGCCGGAGTTCCGGTTATGTCCGGCGCATGGTTTCGTATCCCGCTGTGGATCTTTTTTACAGTCCTTACAATTGTATTTACCATGCGGTACGCGGCAAGGATAAAGAAAAATCCGAAATTATCTGCAGCCTATGAGTCCGATCAGGAGTATCGCGAGGAATTTGCAAAACGGGGCAGAGATGAGCTGCCCTTCACTCTGGGGCACAAGCTGGTCATCCTGGATGTATTTTTATGTATTATCTGGACCATCTGGGGCGTAGTGGAAAAGGGGTATTATATTCCGGAGATAGCCTCCCAGTTTTTTGTAATGGGCCTTGCGGCAGGCATCATTGGCGTTGCATTTCACTTAAATGATATGAGGCTGAATGATATTCCAAGAGCCTTTGACCATGGAGCGGCAGATCTTCTGGGAGCGGCTCTTTGTGTAGGTATGGCGCAGGGGATCATTATTATTCTGGGTGGTACAGATCCGTCTCAGGGAACCGTTCTCAATACTATTCTTCATACGCTCAGTGATGGGATGAAGAATTTCCCGCCGGTGATTTCTGCCTGGTTTATGTATCTGTTCCAGTCGGTGTTCAACTTCTTTGTTGTTTCCGGTTCCGGGCAGGCTGCGCTCACTATGCCGATCATGGCGCCATTAGCAGATCTGGTAGGCGTGGAGCGTCAGGTGGCAGTCGTTGCCTTCCAGCTGGGCGATGCTTTTACGAATTTTATTGTTCCGACATCGGGCTGTCTGTTGGGAGCCCTTGCCGCAGCCAGGCTGGAATGGGGCCAGTGGGCGAAATTTCAGATCCGTTTTCAGGCGTTGCTTGCAGCCTGCGGTTCTGCAGCTGTGATTCTTGGTGTGCTTACAGGTCTGTCATAAGACAGGGAAAGGAGAGCGGGTATGGAGCTTTTGATCATTATTGTTCAGGAATTGGATTTTCCCAGGCTGTCCAGTGCATTTATCCACAATCATGTACTGGCAACTAAATTCTGTACAGAAGGACTGTATCTGAATAAACGAAATATTACTTTGATGGTATGTATTCCAAAAGAAAGAGAAGAGGAAATACTAGGCTATATCCGCAGCAGCTGTACCGAGCGGGAAGAGGAGCGCCTGGTCAGTGAATTTAACGGTATGACAATGGTGGATGTGACAAAAGGAGTAAAGGTGGGGGGAGCTACCGTATTTTTTATAGATATTGACCGGATGCAGAAGTTTTAATCTCCGTGCCTTTACATCATATGCAGGTCGTGATAAGATGAAACTGAAATGTGTAAAAGGATGGAACTTACATGGATCTTTCATTCGCCTTTTTCTGGAAACAGGTTCTTGGAAGTCCGGCTTTAATGATCACTGTTTTTCTGACCCTGTGTGTGATCTTCGTAAATGGGTGGACGGATGCCCCCAATGCTATTGCGACCTGTGTTTCTACACGGTCTATGGATGTGGAGCTGGCGATCATCATGGCAGCTGTCTGCAATTTTGCCGGAGTAATGGTGATGACTATGGTAAATTCTACCGTGGCCATGACCATTACAAATATGGTAAATTTTGGGGGAGATAATCATCGGGCTCTCATAGCTCTCTGCGCGGCTCTGTTTGCCATTGTGGCATGGGCGGTGCTGGCCTGGTATTTCGGCATTCCTACCAGTGAGAGCCACGCTTTGATCGCAGGGCTCTCAGGCGCTGCCATTGCAATGCAGGGCGGCATTTGGGGCATCAATGGCAGTGAATGGATCAAGGTCATCTACGGACTGGGACTTTCGACGGTTTTGGGGTTTGTTCTGGGCTTTTTTGTCTGCAAGCTGGTATCCGTTTTGTGCGGGAGATTCGACCGGAGAAGGACAGACGGTTTTTTTAAGGGAGCTCAGATCGGAGGAGCGGCAGCTATGGCTTTTATGCATGGCGCTCAGGATGGGCAGAAGTTTCTGGGGGTACTGCTTCTTGGAATCTGTCTGTCCGGAGGAAATGACAATGCAGCAGGGATCCGGCTTCCTGTATGGATGATGCTCCTCTGTTCTCTGATCATGGGGACAGGAACCTCGATTGGGGGAAAAAAGATTATTAAATCAGTAGGGATGGATATGGTAAAGCTGGAAAAATATCAGGGATTTTCTGCTGATCTGGCTGGAGCGCTGTGCCTGCTTTTATCCTCTGTGTTTGGGATTCCTGTGAGTACCACTCATACAAAGACAACGGCTGTCATGGGCGTGGGAGCGGTAAAGCGGCTGTCGGCTGTCAATTTTCAGGTCGTAAGGGAAATGATGCTGACGTGGGTACTGACCTTTCCAGGCTGCGGAGTGATCGGGGTTCTGATGGCGAAGCTTTTTATGGTATTGTTTTAGGAAAAGCAGAATGCTTGGGAGGGAAAATGTCAAAAAAAAGCGACAATTATTATTTTAAGAATTTCGTGATCTGTGCAGAGTACGGGGAGGAGGCTGCCCGTATGCTGGAACGGAATTTAAAAGAGTTTGACGTGACCCATTTATCAGAAAGGCTGGATGAAATCCATGGAATCGAACATGCCGCAGATCAGAAAAAGCATGAGATGCTGGCGGCCCTGGTAAAGGAATTTATCACACCGATCGAACGGGAGGATATTATCCTGCTCAGTGAGGCAATCGATGAGGTGACCGATACGATTGAGGATGTGATGATCCGGCTTTATATCAACAATATCCGTATGATCCGTCCGGATGCGGAAGCATTTGCCCATTTGATCACACGCTGCTGCAAAACCTTAAGCAGGCTTATGGAGGAATTTAAAAACTTTAAAAAGTCAAAAAAGCTTTATGGACTTATGGTGGAACTCCATACACTGGAAGGAGAGGGAGACCGCCTTTTTATACAGGCTATGCGCAGGCTGCATACAGAGGGTTCGGATTCTCTGGAGGTAATTGTCTGGAGAGAAATCTATATTTATCTGGAAAAATGCTGTGATGCCTGTGAACATACGGCAAATGCGGCAGAACGTGTCATACTGAAGAACACCTGATACACGGCAGAAAGAGCAGAAGCGGAAGTTTGGTAAAATTTACTTAAGAGAGAGAAATATTTGGTAAACGGATTTGAACGGAGGAAAAAATGCCTGCCGGTCAGATCCGTTTTTTGCTGTTATATATTGGAAAAGCGTAGAAAATAGTCGGATTTTTGAAATGACCGCGGGGATAACAAAAGAAGGTAAACACAAAACCTGGAAGATGAATGGTAAACCAATGGGGAGAAATTAGGTAAACAATAGAGACGCGTGTAAGAGAAACGAGAGTTGCATAAATACGGTGATTCGTACAATGTGTACAAAAACATTATATATAAATTGTGTAAAATATTAGAATATAAGAAAATAAATAAAAAAGTATTGACAGAAATCATCAAAAATACTATACTCAAGCCATAGGTAAACCAATTTACCAAAAGCAACAGATACAGCTGTACGGGATATCACAAAGTAAAAAAAGAAATACGAATGGTAAACAAAAGTAAACCTGTTCGGGGAGGACAGGGTGACTGTTCGCAGATTAAGGATTGACAGATCTGTGACAGATTCAGAAAGGATGAGGGAAAAATGACAGGGATTATCATAACAGGACATGGCCATTTTCCAACCGGGCTTTTAAGCGCGGTAAGTCTGGTGGCAGGTAAGCCTGAAAAGGTAGAAGCCGTTGATTTTACAGAGGGAATGAGCTCCGAAGAACTGAAAGGGCAGTTAAAGGAGGCAGCAGACCGTCTGGAGGAACAGGAGATTCTGATTTTAGCAGATCTTACCGGAGGAACGCCTTTCAATATGCCAGCCGCTGTTAAGATGGAAGAGACAGAGAAGCATTTTGCAGTAGTTTCTGGTGTCAATATGCCTGCGCTTGTGGAAGGTGTATTTTCAAGAGTGATGTACGGTTCTTTAGAAGAGCTGGCAGCAGGTGTGATGAAGGCGGGAAAAGAGGGACTTTGCAGTCTGGAAGCTCTGGCAGACGAGGAAGAAGAGGAAGCGCCTGAGTTTGAGGACGGCCTGTAAGATACCGGGGCAAAAGCCGGAAGATAAGGAGGAGGACGAAGTGATAAAGACGATTCAGGTTGAACCGATTAAGAATCGGGAGCATTTTTTGAATATGCCCTTCCTTACAAAGGAAGAGGTAAAAACAGCCATGGACCGGGTAGTGAAGCAGACAGAGCTGAATATGGAGTATTTCGGCACACGCTTCCCATGGCCAGCTGCAAAACAGGGTACATATGAGATCATTGACAACATCGAATGGACAGACGGCTTCTGGACCGGTCTTTTATGGCTCTGCTACGAGTACACCAAGGATGAGAAGTTCAGGAAACGTGCTGAGGAAAATATGGCTTCTTTCTTAAATCGAGTGGAGAAGCGTATTGAACTGGATCACCATGATCTGGGATTTCTTTACATTCCTTCCTGTGTGGCAGGATATAAACTGACCGGTTCTGAGACAGGAAAGCGGGCTGGAATTCTGGCGGCAGACAAGCTGATGGAGCGTTTTCAGGAAAAGGGAGGCTTCATTCAGGCGTGGGGAGCACTGGGAGCCAGAGATAATTACCGTCTCATTATTGACTGTCTTTTGAATATCCCTCTGCTTTACTGGGCAACGGAGACAACAGGAGATAAGAAGTATGCAGACGCGGCAAAGCGCCACTATGAAACAGCCTGCAACTATGTAATCAGAGACGATGCTTCCGCTTATCATACATTTTACTTTGACCCGGAGACAGGGGCTCCTTTAAAGGGTGTAACACGTCAGGGCTATAGTGATGATTCTGCATGGGCAAGAGGACAGGCCTGGGGTATCAGCGGTATTCCATTTAATTACCGCTACACAAAGGACGAAAGCGCATTTAACTTGTTTGAGGGCATGACGAATTATTTCTTAAACCGTCTTCCGGCCGATGATGTGTGCTACTGGGATCTGATCTTCGGAGACGGCTCCGGACAGTCCAGAGATTCCTCAGCAGCGGCTGTGGCTGTGTGCGGTATGCATGAGATGATGAAGTATCTGCCTGAGACGGATGAAGAGAAGGAAACCTACCGGAGAGCCATGCACGGCATCCTGCGTTCTCTGATTCAGGGATATGTAAATCCGGATATGCATCCGGGAGCACCTATCCTGCTTCATGGCGTTTACTCCTGGCATTCCGGTAAAGGTGTGGATGAGGGAAATATCTGGGGAGATTATTTCTATATGGAAGCTTTACTGCGGTTTTATAAAGATTGGCAGTTATATTGGTAAAAAATGGAGGATTTAAAAATGGCAGAACCAAATATTGTAGCATTTCGTATTGATGAGCGTCTGATCCACGGACAGGGACAGCTCTGGATCAAGGCTTTAGGTGCAAATACAGTAATCGTTGCAGATGACGGCGCAAGCGAGGATCCTATGCAGCAGATGTTAATGAAGGCAGTTGTTCCAAAGACCATTGCCATGCGTTTCTTCTCTGTTCAGCATACCTGTGACGTGATCATGAAGGCTTCTCCCAAGCAGACCATTTTCATTGTCTGCAAGACTCCGGCAGATGCGCTGCGTCTGGTAAAGGGCGGCGTTCCGGTGAAGGAGATCAATGTGGGAAATATCCACAGAGCTCCAGGGAAAGAGGAGATCAGCAAATATATCGCTCTGGGCGAGGATGACAAGGCAGCTTTAAGAGAGCTTCGTGATTCCTATGGAATTACATTTAACACAAGAGCGACAGCATCCGGTGACGACGGTTCCGGAAAGGTCGATCTGAATAAGTATTTATAAAGGATACAGGAGGGAAAAAAAGTGACTATTTCAATTACGCAGTGTGTTTTGATCGGTCTGTGGACCGCATTCTGTTTGGCAGGTATGCTGTTCGGTATTTATACCAACCGTTGTCTGATCATGTCTGCAGGCGTGGGACTGATTTTGGGAGATCTTCCTACAGGACTTGCAATGGGGGCTGTCGGTGAGCTTGCATTTATGGGATTCGGCGTATCTCAGGGCGGATCTGTTCCGCCAAACCCAATGGGTCCTGGTATTGTGGGAACCATTATGGCAATCACTATGAAGGATTCCGGCATTGATACAGGTTCTGCCCTGGCATTATCCTTCCCATTTGCAGTAGCATTCCAGTTTGTGATTACAGCTACCTATACATTCGCAACCACACTTACCGGTCTGGCCTACAAGGCATTAGACCGCAAGGATTTCAGAGGTTTCCGTCTGGCAGCCAACGCTACTGTATGTATTTTCGCTCTGGTAGGCTTTATCATTGGTTTTGGAGGCGCATTCAGCGCAGAAGGACTTCAGAAGGTTATTTCCCTGATTCCTGCATGGCTGAGCACCGGTCTGGGTATGGCAGGAAAGATGCTTCCTGCTATTGGTTTTGCCATGATCTTAAACGTAATGGCAAAGAGAGAGCTGATCCCATTCGTACTTTTAGGCTACATTGCAATTGCTTATATGAAGCTTCCTGTAATGGGCGTAGCGATCCTGGGAACAGCAATCGCGCTGCTGGTATTTTTCAATGCTGGCAGAAAGGGTGAAGATTCAGTAGAAGAAGTGGAGGTTGAGTTTGAAGATGGCATCTAATCGTTTGGAAAAGAAAGATTATTTAAAAACGTCTCTGCGCGCCTTTTTCCTGCAGAACGGATTTAACTATGGAAACTATCAGGGCCTTGGCTATGCCAATGTAATGTATCCGGCTCTTCGCAAGCTGTACAAGGATGACGATGATAAGCTTCAGGAAGCATTAAGAGAAAATATTGAGTTTTTCAATACCAATATCCATTTCCTTCCATTTATTACCAGTCTTCATCTGGTTATGCTGGAAAATAAGACTCCTTCCAAGGAAATCCGTAACATCAAGATGGCTCTTATGGGACCGCTGGCCGGTATCGGCGATTCTCTGGCTCAGTTCTGTCTGGCGCCCCTCTTTGCAACCATCGGCGCATCCCTGGCACAGGAAGGCCTGATCATGGGACCGATCCTGTTCTTCCTGGGAATGAACCTGGTGCTGTTAGCCTTAAAGATCGCTACCGGTATGTGGGGATATAAGGTAGGAACCAGCATTATCGAAAGCCTGAGCACCCGTATGGAGCAGATTTCCAGCGTGGCAAGCATGATCGGCGTAACCGTTATTTCCGGACTGGCTGTAAACTTTGTAAAGATTACAACGCCAATCCAGTATGTGGCGCAGATGCCTGATAACCAGCAGAAGATCGTTGCAATTCAGGACATGATTGACGCTATTGCGCCAAATCTGCTGCCTGTATTATTTACAGGTCTGATCTTCTACCTGATCAAGGTAAAGAAGTGGACCACTTACAAGTTAGTTGTTTTAACGATCATCATCGGCGTGGTACTGTCCTGCCTTCATGTGATCGCATAAAAAAGGATTCCAAAAGGGGAGATTTACCCAGGGGAGACGCATTTCGGCGGCTCCCCTGTTGGTGCATTAAAAGGAGAAAAAATGACAGAGGAAAGAAAGAAGATTCTCGCCGCCGTGACAGAACGGGCAGAGAATTTTGTAAAAGGATTTGATCCGGAGTTTGCAGCTGGTTATATGAAAAAACGGGAGGAAGCAGAGGCGGAAGAGCTTCTTATACGGGCCGGGGAGCTGATGGATCAGACCTTTGTGTTCGCAGATAAATGGGATATGGAGCCATGCAGAGAGCCCTATACCCTGACAGAGATGAAGTGGCAGAGGACGCCAAACGGGGATCCGGAGTGGATATTTATGTTAAACCGCCATGATTACCTTCATAAGCTTATGATGGCCTATTACCTGACAGGAAACGAGGCTTATACAGATAAGCTGAAGTGGTATCTGTTTCACTGGATGTGTCATAATCCCATACTGCCTGAAGGCTCTGACAGCACCCGTACCATAGATACGGGAATCCGCTGTATGAACTGGGAAGATCTGATCCTCCATCTGGCAGGAAACGGGATGCTCACGCAGGAGGAGCTGGATGAGCTTCTCTTAAAGCTGGATGAGCAGTTTGAAAATTTAAGACAGCGTTACATCGGGAAATATACCTTAAGCAACTGGGGGCTTCTTCAGACAACAGCGATCTGCGAGGGTTATCTGCTGTTCGGAGACAGTCTTTGTCATCCTGATACGGGAAAATGGGCCTGGCAGGAGTTAAAGCGCCAGCTTGATTTGCAGGTTATGGATGACGGTTCCCACTGGGAGCAGTCTGTCATGTACCATATGGAGGTACTTTTGGCCTCCATGCGGCTGATGAAATGGAAAGAACTGGAAGAAAATAATCTGTGTCCAGAGAGATACAGAAGCGATTTTCCGGAGGAATGGGATTGGCTGAAAGCCCTTATAGAGAAAATGAGCCTCTATGTGCTTTATTGTGCCGGTCCAGATCACAGGCAGCCGGCCCAGTGTGACAGTGACCGGACTGATGTAAGGGACATTATGGTAAAGGCGTCTGTTCTTACTGGAAATAGCGTATTCCGGTTTGGCGGATATGAGGCTCTGGATCTGGAAAGCCTGTGGCTTTTTGGACGAAAGGGAGCGGAGCGGTATGAAGCAGCTGTATCCCGGGAGCCGGAGCGCCTGGACTATCATGCCCAGGATACAGGTAATATCTATATACGGAGCAGCTGGAAAGAGGACGCAAACTACACATACCTTTCCTGCGGCCCTCAGGGAAGCGGTCATGGTCATGGGGATCTGACGCACATTTCTCTGTACTATCAGGGAAAACCATTTTTGATTGACAGCGGCCGGTATTCCTACCGGGAGGATGAACCGCTGAGGATGGAGTTTAAAATGCTTCAGGCCCACAATGTCTGTGTGATTGACGACGGTTCTTTGATCCGTCCGGACGGTTCATGGAGCTTTCATTCCTACGGGGATTGTTTTAAGACATATTACCGGGAAAAGGAAGGAATCTCCTACTGCGAGATGGCTTACCGCGGAAGGCTTGCAAACGGAGAAGGCTGTCTGGTTACGAGGAAGGTTATGACAGCCAGAGAGGGGCTGTGGCTGATTGTCAATGATATCTGGTGTGAGGGAAAGCATACGGTAAGAGAATATTACCATCTTGATCCAGATGCAGAAGCAAGGGCGGCAGAAGATGAGATTCTCCTTACAAACGGATCTGTACAGTTAAAGGCGCTGGGAGAGCAGCAGGAGCATGGGCCATGGACCCAGCCGGTTCCGATTCCATTTCAGCTGGAAAGCTGTAAGGTTTCACTGGAGTACAACCGATTTTCGGATAGTATGTGTCTGGTAAAAGAAGGAAGCTTTTCAGACTCTTTTGTAAGCAGCAGTGCCTTCTGTGGGGCCGGAGTACAGGTTTCGGCTCCTGAAGTATATCAATTTGGGGCCGGGGAGCCGGTATCAGACGGCCGTGTCACTGCCAAAACTTTCCATCTGTCAGAGGAAGAATCCTGGACCTTTTTAGTATGGAACCGTGAGACCTTCCGGGGTGGAAAGATGTATGAGTGCAGCGGAGTCCCTGTTTATGGAAAGGCGGGAGCTATCCACAGACTTGGAGGAGAACAGACCTGGATCAGGCTCAGAAATTAAAAAGAGCACCGGGAAAGCATTTCCCAACCCGTTTTTTTGTGGTATAGTAAAGTATAAGTTTGGTAGAAGATTGGAAGAACAGAGCATGAAAAAACTGACGATAAATGAAATTGCGGAAAAAGCAGGCGTGTCCAAGACAACCGTGTCTTTTTACCTCAATGGAAAAGCCAATAAGATGTCTGAGGAAACCCAGCAGCGGATTCAGCAGATTATTGATGAAACCGGGTATGAGCCCAGCGCGGCGGCCAGAGCCATGAAGGCCAAAAGCAGCGGTCTCATTGGCGTGATCTTAAAGGATGCGGCAGATCCCTACTGTGCCAGAGCCTTAAAGGGAATGGGAGAGGCAGCCGGTGAGACGGAGTATCAGATTCTTATTGGAAGCAGCGGCTATACCTTTAAAAACGAGCGGGAGCATGTGGAACGGATGTTAAAAGCAGGGGCAGAGGGATTTATCATTCAGGCCACCTACCGGTTTGGAATGCTGGCTGGCGAACTGGAAAAAAAGCGCAAGCCCATTATCTATCTGGAGGCCAAGCCCTATGATTTTAAAGGCAGGTATGTGAAGGGAAATAATTATGACTGCGTCTATCAGGTGATTACAGAATGTATCAAAAAGGGATATGGAGACTTTCTGATGATTTCTGATGGTGAGAGTTCTATGGGAACTGCCTTCGAGAATACAGCCGGTTACAGAGATGCCTTACAGGATGCAGGACTGGAGGGGAGAACCCTGTACGTTCAGTCCGGCGCACGGTCGGCTCAGATTTTTGAGGCCTTAAAGGATGAATTGGATTTAAGTCTCCATACCCTGATCTATGTAGCGGCTCCAGAACTTTTAAAGGCTGTTTTTCAGGCGCTGCGTTCCCTTCCGGATTATGAACGCCTTTTTCCTGAGCATCTGGGGCTCATTGGCTTTGACCCCGAAGGCTGGACGCGGATGACCAGCCCGCCGGTTTCCGCTATTATCCCCCCGGCGCAGGAAGAGGGAAAACGTGCCATGACGGAGCTTTTAGAGCTGCTGGACGGAAAAAAGAAGGATACAGAGGTTGTGTTTAAGAATATTGTGAAATGGAGAGGGACTACGGTCTGAGCGCCATAAAAATGAGGGTATCGCCCAATCATTATCAAATCAGATGATTGGGCGGTACCCTCGTTTTATACATTTATACATGAAAAATTCAGAGAAACTCTGTTGGCAGCCAGCTTATCCTGCAGGGAATTACAGAGTACCTTTCTGAAGGATGATACATCCGTAGAGTGCAGTTTCACCAGTAGCTACTACAGCATAAGCATGTTCTGCAGCCTTATAGAAATCAAAACGTTCAATCATACCGATACAGTCATCACCACGGGGGTCATGGCGCCGGACGATCTGGCGGTATTCTTCCCAAATGGGGGTGGGTATGTCTTTGTCACATTCCTGTTTGTCCATGATCAGAACTGGAGCTTTTACAGAAGCGTCCAGAGGGAAAAAATGCAGAATC
>ULLY01020185.1_pt1 | contig 11983 bp, 10 predicted proteins | sample 1951521 | NCBI WGS metagenome assembly ULLY01 (sample SAMEA4835537, study PRJEB28245) | human gut metagenome | biome: gut microbiome; material: fecal sample | place: Denmark | collected 2008 | reverse complement strand
CCGCCTCTCGTGTCGCCGTCCATCTTGGACAGGATCACGCCGTCGATGCCGACTTTTTCATCGAACTCTTTTGCCACGTTGACCGCATCCTGACCGGTCATGGCGTCTACAACGAGCAGGCTCTGATGCACCTCGATGCATGCCTTGATCTCCTGCAGCTCCGCCATCATGTTCTCATCAATGTGGAGACGTCCCGCAGTATCCAGAATTACCACATTGTGACCGTTCTTTGCGGCATGCTCGATTGCAGCCTTTGCGATGTCCACCGGCTTATGCCCCGTTCCCATCGAAAACACTTCCACCTGCTGCTTTTCGCCGTTGATCTGCAGCTGTTCGATCGCCGCCGGACGGTATACGTCGCAGGCAACCAGAAGGGGCTTTTTGCCTTTTAATTTAAACTTGCCCGCAAGCTTCGCGGTCGTTGTCGTCTTACCTGCGCCCTGCAGGCCGCACATCATAATCACCGTCGTCGACTTGCCGGGCTGGAAAGCGATCTCTGTCGTCTCGGAGCCCATCAGCGCCGTCATCTCTTCATTAACGATCTTAATGACCATCTGACCGGGATTTAAGCCGTTCATCACGTCCTGACCGATCGCGCGCTCCTCCACAGACTTCACAAACTGCTTGACAACCTTAAAGTTAACGTCCGCTTCCAGAAGCGCCATCTTTACCTCTTTCAAGGCAATCTTTACGTCTGCTTCTGTCAGCCGTCCCTTGCTGCGCAGGTTCTTGAATACATTCTGAAGTTTATCCGTTAAGCTCTCAAATGCCATTTCAACCCTCTCTGCCGCGTTACAGTTCTTCCAGAATCTGTGCCGCCAGCCGTCTGACCTGCTCCTCGGAACTGATCTTCTCGATCTGCCCCACCGTCTGCTTGACCTTTAAAAAACGCTCGATCAAATGAAGCCTTTCCTCATATCCCTGAAGCGTCCTGTCGCAGCGGCGCACCAGATCGTGCACGCCCTGCCTGCTGATCCCCTGCTCCTGCGCGATCTCACTAAGCGACATATCGTTTAATACCACGTCCTCGTAAATCCTGCGCTGGTGCTCTGTCAGCAGCTCTCCGTAAAAGTCATATAACAAACCCTGTTCAACGATTTTTTCCATATCTGACCCTCACTTTTGGTATCATACACGATATGGAGGCGGGTGTCAAGTATTTTTTGTTGACAAACTTATGTTCGTGTTGTTTTGTCTTTGTTTATCTGCTGTGAAATCAAATTTTTCTTTAGCTTCTGCTTGTAACCTGCTGCCGGATATGCTATATTGATAATAGAAAAGGGAAAGCCAGAAACACACGGTCTACCCTCAATAACAACCAACTATATGCTTTACAGCATCAGCCGTTCACTATTCGCAGTAGTGGGCGGCTATTTTCTTCCCTTGAAAATCTCGTAAATGAGACTAGCAAGGGCAACCAACAAGATACCTATCTGGATTAAATCCGAATATGTAACATACATTGGCATCGCCCTCCTTTCCTCTTTGGTCTGGAGGGTTAGCCCCTCCGAGATGGAGGGTAGGCCGCCTTTTATGTGCTCTGACTTTCCGCACTGCCAGTATAGCACACCTTCCCCTTATCAGGCAATCAATTATTTCCACTTATTATTTCTACTTATCTTCCATTTCGACAGAAGGATTTATTTTCTCAACAACCACACAAAGTTCTGCTCCAAAAACTGTTTTCTTTGTCCCTATCGAAATCTGTGCAAAATCTCCAACTTTTACATCCTTTTCAAAGCATTTGATCTTTACCTTACTCCCATCATGGTCTAATTCCAGTGTAGTTAATACATACGGTGTTCCGTTCCGGCTCATTCCATTGTAAGTAGAACCTCTAATAGTTTTTAATATAATTTACCAGCCACCGCATAAACACGGCATTTTACAAAAACATATGTCAAAAATTTTTTGTTGGCAAACTTATGTTCGTGTTGTTTTGTCTTTGTTTGTCTGCTGTGAAATCGAATTTTTCTTTGTCTTCTGCTTGTAACCTGCTGCCGGATATGCTATATTGATAATAGAAAAGGAAAAGCCAGAAACACATGGTCTACCCTCAGCAGTGATTTACCTAATTACTTAGGCCGTCAACTAGTGCGAATAGTTGGCGGCTATTTTCTTCCCTTGAAGATCGTAACAAAGACCAACAAGAGCGACAATGAATAAACAAAACTGAAATAAATCAGTATATGTAACCATTGGCATCGCCCTCCTTTCCGTTCTGGTTCGGAGGGGTAGCCCCTCCGCGGTTGATGGAGGGTAGGCCGCCTTTTATGTGCTCTGACTTTCCGTGTTTTCAATATAGCACACATTTCCCTTATCAGACAATCACATTATTTTTTAATTTTATTTTCCTCCCCTAACATACTATTTCATTACCCCCAGTGTACAAGGGGACATACGTCCTGAACCGTGAAATTTGTTCGATTTTCTTCGTTGTCCTCAATCGGCGTACGTCTAAGCGATGTTTTTTATCGCTTGTACGCCCTCATTCGTCCGCCTTGAAAAGCGAACAAATTTCTACGGTCAGGATCAGAGAGTCGAAAAGTTTTGAATTGGCTCATCTGCAAGGCACGTGATCGACGCGTACAGGGTCGTACGCGGAGGGAACGTAACGAAGCAGATGAGCCAATTCAATCTTTTCGACCGTATGCCCCCTTGTACACTGAGGGTAACCATCCTTTTTTATAAGATCATAATTTTTATTTTCTCATATATCTGGCAAAAATCCTATTTTCCCCTGCTCCATATCTTCCAAAACCTTTTCATCCATTTTCTGCCTCATCAACCTTCCTTTTTATAAATAGAATCAACTTGCCTTATTTTCTTTTTCCTTTATAATAGGAAGAAAGCAACTATATAATTCCACACACGAAACGGAGCATATTATGAAAAAAAATAACCGCAGCTACAGCCAGCTTCATTACGAGCAAGAACTTCTCGCAAAAAAGCAACGTTCCAAAAAAGATTCAAAAACATTCCCCGATGCCTTACGGGACAAAGAAGAAAACCCAACAGGCATTCTGTTCTTTCTTCGAAGAATTTTATTTCCCAATCTGCCAAATCTTTTATTGAATAACCTGTTATTTTTTTTAACCTGTCTCCCTGTTTTTCTCCTGATTGAACTTACTCTTTATACCGGCGGACTGATTTTTTCAGCAGGTGCATTACTCCTCGCGCCAATTATGGTCTCAGGAATGTCCGCTTTGTATCATCGCGCCTATGACTATACACGGAAAATCGCCTCCTCTGTCCGTACCCCTTTTATGTCTTTTTTTATTCATAATTTAAGGGCTTCTATTATTCCCGGTCTTGTTTACGGTCTTCTCTGGCTTCTTTGCGGAATATATCTTTTAGGTGGAAACACTCAGAATTTGGTTTCTCCTATACTATACTATTTTCTTGTACTGCTTATTTTATTTTTAGTCAGCTGTTACACTATCATGCTCATGCTGCAGGTATCCTTATTCAAACTTCCTGTCAGTGCCATCTTAAAAAATGCCTTACTTCTGATTCCTGCCTGCGGTTTCAAAGGTATTCTTCCCGCATTACTTCAACTTGGCTTTATCCTTATACTATTTTCCAATCTTTGGTTTGGCCTGCTGCTTTTTTTTCTTGGAATTCCTGGAATAATTACAGCGCTTACAACCTATCTTTTATGGCCAAGGCTCCAACAAATTCTTTTAACAGCCGAAGACCTCCGCTGATTGCAAAACGGTCACTTTTCGCAAAAGATAAAGTGACCGTTTTTGATTACCCTATTTTCTTTTTTTCAAAAATCTCCGGCATCATCAGCCCCATCAAAATTTCCGAAACAGTCCAGCCCGTTTCACATGCATAAGCTGCCCAGCCCACATCATGCGGTGCCGCATACGCTTCCTTCAACTCCATATCAAAAGCTCTGCACCAGGCTCCATCCAAATGCTCTTTTTCACTAAACATCTGTGTTTTTAAACAAAAGATCACCGAATCCTTCCATAATTCATGAAACCAACGATCACCGGTTGCTTCATATGCAAAGGAAAATCCAAGCGGAAGCCAGTTGCTGGAATACAACAGATCTGCCACCGGATCCCCATTCTCTGTCAAAACAGAACATTCCTCTCTGGATTCTCTGGAACAAGCCGCCTTATATCCTGTATCCCATTCCCGATACCCCCCAAACGGATGTCGCACCTTCTGTAAATCTTTTGAAACACGATACAACATCTGCCTGTGCTTTTCTTCTTTTGTGGTCTGATATAAAATTGCAAGCGGTAGAATCAACCGGCACATTTCTTCTGTTTCACTTTGCTCTCTTGCTGTCTCCGGATAAAGTTCCATCATACGTTCCAGTCCCTTCTGTGCCACCTCAATATAACGTTTTTCTCCGCTTGCCTTTCCTGTCAACAAAAGCGCCGCATGATAATATGCATTGTAGTGGGCGGAAGGAAATCCATGCTCCTGTTGTCTTAACTTTTCCATTTCCAATTCCGTTAAATCATGGGTATCCGTTCTGGCAATTCTCAATCCATCTTTTGCAGTTGTACCAATCAAAAAATCCATCGCATGACAAATATCTTCCAGATGAGTGGCATCTCCCATATAAAGCGCATCATATAATCCAGGCAATAATGCCCTCGCCACATCATCCTGATAACATACATTCCACGAACTTGTGCACCATCGCACCATTCCATCAAAAAGGCCTCCCTTAACCAGCATCGGGCCATAAACAATTCCATCCATTTTACTTGCCAAATCGGCATATTCTTTTTTTCCGTTCAGATATGCATACATTTTAAATGCGCCTGCACTTTCTCCGGTACAGTCTGTTCTGACACCATCCAGCACTGTATAATTTCCATCCGGAGTAATATTATGAGCAATCCCTTCTTTAATACCGCCTTTTCCTCCATCCTCCAGAAACCGTTCTAACCACCCGATTCCTCTTTCAATCGCTTTCCTTCTGCAGCATTCAAATATTTTCGGCTCATCTAATTTTTCAGACGTTCCATAGTGTACAATTTCCGTCGGATAAAATGCCGGTTCCCCTCCTGTAATCCAGCGCGCTACATATCGTATTACCGCTTCCCATTTTGCCCTTGGTGAAAATCTGGCTTCATTAAAGTTACGCAATATAAAACCTGCCCATAAAATATTTTTCCCGGCTTTCCACAGTCCCGGCTTTCCTCTTTTTAAAATTTCCTGTACCGGCATTTCTGTATGTGTATGCGCAATAATGTGTTCCTGATATACCAGAATCGGTTCCACATCTTCCGGATGCAATTCCGGCACGCACATCAAATTGGCTTCATCATCTAAAAGATCTCCCATAAACAGCCCTGTAATTTTTTCTTCCGAATTTCCGATATAAATCATCCGGCTTTTGGTACTGTCCGCAGGCTCCTCGCACAAAATACCCAAGAACCCACGAATCGCCTGCAAAAAAATCCGTTTTCCCCTTCTGGCCTCTTCTTCCAGTTTTTCCCGTAATCTTGCATCCAGATAAGTACCGCTTTTTTTCGGAAGAACGCAGAAAGAATCATATACTGTCAGATCTGTTTTTAATACCTTCTTAAAATCTACACACTCCACTTCAGCCCTGCAGCTTTTTAATACTCTTGTAAAATCACATTCATAATCCGATACGATTAATATCCTCATATTATGCTTCCATCTCCTTTATCATATAGGTTTTTCATTCTCTTAAGGCATCCGTAAAATTTTTTGTAATCAGCTGCGGTCTGGTAATTGCCGAGCCTACAACCACACTGTATACTCCTATTTCCATAACCCGCTTGAGTTTCTGCGGCGTATCAATATTTCCTTCTCCGATCACAGGATGTTTTACCTGTTGTATCAGCGCCCGTATCAGTTCAAAATCATTTGTTTCTATATGGCTCCCCTTACTTTCTTCCGTATATCCAACCAGAGTAGTTCCAATAAAATCAAATCCCAGCTCATCTGCAAAAAGCATTTCTTTCATTGTAGAGCAGTCTGCCATTAAAAGCTGCTGCGGATATTTTTCCCTGATCTCCGCATAAAATTCCTCAATCCTTTTTCCATCCGGACGTACACGGCAAGTAGCGTCAACGGCAATCACGTCCGGCTCAACCTGCATCAGTTCATCCACTTCCCTGATTGTCGGCGTAATACGAACTGCATATCCCGGATAATCTCTTTTGATAATTCCAATAATTGGCAGATCCACATTTTTCTGGATTTCCTTTATGTCCTCTACTGAATTTGCCCTGATTCCTCCGGCTCCCCCTTCTTTCGCCGCCACTGCCATTCTTCCCATAATAAAAGAAGAATGAAGCGGTTCTTCCGGCAACGCCTGGCATGATACGATTAGCTTATGATATACTGATTCTATTGACCTTTTCATCACTATCCCTCGCATTTTCTTTTATCAAAATTCATATCTTTTGTCATGTTCTATTTGATGCCGGATGTTGTCTGTATCCCATTCAGAAATGCATTCTGACAAAAGAAAAAAATCACGATCAGCGGAACGGTAAACACTGTACTTGCAGCCATCAAAAGTGTCCATTCCGGCTGTGCCGCATTTTTAAACATCTGCAGACCAATCCCCAGCGTATATAACTTACTATCCTGAAGATACATCAAAGGTCCCAAATAATCGTTCCAACATGCAATAAATACCATAACTGCTACTGTGGTCAAAACAGAAGAACACATTGGATATACAATGCTGTACAAAATCCTGAAATCTCCCGCCCCATCAATACGCGCAGCTTCTATCACACTGGTCGGCAGTGACTTCATAAATTGTCTGAACAGATAGATATAATACGTACTTCCAAAAAAATTGGGCAATACCAGCGGAATAAACGTATTCAGCATTCCAAGCTTTGACCAGGTTGCATACATAGGAATCTGCGTTACCATCGACGGAATCATCATCGTCATCAAAATAATCGGAAACAAATACTTTCCGCCCTTCCATGGAATTTTTGTAATCGAATAAGCTACCATCGGGCAGGAAATCAGCGTACCAATTACCGGAAGAATTGATGTGATCAATGTATTTTTTATATATCTTGCTAAATCCATCCTCTGAAAAATATCTGTAAAATTACTCCATTTAATCGGATTTGGGATCCACTGCGGCGGTGTTGTAAAGCAATACGTTTCATACTTCAACGCTGTGGAAATCATCCAGTAAAGAGGCATTGCAAATACCAGTCCCAAAAAAATCAGGGCAATCACACCAAATACATGGGCAATCCTGCCGCGCAATCCTTTATAAATCATCATCTCATGTATTTTTTTATATGCAGCTTTCATGTGTTCCTCCTACTCTACATCGTAATTCACAATTCTGTCACTGAGTTTTCTCGTCAGGGCTGTTGTAACCATTACAATCAGAAACAAAAGCACTGCCAACGCACATGCATAACCCATTTTAAAGTAGGAAAATGCGTTTTGATATAAATACAGGTTATAAAATAGCAACGAATTAGACGGTCCCCCATTTACCTGATTTCCCCCAACCGATACCAAAAGCATACCCTGCGTAAAATATTGAAACGCTCCAATCATCGACATAATCACATTAAATTCAATCGTTGGTGAAATACATGGAATTGTAATATGAAAAAATCTTTTTATGCCGTTTGCTCCGTCCAACTCTGCCGCTTCATATAAAGAAGCCGGCACAGAACGAAGCGCTGCCAAATAAATGATCATCGTCCCGCCGCATCTCCATGCATCCATAATCATCAGGGAAATTTTCGTGTATTTCGGATCATTCAACCACGCCGGTCCCTCGATTCCGATAAATCCCAGCACCTGATTTACCAGACCATAATGTCCGTTCAGCAGCCATGTCAATAGCATTACGCTTGCTACTACAGGCACAAGGGACGGCAGATAAAAAACGGTTCGGAAAAACGGAAGCCCGGGAATATTTTTCTGGTTTAAAAGCAATGCCAGCAAAAGCGACACCACCATTCCCACGATAGGAGAAATAATAACCATATACAGCGTATTTTCAAGACCTTTCCATACGTACTGATCCTTAAATGCATCTGTATAATTCTTTAAGCCAACCCATGTGGGTTCATTAAACAGATTATAATCTGTAAAGCTATAATAAAATGCCATACAAACCGGCAATAGAGTAAAACATATAAAGCCAATCAGCCATGGAGAAGCAAACAAAATTCCTTTCCAGAAAAATTTCCATTCCCTTTTACTTGAACATGCTCCTCTGCTTTTGCCCCTGACCACTTTTTTCATTCAGATTCCTTCCTTCCTCTACTAATTCTTTGAAGGTTCGATTTAAACACAGGAGGGGTGGCCGAACACCACCCCGTCCATTGCCCTGCCGCTTCAGCCCCAGGATATTACTACTTACCATTAAATGCATCTGCTGCTGCCTGAACCTCCGTCTGGATATTTGACACTGCAGTATCCATATCCAAAGAACCTTCCATGTATGCCGTCATATTATTGCCTATCGCCCCCAGATATTCGTTCACATAACCACTCATCGGGAACGACTGCAGCTTCGCTTCCTCCAACAGCACTGCAACTTCCTTTAACGCTTCACAGATTCCATCCATTTCCTGCAGCGCATCTAAAGCGCTTTTACGCGGCATCAATGCTCCAACACCCTTTTCTCCTTCCGCAAGATATATCATGGCCTCTTTCGAATTCAGATAAGACATTACTTCCCATGCTGCTTCCGGATTTTTCGTTTTTGCATTCATCTCATATACCCCTGCAGTAAACATAGAATTTCCCGGAACCTGCGCAACTCCCCAGTCCTTGCCATAAATATATCCCGCTTCTACACCCGCATTATAAATTGTCGGAATTGCACTGTCTGGCAAAAGCAGAAATCCGGCTTCACCTGTCAAAACAGGATCTGTCACGCTGCCTCTTGCCGGTCCAAAATCTCCTTCCCATCCAGTTGCCTCCGCATATCCTCCCTGATACTCAATCAACTCCTTCTGAGCAGAATACGCCAAACGCATTTCCTCACTGTCAAATACAGGATTCCCCTCTGCATCAATCCAGCCTGCCTCCGTCATTGCCGGCCAAAGAACATTATCCAGCCAGGGAGAAAGCGGATTCATTCCCATACTCGTACTCTCCAGATCATAACAATCCTTTGCACACTGAATCATATCGTCAAAGGTTGTCGGGAAACTATCCCATCCCGCTTCCTTTAAAACATTCTTATTATAAACAGCGAATGATGAAGAAGCCAGATTTGGAATAGAATAAATCTTTCCGTCTACTGTACACAGATCCCATACTCTTTCCAGAAAATCATCTTTTTCAAATTCTGTATCATTCTCCACAAACTCTGTCAGATCATATAATGCTCCTCTTGCTGCGAGAGGCGAGGCATACTGCCAGTACATATCAAAAATATCCGGTGTATCCTGGGATGCAATTGCTGTCACTACATTATCATATGTTTTTCCGAAGCTGACCTCAATCTGAATATCGTTATGCGATGCGTTAAAATCATCAATCAGCTTTTTGAGTCTGGATGAAGCTGCAGTCGGATCATTATCCTCTGCCTTAAAAGACCACAGAGTTACAGTCGTTACTTCACCTGCACCGCTTTCTTTTTCCTCCCCCTCTGCTTTGCCATCTTCTGCCTTTTGTGTTTCCTGCTTTGCTTCTCCCCCTCCTCCATCATTTCCGCATGCGAACAATCCAAATGCCATTGCTGCCGCCAGAAACAATCCAATCGCTTTCTTTTTCATATCCCTGTTCCTCCTTTAGGTATTTGTTGATGATTGCATTATAGCAATGCCCATTTCTTTATGCAATAAAATAGCCCCCTTTGGGAACTACTATCTCAAAAGAAGCTATTTGAACAAAAAATATGAAAATACATTCTTAAATCAAGTCAAAATATCAAATTACATTTCAGAATTTCTTTTGATTCAAAGTTTCCAATGTCATATGATATCTCTGACTTTTTATTTTAGTATCATTTTGGAAATAATAACCATAAAAAATATCGGTCAATACTAAAATGGGAAACTGAGGTGAAATTGCAATTCCCTGATCCAGATTTCTGGAGGTCGCCGTATACAGGACAACATCACACTCTATCTTGGCTTCCCGATTTGCAGTAATCAACACCGCCCCTGCCCCTCTGCTTTTTGCCATGTGAACCGCATCTGCAATGGTCTGTGTGTTGCCGCTTAACGAAATCGCAATCATTAGGCATTCTTCATCTGCTACTGCAGCTGCCATCTGAATAACCTGGGAATCCGTTACCGCCTGGATCTGCAGACCAAGACGCATCATTCTAAATGCCATTTCCGAAGCTGCATATCCTGAACTCCCCAAACCACAAACGAGTACCCGCTTATAGCTGCTTACCATCTCTGCTGCCTGACATACCTTTTCTTCATCCAACTGCTGAAATACCTCTTCCAGAAGACTGCTGTAAGTACATTTTACCTTTTTGGCAAGCTTACTGATACTCTCCTCACTCATCTGCTCCTGCAATTCTTTTTCATAGTCAAAAACAAGTTCCCGATAACCTTTATAGCCACATTTCTTGGCGAATCGGGATAATGTCGCATTGGAAATATAGAGGATCCTGCTGATATTTCTGGCTGAAAAATCCATATATTCTTCATTCTTAATAAAAAAATCAGCAATTGACTGTTCTACGGAAGTCATATTATCATATTCTTCCATCATTAAATGCTTTACGCTTTCCATCCAAATATCCCTCTTACTTCCTTAGGTCATATTTTTCTCCAAGATTTCTTCCAAAACCCCCGCCGCACAGCACGCTCCCAGCATCCCCGCATGATTTCCAAACTGCGCAAAACCCAGCTTTGTTTTTTTCCGTATTTCAGGAATCAGATACCGATCCAGCCCGCTCTCGATCCTCGGGCGCAGATAATTCTCCTGTGCAGAAATTCCGCCGCCGATCACCACAATCTCCGGATTGAGCACATAACAAAGGTTCGCAATCCCTTTCGCCAGAATATCGCACATTCTGTCAATTTCTTCAATGCAGATTTCATTTCCTTTTTGAGCCTGTTCAAAAATCCATTTTCCGGAAATTTCCAGACAATCCTTTGAAACTCTCTTTGCCGTCCGCTTTACCAGTACCGAAGTTGCCGCCAGCTCCTCAAAGGAGCTTCCATCCATGTGCATATATCCCACTTCACACGCACTGTAAGTATGTCCTTTCAGCAGCCTACCGCCCTCTAAAAAAGCGCCGCCGATCCCCGTCCCGACCGTCAGCATCAAAACAGAGGAATATCCTTTTGCCGCTCCCCGATAGGCTTCCGCCATAGCGGCACAGTTTACATCGTTTTCCACATGACAGGAAATTCCAAAACGCTCCTGCACTTTCCCCGCAATATTCATTCCGGTATAGCCGGGAATCAGGCTTTCATTTGATTCTGCAACTACGCCCCTGTCCGAATCGATAATCCCCGCGCTTGAAATACACACCGCCTTCGGATCCGGAATCACATTCAGATATTCTGAAATCCGCGCCAGCACAGCGTCCATGATCCCTTCCCCGCCTCTCGGCGTGTCCATGACATCTGTCCTTAAAAAATCCAGATTTTCATCCATGATCCCGGATTTAATCGCCGTTCCTCCAATATCAATGCAAATAAATTTCTTCCCTCTTTTGTTTTCCATAGCTTCCATCCTCTTTCCCCTTTTGCAAAAGAGCAGACCCCTCACGGGTATCTGCCCTCTTTCTCCTACGCTCCTTCCATCCCGCCCAAAGATCCAAGCGCCCTATGACGCCTCTGCGCCGGGAATCCGAAGCCGATCACATATTCGTCTGCACGACCTTCGGCTGATACCCTTCCTGTTCCAGCGCCCGGATGATCTCTTCCTTATGTGCCGTGCCGAAGGTTTCCAGCGTAATGCGCAGCTCCACCGCCGCGCTTCTGTTGATGGAAACGAACTGGTTATGCGACAGCTTGATCACATTTCCATGCTCCCTTGCCACAACGCCCGCAACCTT